>Ga0255743_10003637_pt1 | contig 12137 bp, 10 predicted proteins | sample 101ome_19_FD_179950 | JGI IMG/M metagenome (GOLD analysis project Ga0255743, IMG submission 179950) | Coastal salt marsh microbial communities from the Groves Creek Marsh, Skidaway Island, Georgia - 101405AT metaG (version 2) | ecosystem: Environmental > Aquatic > Marine > Intertidal zone >... | reverse complement strand
TGCCTGATGCTCCGTGCGCAAAGGTTTGATCAACGCGTCGAGATCGCCCTGAATGACCTCATCGAGTTTATAAAGTGTCAGATTGATTCGATGATCAGTCACCCGGCCTTGAGGAAAATTGTAGGTGCGAATCCGCTCTGAGCGATCTCCACTGCCCACCAAGTTACGACGCTCCGCCGCCTGTTCGCTGGCGGCCTTATCCTCGGCGGCCGTCAGCAGTCGGGCCTGGAGCAGAGACATCGCCCGCGCGCGGTTCTTGTGCTGGGACCGCTCGTCCTGACATTCCACGACCAGCCCTGTGGGCAGGTGGGTAATACGCACCGCCGAATCCGTGGTGTTGACGTGCTGCCCCCCGGCGCCAGAGGAGCGAAACGTATCAATACGCAAATCTTCCTTACGGATATCGATCTCTTCAACCTCGTCGGGCTCTGCCATCACGGCGACAGTACACGCCGACGTGTGAATTCTCCCTTGAGATTCGGTTTCCGGAACGCGCTGCACGCGATGAGCTCCGGACTCGAACTTTAGATGGCCATAAACGTCCTGACCTTCGATTCGGGTGATGATTTCCTTAAAGCCACCGTGCTCTCCCTGTCGCTCCGAAATGACTTCCAAACGCCATCGATTGGCCTCGGCATAGCGGCTGTACATGCGGAACAGGTCGCCAGAGAAAATGGCCGCCTCATCACCACCGGTGCCAGCCCTGATTTCTAAGTACACGTTATGGGCGTCTCTTGGATCCCGCGGCAACAGCAGTATCTGTAGTTCTGCCTCCAGAGCAACCACGCGCTCCCCGGCACCCTCAAGCTCCTCGGCAGCCAACTCGCGAACGTCCGGATCTGAATCGCTCAACATTTCTCTTGCCGCCTCAGCGTCTCCAACGGCTGAGATCCACTGGCTATAGGCCTTCACGACCTCATCAAGTTGCGCATACTCTTTTGACAGGTCACGAAATTTATCCTGATCCGACAAGGTATCGGCGTCACCCAGCAAGGCGGCGACCTCCTCGTGGCGATCTCTGAGGCTATCCAGTTTGGTCTTGAGAGAATCTTTCACTGCAGGGTGGGCTTCTCGTCGTCATTGGTGCGGTCGTCGAGCCCAACATCCAAACCCAGAAGCGCCTTTGCTTGGTCCACCTGACCGTCATCCCCCGAGCGTGCCAGCTGACGAAGCCCAGCGGTAGGAGCGTGAATGAGCTTGTTGGTCAGATCCCGAGCGAGGCGGCGCACCACCTCGACACCGGTCTCACCGCGCTCAAGGGCCTTGAGCGCTCGCGCCAGCTCCACCTCTTGAATCGACAACGCTGACTCTCGGTATTTTTTTACGACATCGGCAGACTGCCGGCCTCTGAGATCTTCCTCGAGCTGCACCACACCCTCGAGCACAATGCTGTCTGCCTTGCTGGCTTCTGACGCGCGCAGCCGGAGGTTTTCCTCTATGACATCCCGCAAATCATCAACGGTGTAGAGATAGACATCAGAAAGTTCGGCCACCTCGGGCTCGATGTCCCTCGGGACAGCGAGGTCCACCATCAGCATGGGTCGAAAATGGCGCTTGCGAATCGCACTCTCTACGGCACCCTTACCCAACACCGGCAGCTGGCTTGCTGTGGCACTGATCACAATATCGGCCTCGGCAAGTCGCTCCGGCACATCGGCCAGCATGATGGCGGCCGCATCGAATTCCTCTGCCATCGACTGCGCTCGCGCTAGGGTTCGATTGGCTATCATTAACCTGCCGAGATTCGCGTCACACAGGTGACGAGCTACCAGCTCTATTGTCTCTCCCGCACCGAGAAGTAGCGCTGTGCGTTTCGATAAATCAGAGAAAATATGGCCTGCGAGATCGACCGACGCATAAGCGACCGAGACAGGGTTTTCCCCTATCGCGGTATCAGTTCGGACTTTCTTTGCGATGCGGAAAGCCCCCGGGAAAATGCTGGCAAAGCGACTTCCGACTGCCCCCGACTCTTCCGCCACGGCAAAGGCGGACTTGAGCTGCCCGAAAATTTGAGGCTCACCGAGCACCAGCGAGTTCAAACCCGCGGCAACTCTGACCAAGTGCGTAGCTGCCTGCGCTCCATGGTGGCGATAAGTGCAGGTGGCCAGCGCCCCCTCACTTAAACCATGAAACGTAGACACCCATGCCACCAGGGCATCACTGGCCGTAAGCGGCTCACTGCCCGAGCTCATCACGCCGTAAATTTCGGTTCGATTACAGGTAGAGAGGATAACGGCCTCTTCCAATGGCGTAGCCGCAATGAGCGCCTCTAATGCTCCGGCAATGTCCTCGGGTGCAAACGCAACACGCTCCCGCGTCTCTATAGACGCAGAATCATGATTGATACCGATGGCGATTAAATCTTGCAACAAAGGTCAGCGCCGGAAAAAGTAAGCCGCTATAATAGCAAGAACCGGGGGTTTTCGCCTGTAAACCCTTTTCCGTGGGTTTCATCCAATCACTGTGCCATCATCTGCCCTATGACCCCCTTGCGCCACGCCGTTAACACCCTGCCTTACCTGTTGCTGCCTTTATTACTGCTGGGCGGCTGTAGTGGTGCCACCCAAAGGGCTGGGAGCGGCGTTGAGGCAAACGAATCGACCTCAGTAAGCGGCCCAAGTGACTCCGCCCGAGGCCAACGTGATCGGGGCAAGCCCGAGGATGCTGCCACGCCAGCCGTCGAGGTACCCATACCCGAGTCCAGTCTTCTTCCTCTCCTGACCGCTGAATTCCTACTGCGGGAGCGGGAATTTGATGGCGCACTGTCTATTCTCGCCGAACAGGCGATGCTGCTTGATGACCCCGAACTCACACGTCGGGCACTGCGACTGGCAGAATTTCGACAAAACGAGGGGTTAACGCTACCGCTGGCACTTCGTTTGGCCGCGCAAGACAGCAGCGATGCAGCCGCGTCAGCGACCTCGATGGCACTGCTGATTCGCGCAGGACGAATCGAAGAAGCCGTGACTTATGCGCGACAAGCCCTAGAACGGGGTGCGGAGGTGAATGCACCGGCCTTGCTTGTGTCCTTTCGGGACATGTCACCCGCTGAACAAGAGCGCTTGGCCGAGGCCATCGAAGCACTGGCTCAGGATTGGCCGGACAGCCCTGATGTCGGTATCGCGCTGGCGTTTTTGCACCGAGAGCAAGGCCGTTACGCACAGTGCCTCGAGGATCTAGATCCAGTTTTAGCGCTCGCCCCAGACGATGACCGGGCGTTGGTACTTTGGACTCAGGTAAAACTGGATACCAGTGCAAAAGAACCCTTTGATCGGCTCCACCGCGCGGTAAACACCTATCCCGATAATGAAGCCCTGCGACTACAGTACGCTAGGCTACTCGCGAGTGAAAAAAAACTTGCCGAAGCGCGGCATGAATTTGATGCCCTGAGGAAATTATCTCCTCGTAACGGAGATTACTTGTACTCCCTGGCACTCATCGATTTGGAAATGGCACACTACGATGACGCCGAGCAATGGCTCACGGCGTTGTTAGCTCTCGAGCAGCGGGTTGATGAGGCCTACTATTACTTGGGCCGAGTCGCCTCCGCACGTGACGACACCGAGGCCGCTGTCGCCGCCTTCAAAAAAGTTGGCCCCAGCCGGGAGTTCAGCGATGCGATTCGGCGAGCCGGTCGCCTGACCCTCGCGCAAGACGACCTAACGGGGTTTGCAGAGATTTTTTACGCCGCCCGCACAACTAGCCCTGGACAAGCCGAGGCGCTGTATTTACTTCAAGCCGAACTACTGCAGGAGAGTGATCTAACGGCGGATGCCATTGGAGTTCTAAGCGAAGGCCTTCACGATTTTCCAGAGTCACTGTCGCTGCTGTATGCGCGCGCCATGGCCGAGGAGACCATGGGCAATATCGACGCCATGGAGGTCGATCTGCGAGCTGTCCTGGCCCTCGATGCCAACAACGCAACGACGCTTAATGCGCTTGGCTACACGCTGACAATTCACACCACCCGTTATGCAGAGGCCGCCGAACTCATCGAGCGCGCGCTGACTCTTTCTCCAGGGGAACCCGCCATTCTCGACAGCCTGGGCTGGGTTTACTTCAAGCTGGGTCGCAACAATCAGGCGATTGATCTGCTGCAACAAGCCTATAATAAATTTCCCGACCCCGAGGTAGCGGCGCATCTGGGAGAGGCGCTTTGGTCCACAGGTAAGCGGGATGCCGCAAGAGATATTTGGCGCCGGTCCTTGGAGCAACACCCCGACAGCATTCATATCACCAGCGCCATCGAGCGACTGGGCGCCGACCTCGACGCCTCACCCGATGATTAAAGCGCTTTGCCAGGGGGCCCTCTCATCGGTGAGTGTCATTTGCCTCACCGCCTGTGTCACAACCCCGCCGCAGGAGGTCGACGCAGACGACACAAGCTATCCGAAATTATCGCTCGAAGGCAGGCCTTGGCAGATGCGAGGAAAGGCGACGGTAACCTTGGAAGCCGACGCACAAAACCTGGCTTTTAATTGGCAGCACGAAAATGCGCTGACTGACACCGTCCGCCTGAGTGGCCCTACGGGAATAGGCGGTATTACCGTCGCGCGACGCGACAGCATCGTCACGTGGAATGACGGTAAAGGGCCCCAACCCCTTGAAACGCTGTCGGGTAACTCGACGCTCGGCAGTATCCTGACTGAGGTGCCCCTTGATGAAATAGCGGGGTCATTGATTGGGCAGCCCGCGGCATCCAACTCTTGGTCAAGCGAGGTGGTCACCTGGCAGGTCCTGGGCGGATTCCGCGTGCCCCGAATTCTCGAGTGGTCTCTGGGAGAGGCTAAAGCGCGAGTCGTTATCACTAGCCTCGAGGTGTGGGGAGGGGGCTCAACGTGAGCAGTCGACTATCTCTACTGTCGCCCGCCAAGCTCAATCTATTTCTGCATGTCACGGGGCAACGGAAAGACGGGTATCACGAACTCCAAACCCTGTTTCAACTGTTGGACTGGGGAGATCAGATCACGCTGGAGCTCGCTGATGCGGGAGGCATTTCACTCGCGCGGCAGCTCGATGGGGTGCTCGAGCGCGATAATCTGATCATCAAGGCGGCACGCCGTCTGACGGGCCACCTTACCGAAGAGCCCAATGTCGTCATCCACGTCGAGAAGAATATTCCCATGGGGGCCGGTTTAGGGGGGGGATCCTCCAATGCGGCTACAACACTCCTTGGACTCAACACCTTGTTGGGCCTAGACCGAAGCCTCGACGAACTCGCCGAAATAGGGGCAAGCCTAGGCGCCGACGTCCCGGTATTCATTTACGGCAAGACAGCGTGGGCAGAAGGCATCGGGGACCTATTAACCCCCCTTGAGCTGCCCGTGTGCTGGTACACAATTGTGTGTCCAGACTGCCATGTGAGTACAAAGGCAGTATTCACGGCCCCAGAATTGACAAGGGACACGCCGCCAATCACAATACCGGCCTTTTTTGAGGGGGGGGTGCGAAACGACCTGCAGTCGGTCGTCACAGCACGCTACCCAGAAGTACGTAACGCACTGATATCATTGCAAAAAATGGCTCCAGCAATGATGACCGGTAGCGGAGCATGCGTCTTCAGTAGTTTTGATAACGAGGCGGCCGCCCGGCAGGTAGCCGCCGAACTGGCGCCACGCTTTGACGTCGTGGTAGCGAAAGGGATGAATCAGCACCCAGATCGCTAGCCAGCAATGTGTTTTAAACGAATTGGGGTGTCGCCAAGTGGCAAGGCAGCGGGTTTTGATCCCGCCATTCGCAGGTTCGAATCCTGCCACCCCAGCCATTTACCTAACGCTGTCAGGGAGAGGGACCCATCATGTCATCAAAGATGATGGTCTTTACGGGAAACGCTAACCCCGATCTTGCTCGCAAGGTCGCCGATCGCCTGTACCTCACGCTGGGCGACGCAAATGTCAGCAAGTTCTCCGATGGAGAGGTGACGGTCGAGCTTGGTGAGAACGTGCGGGGTAAGGACGTTTTTGTGCTGCAGAGCACCTGCGCGCCAACCAATGACAATCTGATGGAGCTTCTGCTCATCATTGACGCGCTGCGACGCGCCTCCGCCGGACGCATTACCGCCGTGGTTCCCTATTTTGGCTACGCACGTCAGGATCGCCGTGTGCGCTCAGCACGGGTCCCCATTTCGTCAAAAGTTGTTGCGGATATGATGGCATCCGTCGGCGTGGACCGGGTACTCACCGTCGACCTTCACGCGGAACAAATACAGGGCTTTTTTACCTGTGCAGTGGATAACGTCTACGCGTCATCGGTTCTTAACAGCGACATTGTTCAGCGTAACTACGAAAACCTTATCGTGGTATCGCCAGATATCGGCGGCGTGGTTCGGGCGCGAGCAATTGCCAAACAGCTCGATGAAGCTGATCTCGCCATTATCGACAAGCGTCGACCCAAAGCCAATGAGGCTCAGGTCATGAACCTGATCGGCGATGTCGACGGTCGAACCTGCTTGCTTGTTGATGACATGGTCGACACCGCGGGCACGCTGTGCAGCGCGGCGACCGCTTTGAAAGAGCGTGGCGCCATAAAAGTAGTGGCTTATTGCACGCACGCCGTGTTGTCAGGTAAAGCGTTAGATAACATTAGAGGTTCATCCTTGGATGAACTGGTGGTCACAGACACCATCCCACTATCTGCCGAAGCCAAAGCCATTAGCAACATTCGGCAGCTCACCATTTCGGATTTATTGGCGGAATCAATTCGCCGCGTGAGTAACGAAGAATCAATCAGCGCACTCTTTGATGACTAACATCATCGAGTGTAAAACCAACCCACCATTGCGCCGGTCGCAGGCAAAGTGGTGTTTATATAAGGAGCCAGACCATGTCTGAATCTTTTGTGATCGAAGCCGAGGTTCGGGTCGATGAAGGGAAAGGTGCGAGCCGCCGCCTCCGTCGTCTCGAGAACAAAGTGCCCGGTATTATCTATGGCGGGAAAGATGCTGCCAGCAGTATTAGCTTGATCCGCAAGGATCTCGAAAAGATGCTTGAGAGCGAGGCGTTTTACGCATCGGTATTGAGCATCCACGTCGGCGGCAAGGAAGAGTCGGCCATTCTCAAAGACCTGCAGCGGCATCCCGCTAAAGGCTTTCCCATGCATGTTGACTTCATGCGCGTGGAGGCCAACAAGGCACTCAAAGTCAACGTCCCACTGCACTTTGTAAACGAAGACAAGTGTACGGGCGTCAAATTGGGCGGCGGTATGATCCAGCATCAGGCGACAGATATCGAGATCCAGTGTCTGCCCAAAGACATCCCCGAGTACATCGAAGTCAATATGCTTGAGGTTGAAGTTGGACAAATCGTCCACCTGTCGGACTTAACCCTCCCCGAAGGCGTGACCTCTACGGCACTTGCCCTGGGCGAGGATCATGACCTTGCCATTGCGTCTGTCAATGCGCCCAAAGGCAGTAAGGCCGATGATGACGATACTGGTGAGGGCGAAGCCGAAGCTGCTGCAGAGTCAGCTGCGGATGAGCCTAAAGCTGACGGCGAAGACTAAGCTCGATCATGACTGGGATCCGACTCATTGTCGGGCTTGGTAACCCTGGTCAGGCATACGAAGGCACCCGCCATAACGCGGGTGCCTTTTTTATTGCCGAGCTGGCTCGGCGAGCAGGCGTCACCTTAGCGACTGAATCGAAGTTTTTCGGCCAGATGGCGCGTATTTCGCTGGCGGATAGCGATTTGCGGCTGCTGATTCCCAGCACGTTCATGAATGAAAGTGGCAAATCAGTCGCTGCAGCGGCTAACTTTTTTCGTATACCTCCCGATCAAATTCTTATCGCCCATGACGAATTGGATATCCCCCCTGGCCAAGCACGATTTAAACAAGGCGGTGGCCATGGTGGTCATAATGGGCTCCGGGACATCATTCCCGCCCTTGGGGGAAAACAGGATTTTCATCGTCTGAGAATCGGTATCGGCCATCCCGGCCATGCAAGCAAAGTCTCGGGTTACGTGCTTGCCAAACCAAGTGCTGGCGACCGGCAAGCTATTGATCAAATCATCGATGAAGCGGTCGATGCCTTGCCACTGCTCCTTAAAGGAGACCCAGTCAAGGCGATGACGCAATTACACAGTATTGACACAACACAACCGGGTTAACTGCCCAGCTTTTCTGAGAAGGACACATCATGGGAATTAAATGCGGCATCGTAGGCTTACCGAATGTTGGTAAGTCGACTTTGTTTAATGCGCTTACCCGCGCCGGTATCGATGCAGAAAACTTTCCTTTTTGTACCATCGAACCCAATGCGGGTGTGGTGACCATTCCCGATCCACGCCAGGACGAGATCGCGGCCATCGTAAAACCGGAACGGGAAATTGCCGCGACCATGGAATTCGTCGATATCGCCGGTCTCGTGGCCGGAGCATCAAAAGGCGAGGGTCTTGGCAATCAGTTTCTCGCGAATATTCGTGAAACCGATGCCATCGCCCATGTTGTCCGGTGCTTCGAGGACCCCAACGTCATTCATGTTGCCAACCAAATTAACCCACTAGCCGATATCGAAACGATCAATACCGAGCTGGCGCTCGCGGACTTGGAGTCCTGCGAAAAACAGCTCACCAAAGTCGTAAGAACAGCAAAAAGCGGCGACAAAGAGGCCGTCGCCATAAAGGCCCTATTGGAAGATAAGCTGCTTCCCCATCTGAACGAGGCCAAGCCTGTTCGAGCCCTTGATCTCGACGAGCATGAAACCGCCCTTGTCAAAACAATGCATCTGCTAACCACCAAACCCACCATGTACATCGCCAACGTCGCCGAGGACGGCTTCGAAGGAAATCCGCACCTTGATGCGGTTACGGCACTGGCGCAAGCTGAGGGCGCGCAGGTAGTCGCGATCTGCAACAAGCTGGAATCAGAGATTGTTGAGCTGGAAGACGATGAAAAAATCGAGTTTCTCGCTGAAATGGGTATGACCGAACCCGGGCTTAATCGAGTAATACGGGCGGGCTACGCCCTGCTGAATCTGCAAACGTACTTCACTGCCGGGCCCAAGGAAGTCAGAGCGTGGACCGTGAAGGTAGGAGCATCTGCGCCAGAGGCGGCGGGTGTGATCCACACCGACTTCCAAAAAGGCTTTATTCGTGCTGAAGTCATTAGCTATGCGGACTTCACACAGTACCGTGGAGAGGCGGGTGCCAAAGACGCGGGGCGCTGGCGTCTGGAGGGTAAGGACTACGTGGTTGCCGATGGTGACGTCATTCACTTTCGCTTCAATGTCTAGCCTCCCGCTAGCGGCGCGGGGTTAGAGGTCAGCTGCGACTCAGCCGCGAGAACAGCGGGTAACCCAGAACGAGCAGGGATACCACCGCGACTACCTGCACCGGAAATTGGACGGCCGTGTAAATCACGGTCCAGCCCGTAATCAGCAAAAATATCAGGGCCGGCAGGGGATACAGCGGCATGGCAAAGGAGCTGCCAAGAGCGGCGCTCTCCACCCTGCGCCGGCTAATAAATACCGCCAACACCGTGACAAACGTGTTCAGCGCCATGAGCAAGCCCGCGGCTATCAAAATCTGCTCGAAGGTAGAAGTCCACAAGAACACCAAGGCAATGCCGGAAAGGATAACGATGGCGTTTTTTGGAATACCGGCAGCATTGAGCTTTCCCAAAAAACCAAACTGCCGATAATCACCGCCCAATCTCTGTAGCGCTCGTGGGCCTGCCAGCACCATTGCACTCACCGTAGAAATCAAGATGCCGGCCAGCACGATCGAAACGATCAGCGCCCCCTGCTCACCCATCAGATAGCGCGCCACTACATAACCAATTTCAACCTCGCCTCTCAACGCAGAAATCGGCGCCGACATCAGAAAAACCGCATTCAAAGCCAAATAGAGTAAAGCGACTATGGTGCAGCCTAGGAGCAATACCCTCGGCAGGTCGCGCTTTGGATTCTCCATCTCGCCCAGAATATAAGTTGCCGCATTCCAACCGGAGAAGGCATAAGTGACGTAGATCAGGGCTATCGCCACTTCGCCACTGAACAACTCACCAAAGAAAGCGCCCGAAAGCTCGATCTGATCCAGATAGCTCGGTTTTTGATAGAGCGCCAACAGGATAAAAAAACCAATCAAGACAATCTTGAGCGCGGTAAAGTAATACTGCCCGGCGGAGCTCTCGGCATGGGTCCGAGTGTGAATCGCGACTAGCACCACGATCAAGACGGTGGCCAACCACTGGGGATCTACAGGCGCGCCCGCGGCCTCGAGATAACTACCAAAAGTCAGGGCCGCGAGAGCGATCGGCGCGGCAAAGCCAACGGTTGCCGAGACGACTCCCGACACAAATCCCGCGTAGGGGTGGATCAACTCGGTCAAAAAATGATATTCGCCCCCGGAGGCCGGATGACGGGAACCCAACTCGGCATAACAAAGCGCCCCGCACAGCGCACAAATGCCACCGAGAAACCAGAGGAAAAGAATGGTGGTGGTCGACGATATGGCCAACAGCTGAAAGCCGAGAGAGGTAAACACACCCGTGCCTATCATATTGGCGATAACGATCGCCAAAGCCACTTTCGGGGGGTAGTGACGCATACTGAAACACATCCTTTTATCCGGTTAGAGACATCTCCGACCAACAGCACAGCCAATGGGCTCAAGCCGCGTCCGCTATGGCAAGCATCGTAAAGCTTTCTGATAAACTTGCGCTATCGGCGTGGCGTTATCCGCTACTTGTTCAACTCATGTCATATCGACTTTTTGACCACTCGATCACCCGCTAACCGTCTTTTATGCGTATCACGATTTTATACAACAGGGATCTCTACAGTAACGAGGCGCTCAACCACCTGCTGCCCAAGCTGTTAGCGCATGATATTACGCTACTCTACTCCCATCGGGTCGGCGCCAAGGCCCAGCGGGATCCGCGCTTAGATTCTCTGGCTTTTGTTGAGCAAGACTTTTTCACAAACACCCTCTTCCCTATGTTGGATGCATCATCACGAACCGGGGAACGCCTGACGTTCATGCAACTGGCCAAGCGCTGTGGCACCACTGAAATACCGGTGGAGAACATCAACGCTGCCGAGGGTATTGCGCTGCTCGAGGCCGCCTCACCAGATTTGATTGTGAGCATCCGGTTTGGGCAAATCCTCAAAGAGCCAGCCATCGCGACGCCGCCACTGGGAGTCCTTAACCTCCACTCAGGCCTACTCCCGGCCTACCGGGGCGTTATGGCAACTTTCAGGGCAATGCAGGCCAGAGATAGTCACATAGGCCTTACCTTGCACTGGATAGACAGCCCCGCTATCGATAAAGGGGGCGTCATTGAAAGACTGGCTATACCGCCAGACCATCAGGCTTCCTATCTGCGTAACGTGTACCAACTCTACGCGCCCGGGGCTAAGCTGCTCGAGACCTGCATTGATCAACTGGATGGAGGCCAAGCTTTATCAACAGAAGTCGCGAAAGGTCAGGACGCGTATTTCTCTTTCCCGGATAAGGATGCGCTGGACGCCTTTGAAAAAGATGGCTACCGGCTATTTGACAACCGAGACATACAAACCATAGGCGGGCGCTTCCTCGCCTAACCTACCAAGCCGGCCCGCCAGACTAGCTTGTAAAGCTGACCCGAAAGAACAACACGCTCTCCAGCTTTCGACGCTGGCGGTACCTAGTCGAGTTCATTGCGCCGCTTCTGCCTCATACACCCAACGTCCGCCAATCATGGTTTTAAGGACCTTGGTCCCACGAATTTGTGATTCCGGCACCTGCATAATGTCCTGTGATAACACAACCAAATCCGCGTATTTTCCCGGCGCTAAAGAGCCCTTCACTTCTTCTTCAAAGGCCGCGTATGCACCGGCCACGGTCATGGCCTGAAGAGCCTGTTCTCTGGACAGTTTTTGAGAGGCCTCAAAGCCTGATTCGGGCAGACCGTCGAGCTGTTTTCGGGTGACAGCTGCGTAAAAATTATCAATCGGACTCACCGGCTCGACAGGCGCATCAGTTCCGGAGGCTACGACGACTCCAGCCGCGAGCATACTCTGCCAAAGATAGGCGCCCTCCTCGATTCTCTCACGACCCAGTCGATTGATCGCCCAGGGTCTATCTGAGCTCAAATGGATGGGTTGCATCGAGGCGATGACATTGAGCCCTGCGAAGCGTCGCAGTTCCGGCGCCAAAATA
>Ga0255743_10003632_pt1 | contig 12144 bp, 11 predicted proteins | sample 101ome_19_FD_179950 | JGI IMG/M metagenome (GOLD analysis project Ga0255743, IMG submission 179950) | Coastal salt marsh microbial communities from the Groves Creek Marsh, Skidaway Island, Georgia - 101405AT metaG (version 2) | ecosystem: Environmental > Aquatic > Marine > Intertidal zone >... | reverse complement strand
GGCGCGGATTGTGGTCGCAGACGAACCTGTTTCCGCCTTGGACGTATCGGTGCAGGCTGCCGTAACAGATTTGTTGATGGAAATTCAGCGCACAGAAAAAACAACACTACTTTTCATCAGCCACGATTTGTCGATCGTACGCTATCTATCGGACCGCGTAATGGTGATGTATTTGGGGCATGTGGTGGAAATGGGCACAACCGATCAGGTTTTCGCCCCACCCTATCACCCATATACAGAGGCGTTGTTGTCCGCCGTTCCAATCGCAGACACCAGCATCACAAAGGAACACATTGTTCTAGAGGGCGACATTCCTTCTGCGATGAGTCCACCCTCTGGATGCCCGTTCCAAACGCGCTGTCGTTGGAAGGACAAAGTGGGCGGGGGCTTATGCGAACGCAAGGTGCCGCCAATTCGCACCATGGCAAACGGACATCAATTGAAATGCCACTTGGATCAATCAGTGCTGGAAGAAATGACACCTGTTATCAAAATAGCAGCTGAATAATAATTCAGCTTGATTTAACACAAAGACATCCACACTCTGCGGGTGTTTTTATTTGGATCCGCGATGTCACGTTTTTCAGGAATGGCAAACCCACCTTATTATGCGGTTATCTTTACCAATCAGGCCTCAAAAACACCTGAAGGATATGCTGAAATGGCCGCAGCCATGGGCGAAATTGCCAAAACCCTACCTGGATATATCGGGATTGAAAGCACAAGAGGTGCAGATGGTTTTGCCATCACCGTCAGCTATTGGGAAAGCGAAGAGGCAATCAAGGGATGGCGCGAACACGCAAAACACGCGATTGCGCAAAAGATCGGCAAAGAACGTTGGTATGAGGATTATATTCTGCGCGTGGCCAAGGTGGAACGGCAGTACTCCTTCAAATAAGCATCCCTAACGTTTCAAAATGGCTTTGATGTAATTTTTCGTTTCGGGATATGGGGGCACCCCACCAAATTTCACAACCGCCTCTGGCCCGGCGTTATACGCCGCGAGTGCTAATCGCCACGAGCGAAAGCGTTTGTATTGCATAGCAAGGTAACGCGCGCCTCCTTCTAAATTTTGGGAGGGAATGCGTGGGTTCACGTTCAATAGGCGTGCTGTATCGGGCATCAACTGCGCCAATCCAATCGCGCCCTTTGACGACAATGCTTTGGGGTTCCAACGGCTTTCTTGATTGATCAGGCGCAAAAACAAGGATTCTGGGATCCGATGACGGTTGGCGGCGCGTTTTGCTAAATCCAGATAGGGCCCGCGATATTTTATATCACGCGGAATCTCACCTGGCACGCCCGGAATATAAACATTCTCGCGATTTAATGAAACCGAAGGCGATCCCCCGTTTAATCGATCCAGTGTCTGAAATTGCTTTGTTTTTCCAGACCGTTCAGCAAAGGCCCCTGTTACAACCCACGCAAAGCAAAGAAACGTTATGAACCCAATCTGAACCATGTGGATCTTTTACACCTCATTACCTCGTTGCCCAACAAATGAATGACGGCATGCAGGAAATTGCCTGTTCCATCCCGTTCATTAATATTTTATTCATATTGAAGTTGTGCTTTAGGGCAAGAAACGCGCGAAGATTATAGGAGAGTGCGATGGCAGGGTCAGTGAACAAAGTAATTCTAATCGGCAATCTGGGGCGTGATCCAGAGGTCAGAAGCTTTCCAAATGGGGGCAAAGTATGCAACCTGCGCATAGCAACATCTGAAAACTGGAAAGACCGCAATACGGGCGAACGTCGTGAAAAAACCGAATGGCACAGCGTTGCGATTTTTTCAGAACCGCTTGTGCGCGTTGCAGAACAATATCTGCGTAAGGGATCAAAAATTTATATCGAAGGTCAATTGGAAACACGCAAATGGCAAGATCAGTCTGGTCAGGACCGCTATAGCACCGAAGTTGTTTTGCGCCCATATACCTCCACACTCACCATGCTAGACGGCCGCGGTGACAATGCTGGTGGAGGCGGCGGTTATGGCGGTGGATCAGGCGACAGTGGTTATGACCACGGCTTTGACAGCAGCCCTACACCTGCGGACCCATATGGTGGGGGATCACGTCCATCAAACGACATGGACGACGAAATTCCTTTCTAAGCAGGATCATCATTTTGAACAAACAAAAAAGGGCGATGAGATAATCGCCCTTTAGTTTTTGTCCCTATCAGTTTACTGCGCGGCGACTGATGCACCGTCTGAGCGAAGTTTCACCAATTCCTCAGCCACTAGGAAAGCTAATTCCAAGGATTGTGATGCATTCAAACGCGGATCACAGGCTGTGTGATAACGAGAAGACAGATCTTCATCGCTTAGCGCATAAAGGCCACCCGTACATTCAGTGACGTCCTGACCCGTCATTTCAAAATGAACACCACCCGGAATCGTGCCCTCGGCTGCGTGCACCTCAAAGAATTCACGCACTTCGCGAAGCACACTTTCGAAGGGCCGTGTTTTGTAACCTGTCGCGGATTTTATCGTATTGCCGTGCATCGGATCACAGGACCAAACAACATTTGCACCCTCTTCTTCGACTGCCTTGATTAAACGGGGCAGATGATCCCCAACACTGCCTGCGCCAAACCGCGCAATCAGGGTCAAACGACCTGCTTCGTTTTCTGGATTCAACTTGGCCATTAAGACCTTCAGATCGTCGGCAGAGGTTGTCGGGCCGCATTTTAAACCGATAGGGTTTAAAATCCCACAGCAAAATTCAACATGCGCACCATCTGTTTGACGGGTTCTGTCCCCGATCCAAATCATGTGACCAGAACCTGCCAACCAATTACCAGAAGTTGAATCAAGACGGGTCAGCGCCTCTTCATATTCCAACAACAGTCCTTCGTGCGATGTGTAGAAATCGACAGTGCGCAAATCATGCGATGCGGCGCTGTCCAAACCTGCAGCAGACATAAAATCCAACGCATCAGAGATACGTGCTGCCATTTCACGATAGCGCGAAGCCTTTTCCCCTTCGGTAAAACCAAGTGTCCAGCTGTGCACCTGATGCACATCCGCATAACCACCAGTTGAAAACGCGCGCAACAAGTTCAGTGTTGCCGCCGCCTGTGTGTAGGCTTGTAACATCTTGGACGGATCAGGGACGCGCGACGCAGATGTGAAATTCAGTTCATTGATGATATCACCACGATAACTGGGTAATTCCACGCCATCGACGGTTTCGGTTGGGGCGGAACGGGGTTTTGCAAATTGCCCCGCCATGCGACCCACCTTAATCACAGGAACCTTTGCGCCAAAGGTTAGGATCATGGCCATCTGCAACATGACCTTAAATGTGTCACGGATACCATCCGCACTAAATTGCGCAAAGCTTTCAGCACAATCTCCGCCTTGTAACAAAAACGCCTGACCACGGGATGCTGCTGCCAGTTTTGCTTTCAAATTCCGCGCCTCGCCAGCAAAGACAAGCGGTGGATATTGAGACAGCTGACTTTCGACTGCGTTCAGCGCCTCCTGATCCAAATAATCAGGCATCTGAACCCGTGGCTTGTTGCGCCAATTGGTTTTTTGCCATTCGCTCATCTTTTTTCTCCAGTGTTAGCGTTCACGAATAGCGAACCTATACCTTTGTTCACGCAAACTGACCACCCCGAAATGATCTGCGTTTGGTAACCTATGGAAAAGACAACACATCTATTGTAACTGACCACCGTAATGATAACTTTGAAGCCGAAGAATCGAGAGTGTGCATGTAATGCGATCTATGGCCTCAACCACCTTGCGCTCAAAGAGCGACGATGCGCCCGAGCGTTTTGTGTTTGTTTTACTCGATAATTTTACGTTGCTTTCCTTTGCATCTGCATTGGATGCCTTACGCATCGCCAACCGCATGTTGGGACGTACGGCATATCAATGGATTTTTATTGGCGAAGGTGGCGAAACGGTTCAATGTTCTGCAGGCACAACATTTGCACTGGATGATGACCTGTGTGAATTGCGCCGCGATGACGTGATGATCCTATGTGGTGGTGTTGACATTCAAATGGCCACCACCAAGAAAGTTTTAAATTGGCTACGTCGCGAGGCGCGCCGCGGGCTAACAATCGGGGGATTGTGTACAGCGGCCTATCCAATGGCCAAAGCAGGGTTGCTGGACGGAAAACGCGCCACAATCCACTGGGAAAATCAGGACAGCTTTGCTGAAGAATTTTTGGAGGTTGATCTGACAAAATCGGTCTTCATAACAGACGGCAATCGTTTGACCACCGCGGGTGGAACATCGTCCATCGATCTAATGTTAAAGATGATTGCCGACAAGCACGGCGAAGAAATGGCAAACGCGGTCGCGGACCAAATGATCTATAGCTCAATCCGCACAGACCAAGATACACAGCGCCTGTCCGTTCCGACACGCATCGGTGTGCGCCATCCAAAGCTAAGTCAAGTCATCCAAATGATGGAACAAAATATAGAGGAACCGATTTCTCCAGCAGTCTTGGCCAAAGATGTCAGCATGTCCACACGCCAGTTAGAGCGTTTGTTCCGGCGTTATCTGAATAGGTCGCCGAAACGCTATTACATGGAATTGCGCCTGCAAAAGGCGCGTAACCTGTTAATGCAAACGGATATGAGTGTGATCAATGTCGCATTAGCCTGTGGTTTTGCCTCACCCTCACATTTTTCAAAATGCTACCGCGCGCACTACGAAACCACACCTTATCGCGAACGAGGAAGTCATGCGAGCATGCTAAATCCTTGAATTATGCATTAAGAGAAAGTTTATAATCGCCCCTGGTAAGAAATAAGTTACCTTTCGGGGATCATCCCTTTTGGATTGAACCTAAGCATAACTAACAAGAATAGTCCCATTATAAGTAATCTCATTTGAGCGACACTTTTCAGAAGATGAGTGCGGATCGGATTTTCTTCTGACATCGTTGCGGTTATCAAATCCACTAACCAATAACCTATTGGTTCAACCTGCACCCAAAGAAACCAGATCAAGAAACCACCTAAAATCGATCCAATATTATTTCCAGATCCGCCCACAATTACCATGACCCAAATTAAAAAAGTGAAGCGCAGTGGTTGATAAGATGATGGTGTAAGTTGTGAGTCTAGTGTGGTCATCATTGCCCCCGCAATACCACAGATAGCTGAACCTATAATGAAGACCTGTAAATGACGCGCTGTTACATCCTTACCCATTGCACGAGCCGCGGTTTCATTATCTCGTATTGCCCGCATCATCCTTCCCCATGGGCTATTTAGAGCGCGCTCTGAGAGCCATAAGAGAAGCACAAGCACAATAGAAAACAGACAAGCATACAAGATTTTGACAAAGAGTGTCGATGCAACAGTAGGATCAATTCCCAAACTTGTAACCTGTTCAACAAAATAAGGATCACTCTGCAGATTAATTTCATATGGTACAGGCCTAGGGATCCCAATTGCATTTTTAACACCTCGGGAAAGCCAATCTTCATTTTTTAAAATTGCAATCAAGATTTCAGAAATACCAAGTGTAGCAATTGCAAGATAATCAGAGCGCAATCCAAGTGCTGTTTTTCCGATAATCCAAGCTGCTGCTGCAGCCAACAATCCGCCTACAGGCCACGAAAGCAAAATAGGTAGGCCCAAACCACCCAAGTAACCCTCAGTTGCAGGATTTATAGCTTCTACAGCCTCCACGCCAGGTCTTATAATATACCTGTACATCGTAAAACCGATGGCTACAGTTGCTACGAGTGTCGCAAAGCGAATTCGAGTATTTTGGATTTTCCTATATGCAAAAATGGCGATAGATATTGTTAAAGCACCTATCGCCAGACCAAACAATATTCTCAATCCTCCCGCATCCCAAGCCGCCGGCACTGGGTCCATTGATACGATGACTGTTGCTAAACCTCCAAGCGCAACAAACCCCATCACACCAACATTCAATAAACCTGCAATCCCCCACTGCAAATTCAAGCCTAACGACATAATTGCGCTAATTAACCCCATGTTTAAAATGAATAACGCAGCATTCCAGCTTTGCAAATTTCCTGTACCTATAATCAAACCAACGACTAACGCGAACAAGGCAGGTACTCTCATTCTATCACTCATAACGCTTTTCCTCTGAAAAGACCCGTCGGCTTAATCAGCAAAACAATAACTAAAATTATAAAGCTGACCGCAAATTTATATTCGGTAGCCAATAGTTGTACTAGGCCTTCGGGTGATAACGATCCTGGTAGAAGATAGCCTAATACTTTTTTCCAGGCATAAGTGATCGTGACTTCCGAAAATGCGATTATAAAACCTCCAGCTATGGCTCCAATTGGATTACCCAACCCACCCACTATTGCCGCCGCAAAAATGGGCAACAACAATTGAAAATACACGAATGGTTTAAAACTTTTATCTAATCCGTAGAGGCTCCCGGCAATCGTCGCTAATGTAGCAACAATCAGCCAAGTGACAAACACCACTCTATCAGGATTGATACCTGAAAGGAGAGCCAAGTCTTCATTGTCCGAAAAGGCTCGCATAGACTTACCCGTGCGCGTTTTATTCAGAAACCAAAATAAAATTATTACAACAATAATTGCAGTAAACACCGTTATTGCTTGTGTTGTTTTGAGTGCCAACCCTTCAGCTAGACCAGTCATTTGTTTGAATTCGCGAGCTGTCACGATAAAGCGCTCTCCATCCGAAAATCGCTGATCATCTACACCGATAATAAAGCGCACTAGCCCATTCATCACAAACATAACGCCCAACGATACAATCAATAAAATGACAGGGGGTGATTTTTGTATGCGATAAAAACGGTAGACAAATCTATCGGTTATGACGAGCAAAACCATCGTACACAAAATGCCTATCGGTAAAGCGAGAAGTGCAGTTGGAAATGGTGAGATAGATACACCAGATGATTGCAAAGCCCAGGTAGCCAGAACAACAACCATTGTTCCGAAGGCCATTGTATCGCCGTGTGCAAAATTAGAAAAACGTAAAATACCGTATACTAAAGTTACTCCAAGAGCCCCAAGTGCAAGCTGGCTTCCGTACGCAACAGCGGGGACTATCACGAAGTTTGCCAACACGATGATACCATTGAGCAATTCCATGTTCATCCCCCTAAAAACGATTTGCGGACTTGTTCATCTGCCAATAGCTCAGTGCCTGTTCCTGTGAATGCATTTCTGCCTTGTACTAGCACATATCCCTTATTAGCAATCTCCAGTGCTTGTCGCGCATTCTGTTCCACCATCAACACTGATATACCAGTTCGAGCAACTTCAATTATTTTATCTAATAATTCATCCATCACGATTGGTGAAACACCTGCGGTAGGTTCATCCAGCATTAATACGGATGGTTTGGTCATTAAAGCACGCCCTACGGCTACTTGCTGACGTTGACCACCCGACAATTCTCCTGCTGGCTGGTTATACTTGCGCTTCAATATTGGGAATAGATCGTAAACTTGTTCCATGGTTTCACGAAAGTCATCATCACGAATAAACGCTCCCATTTCTAAATTTTCTTCCACTGTCATCGACGTGAAAATGTTTTGCGTTTGCGGCACAAACCCCATTCCGGCTAACACGCGTTGTTGCGGCGTTAACTTTGTAATGTCTACTCCATCAAGGTAAACTCTACCGCTACTCATCTTGAGCATACCAAAGATTGCTTTCATGGCGGTTGACTTACCAGCACCGTTCGGGCCAACGATTACGGCAATTTCGCCTTTTGCTACGGAAATACAACAATCATGTAAGATATGTGGGCCTTGTCCATATCCACCAGTCATGCTTTCACCAGACAGAAAAGCACGGCTCATTGTGTCGACACCTTTTCTTTGTTTTTTAAGCCAGTCCCAAGATACGCCTCTATCACTTGTTCATTTGACTTTATTTCGTGCAGGTTACCCTCTGCTATGACCCTTCCTTCAGCCATGCATATTACTGGATCACAAAGACGACCTATAAACTCCATATCATGTTCTATAACCACGAATGTATAACCGCGTTCTTTGTTCAACCGCAAAATAGCGTCCGCAATTGTGTTCAACAAGGTCCGATTCACACCAGCTCCCACTTCGTCTAAAAACACAATTTTTGCATCAACCATCATAGTTCTACCGAGTTCTAAGAGTTTTTTCTGTCCTCCAGAAACTTGACCTGCTTTGTGTTCAGAGAGATGTTCTATGGTCAGAAACTCTAAAACTGCGTCTGCTTTAGCTCGAAGCGCACGCTCTTCGTTTGCAATACGTTTTCGTCCGAACCAGGTATTCCAAAGCTTTTCACCACACTGAGCGCCTGGTACCATCATAAGATTTTCGCGGCAGCTCATGGAGCTAAACTCATGTGCAATCTGGAATGTTCGCAATAAACCCATATGAAATAATTCATGTGGCTGCAATCCAGTGATGTTCTTACCTTCCATTGTCACCAGACCAGATGTTGGCTTCATAACGCCCGCAATAACGTTGAAAAGTGTAGTTTTACCAGCACCATTTGGACCTATCAGGCCCGTGATTGACCCTTTCTGAATTTTTAATGTTGCACCATTAACAGCATGAAAACCCCCAAAATGCTTGCATAAATTATCAACTGTTATCAACCCTGAGCCTCTTTAATTTTAAAATAAAATTGGCCCAACCAAATGTAGCCGGGCCAAAAATATATGTTGCGTATTATTAACGGTAGCCAGCAGTTATTTCTTTACCGCCTTCGTAAACGACCTCTCGATAGTTCCCAGCTGCTTCACCGGGTCCAACCAGTTCAACACCGGTCGCTCCAACGAAATCAATATCACCGCCATTTGCTAGAATTTCTAGACCCTTGGCTAATTCACCCGCGTTAATTTTTTCACCGGGAGCATTTGCCACATCCATCATATGCGCCTTGTAGACATTTGGGTCTTTGGAACCAGCTGCTTGCATCGCAAGCATGATTAGTGCCGCAGCATCATAGGATTCAGGAGCAAAAGGAGACGATGAATCAAAGGCACCGTTTACAACTGTTTTAAAGGTATCAGCCAATTCTACCGACGGACTTGGATGCTGACCACCAGAGCCATTTAAATCGGCACCGAAATTCTCTAGCAGCGCAGCTGATAGCATGCCATCTGGGAAGTGAAAGCTATCAAACGCACCTGTATCCAGAGCTGCTCGAGTGATACCTGCACCACCTTGATCTACATAACCAGCAACAACCAATCGATCGCCACCCGCCGCTGCCAATGATGCAACCTCAGCAGAATAGTCAGCTTTGCCATCCTCATGTGGTGCACTTAAAGTGACTTTACCTCCAGCAGCCTCATATGCAGCCTGGAATGCATCAGCTAAACCTTTGCCATAGTCGTTGTTAGTATAGCTAATTGCTACACTAGAAATCCCACGATCCATCAAGATCTCAGTCATGACTACGCCTTGTCTTGCGTCAGAAGGTGCTGTTCTAAAAAACAGTCCGTTATCTTCGTTATTCATGTGCGATAGACCAGGTGAAGTAGCAGATGGAGATACCATTACCATACCGTTGGGCACAGCAACGTTCATAAGTGCAGCACCTGTTACACCCGAACAGTCACCTCCTACTACACCGTCGACTTTATCTGCGGTAACAAGTCGCTCCATCGCAGCAGTAGCTGCGCCCGCATCAATACAAGTAGTATCCGCGCGTACTGATGATACCTTGGCGCCACCGAGTAAAAGCCCGCTGTCATTAACTTCCTTGACCGCGAATTCAGCAGCGGGGCCCATTTGAGCGACTGTGGACTCGATTGGGCCAGTGAAACCCAAGAACACGCCTATCTTTACTTCATTTGAGTGTGATCCAGCATGGACCGCTCCAGCGCAGACTATCGCGAGTGATGTACAAAATAACGATTTCTTCATTTTTTACTCCCTGTTATTTGATCGCAACCAACTTAATAGCGTCCTATCACTCTACACATTGCTGGAAGATAGGCAAAAATTATTTTGTGAAGTAATAAAAAATAAATATAGATCAGTGCTATCAGTCAAATGGGAGTAGCGGCACTCATATTGAACCAGGAATGCTGCAGATTGGAAGCTATAGATGTCAAAGTTATTTTATCAGACCCGCCTGGAACGCCCTGAATTAGATAGAGCCGAGGGGATTTATATGTGGGATAAATCCGGTAAGCGTTACATTGATGGCTCTTCAGGAGCTATGGTGAGTAATATAGGACACTCCAACCCTGCGGTATTGCACGCGATGCAAAAACAAATGCAGAAATCTACATTTGGCTATCGCCTTCATTTCCAATGTGATGTCGCGGAGCAACTGGCTGAAATGACTGCTGCACTCTGCCCTGAAGGACTGGATAGAGTTTTTTTTGTATCTGGAGGATCAGAAGCAGTTGAAAGCTCGATAAAGCTCGCGAGGCAATTCGCTTTGGCGAATGGAAATTCGGGGAAATACAAGATAATTTCACGCACACCATCCTATCATGGCTCCACGTTTGGCGCACTCGCTTTGACAGGTTATACTCCGATGACTAGCGCCTTTGAACCAATGATGCGAAGTATGCCCAAGATAATGGCACCCAGAGCGTACCTCGACGGTTACGATCCTAATGATGAGAATACCGGATTATTATATGCTCGACTGTTAGAAGATTGCATCCTGAAAAATGGCCCTGAAACTGTTCTTGCTTTTATTGTTGAGCCAATTGGTGGCGCATCAACTGGTGCTTTGGTGCCTCCAAAAGGTTACATGTCTGAGATCAGGCGAATCTGTGACGAATACGATGTACTGTTAATACATGATGAGGTCATGACTGGAGCCGGTCGTACAGGTACTTTTCTGGGTGCTGACCACTGGGGCATCAAACCGGATATTCTGGCACTTTCGAAGGGTTTTGGTTGCGGCTATGTACCGCTAGGAGCAATTGTTGCCCGTAATGACATTGTGGATTCAGTATTGGACAACGGTGGTTTCGTTCATGGCTATACATACTCAGCCAACCCTTTGGCGTGTGCAACAGGCGTGGCTGTACTGAACGAAATAGAGCAAAAGCGGCTTTCATCTAACGCCGCCCAGCAAGGTAATTACTTAATTGATAAACTTCATGGACTAATGCGGAAACATCACTTAATCGGGGATGTAAGGGGTAAAGGATTATTAACGGCCTTCGAGCTAATGTCCGATCGCAAAAGCAAAACTCCAATCCCTGCTGCGAAAAACGCTTATACTCGATTGGTAAATATCGCTTACGAAAATGGTTTGATTATCTACTCGAGACGCACACGCGATGGAATTGAAGGAGATCACTTCTTAGTTTGCCCTCCGCTAATTGTAACCCGTGAACAAATAGATGAAATGGTTGAGCTTTTAGATATGTCGATAATGGAATTTACAGCCACATTATGAAGCAATCAACACCAAGGGTAATTTAAACATGACTAAAATTATAATAACTTGCGCATTGACAGGTTCTATTCATACACCTTCGATGTCGCCGTATTTACCGACAACTCCAGAGCAAATTGTTAAACAAGGAATAGATGCCGCGAATGCAGGTGCGTCGATACTTCATTTGCACGCGAGAGATCAAGTTGATGGCCGTCCATCAAGTAAATTAACAGATTACACGAGTTTTTTACCAGAACTACACGGTGCAACATCGGCGATACTCAATCTAAGTACCGGTGGCAGCGCGCTAATGACGTTAGAAGACCGTCTGGAAGCATCATTAAAATTTCATCCAGAAATGTGCTCCCTGAATATGGGAACAATGAACTTTGCTTTATACCCAATGATAAAAAAAGATCAAATATGGTTGCATGACTGGGAATTGAAGTTCCTACAAGAAAGTGATGACTTGGTATTTAAAAACACGCCTAGGGACATTGAATTCATTCTCAACAATCTTGGTCATAACAATACCACAAAATTTGAATTTGAGTGTTATGATACTGGACATCTTTACATGTTGAAACACTTCAAACAACGAGGGTTGGTGCAAGGAGATATTTTTATTCAATTTGTGTTCGGGGTTTTGGGCGGTATAGCGGCAGATCCGAAAAATTTAATTCATCTTAAATCAATAGCCGATGAGCTATTCGGAGAAAATTATAATTTTTCAGTTCTAGCGGCAGGTCGCAATCAAGTGCAAATGGCGATACAGGCTGCTTCTATGGGCGGACAC
>Ga0255743_10003629_pt1 | contig 12146 bp, 9 predicted proteins | sample 101ome_19_FD_179950 | JGI IMG/M metagenome (GOLD analysis project Ga0255743, IMG submission 179950) | Coastal salt marsh microbial communities from the Groves Creek Marsh, Skidaway Island, Georgia - 101405AT metaG (version 2) | ecosystem: Environmental > Aquatic > Marine > Intertidal zone > Salt... | reverse complement strand
AGACGAAACATAAAAAAAAAAGACCGCGTCGTAAAGCGCGCGCACCTCTTCGCTGGTCGTTCGCTCGCTCGCGCGTCGGCGTGTGTCGCGGGAACGAAGGAACCAATCAGCCACGTCGTCGTGTCGTAAAAAACAATGTCCGCGAAACGGCGGATTCGGCCAGTGTAAAAAAAAAAAGAACAGTCGCGACGGCTCGGTGTTTTAGCGTCGGAAAATAAAACGTACTGTTTATACATACGATACGCGTCGTTAATTTCCACGCGAATTCCGTTCTTCTGAATGTTTTCTACGAACCGGGTGTCCGAAGTCGCGATAGATTTTTTTTCCACACCCCGCATCGAATCTTCGTTCCCCTCTCCGCGATTTTCGGGTTTGGGAAATATCTTTTGGATGGTTTGTAAATGAATGTATTTTCTGATACACGAACCGTAAAGTCTATGGGTATTTGTTCTGGTGGCGTCCGTCCGCCGGACGCCCGCGATCGGACATCTGGCTGGATACGCGTGCGTGCGTTTTTTGCCCCTCTTTCGTGTATGGGTCGTGACTCGTCGAATGGTATATGACGATCTGTGACGGTTCGTGACTCAAAACAAGTAGGTAGTGACCCCCCGACCGAGTCGTCCCGTCGGTTTGCGTTCTCCTCTCGCCCTACCGAACGGCGACGCCGTGTAAGAGGGAGAGGAGGAAAACCTGGAGCCCGCCGCGGGCGAGGTGACCGAGCGTTGGGATCGTGCGCATGGATTCGTCCGCGTTCGGGGGGAGCGGACCCGGGGAGTTGTGGGTGAACATGTACGTGTTGGCCGGCGTGACGACGACTGTCAACAGAAACAGAGCGGCGGCGCTCGCGGGGGAGAGCCAGGCGAGAGAATCCGGGGTGAGGCCGAAAGGGAGGGAACCGAGGACGAGACCGAGACCTCCGGCGATTTCGGCGACGCCGGTCCAGTTGACGTGGAAGCTCGGGGAGCCGGGGAGGCGCCAGAAGCCCCACGCGCCTTGGTGCGGCATCATGGAGACGAAGCCGTCGTGGACGGTGAAGTGGGCGACGCCGGCGGCGACGTAGGTGACACCGATGACGGGCCAAGTGGTTTTGGACCACGCCATGAGACCCGGGGAGAGGGACTCGAGCGCTGGGCCGACGACGGTGCAGCACTCGTACGTCGCGAGGAGGATGCCAGCCCAAACGCCGAGGACGACGGCGGTTTGCGCCGACTCATCCAAACCGGACACGACGGCGCCGAGATACCCTGGTTGGACCCACGGCGTCGCGTTGTCGTCGTTGTTGTCGTCGTCGACGCCGTCGCTCCCCGCGGTCGCCCTCGGGACGGACCGAAGTCTTTGCGAGACGAAGTTGACTCTATCCGCTCTTCCGGAGGGTGACAAAGCCGTCGTCCTCACCGTCGACGCCCGAGCAAACACCGTCTTTCGCGCGATGGAGCACGTCGAGGACGACGGGGTGAGATGAACCCGCGTGAGCCCGCAGCGCATGGTTCCGTCGAGGGCGAATCCGAGCGCGTGGCACAGTGTCGCGCGCTCTGAGGAAAAGCTAGCACTACGTCAAAAGCTTACAATACATCATACAAATCTATCACGCCCGGAACAGCTTTCCTCGCTTCGTCCCACCGTGTTTATGCGACCGCACCGCCCGAGCGTCTCCAGTCTTCGGTTTCGTCTCTTGCGGACCGACGACGTGAGCACCCGAGAGCTCTCGCTCTTGCTGCGGAGTCAACTTTTTCTTCCTCTTTGGTTTGTTTGCGCCCGGTTTGTTACCCCTCGCTTCGGCATCCGCGGCGAGTCCGGTGAGAATATGGTTTGAAATCGCCGCGATCGGGTTCGCCTTGTACTGCGGATGTGATAAAACGGCTTGCATCCGCGTCGTTTCGTTGGACACGAGCGCCGTGCGCCGCTTCGCCGTCGGCGTCTTTGTCCTCTTTACCGATCCCGCTCCCCCGACTATATCCGCGAGCGAGAGCGAGAGCGTCTTCATATCTGTCACGGACATTTTTCCACTCCCTTTTTTCGCATTCTTTTTCATTTTCGTTTCCGTCGCGACTCGAATCTCTGCGCGCGCGAACGAACAAACGAACGCGTTTCGTCGGTCAGTCAGTCGGTCCTCTTCTCTCTTCAACGCCTGCGGCGCGCCCAGTCGTCACCGCCGATCGTAATCGTAAAGAGAATGACCCGACGCGCGATGCGATTCCACGTACTCTCTAAAAACGCCGCCCGCTTCTTCACTTTACGTCGATGATGATCCGTCAACCGCGACATTTCATCCTCGACTGAACCGGCGGCTGCGTCGTCACCCACGTCGTCTGCCGTCGCACCACCACCACCACTCGAACGCGCGAGCGCTTTACCCGCGCGTTCGGCACGTTCCGCTTTACGTCGAAGTTTCGCTTTGACCATGTCTCTTAGACGGATGAGGTCGGCGGTCTCGTCGTCGGGGTTGTTCTCGACGCCGCCTCGAAGTGAAGACTGGTTTTGATGTTCTTTTCAATCCGCAACTCGACAGACGCCGACTCCCCACCGGTCGGGTCTCCATGCTCCGCGTCGCGCTCGCCGTCGCGTCGCGCGCGTCGGCGTGCGCGTCTTCGTCGGCGTGCGCATCCGTCCCGATCGTCGCTCGACGACACCGTTCGTCCAACGGGAGAGCGTTACAGGATGCGCTCGACACGCATCGCTTACACATGCTCACCACTCTCGCCGAAGGCCGAACGCGATCGACGGGTGACCCGGACCCGGAATCGATCGTTCGAGAGACGGATGCGATGACGCACGAGGCGCGGGCGGAGATTGTCGCGCGACGGTTGCGGGAGAACGTCGTGAGGCTGGCGCGAGCGTTGGCGTCGGAGCGCGCCCGACTGGGAGATTTTGAAGGACGAGGATGGGAGAAGAGAGTCGAGGCGCATCGCGCGGCGGCGATTCGAGAGGTTGGTCATCACTGTTTCGTCGCGAAGTCAAAGGTCGAGGGCGTGGAGGCTGGGAACGGGTTGTTCGTTCGGGGGGTAGTGCGGGCGGGAACGGTGGTGGCGACGTATCCCGGACTAACGTACGTCGGAACGGCGATGAAGTACATGAATGGTTACCCAAGGGTGAGTAAGGATAACGATTATTTGATCGTGAGGACGGATGGGAGCGTGATAGATGCCAAGCCGTGGGGTATAGGTGGGGAAGATGAGGCGTGCTTTTGGCCAGGTCCACCGCTGAAGTACTCGGCAGAGCGACTGGACGAGTTGAAGAACGCGAGTTTTCTTCAAAAGTTGATGAATCCGATGCTCAGCGAGGAGACGAGGCTGTCTTTACTGAACGAGTGCGAATCTTTGGAGCGGGCGAACGTGTTTGCGTACGCACATCTCGCGAATCATCCGCCGAAAGGAACTCTGCCAAACGTCATCGTCGCGTCGGTGGATGTGCCAGCAGACACAGATATTCGGCCGTACATTCCGAACGTGAACGTGATGCCGGACGACGAGGAGGAGACGAAAGAGAGCGTTTGGAGCATCGTGACCGATGGCGAACGAACGTTGGCGAAACGAGCCCAGGATGTCGCGGCTGCTTTGTTTGGCGAGGACGAGGACGCCCCAAAGGTGGTCAAATCAAACGCCACCGAGTCCAATCGAATCCGATCCTTAGTCCTCGTCGCCACTCGAGACATTTCCGACGGAGAGGAGATATTGTTAAATTATAGATTATCTACGCACGTGAGTCCACCGTCGTGGTACACCCGCGTCGACCCCGAGGAGGACGCGAGAAGATGGTCGTGACTTGCAGACTTCCTTTTATAGCTAGAATTAAAATGTACAGTACAATCTAGATTCATCTTAGACAATCGCCGTAAACACACTCCCCTCCGATGTACGTGGCGATCACTTTCGGTGGTACTTTTCCCTCAGTCACTTCGAGCGGTGAGCCGTCAACAATGACAAAATCAGCCATCGCACCGACGTTGAGAGACCCCACAAGTCCGTCGAGTCGCAAAGCGTGCGCTCCACCCTTTGTAAACATTCGCAAAGCTTCATCGACGCTCAGCGCTTCTTTATCTCTTTGCACGGCAGCTGCGATGCCTTGAAACACATCAGCGCTCACTATAGGCCAATCACTTCCTCCAGCAAGAGCCACTCCGTGTTTCAGAAACGTTCGAAGCGCGTAGTATCGCTCCGCCCGATTCGCGCCGAGTCTCTCTTCAACGCTCTCAGCGTCCAAAATTGTCTGAGTCGGCTGCACGCTCGCCACCGCTCCCAGCTCGGCAAAACGTCGCGGTTGTTCGTCAATCGGTGATTTGAGATGTTGCGCGTGCTCGATTCGGAACCGACGCAACGGCTTATCACCATTCGTCTCAAGGAGCTCTGCGAGCACGTCGAGCGCCTGCTCGACAGCGGCGTCGCCAATGGCGTGCACCGCAATCTGCAACCCCTCAGCGTCCGCCGCGAGCGCGTCTCGACGCAGATCCTGCTCTTCTTTACCGCCAGGCGGGTACATCAACTTTCCTTTCGTACCCGGAGCGTCCGCGTACGGCTCCAACATCGCCGCTGTCCTTCCCCCAAGCGATCCATCTAGAAACGCCTTGACGCCTCCGAGCCGAAGTCTCGACATTCTCTGAGTCTTCGGATCCTCCCTCGTCCACCCACCGTTCCACGCCGGGTGCTTCACAACCGATTTGTAATCTCCCAGTGGCATGTACGACGTCACTCGAATCGGCAGCGAACCTTCTCGGTCCCACTTTGCGAGCGTCTCGAAATCTTCCCACAGTCGCTCGTAGCCATCCCGTCCCGCCGCCAACATCTCGATATCACCGAAATCACCGACAGATGTGATTCCGTGACTCAGGAGATAATGAATACCCGCCATCAACGCCTCGTCTCTCTCCTTTCGCTTTCGTCTCGGGATCGCCTTTGCCACCGCCGCCGTTGCGAGCTCCTTGACCATGCCCGTCGGTGTTCCAGCCTCGTCGCGCTCGATAATCCCACCCTTAATCTCCACGTTTTCATCCATCAACCCCGCCGCTTCCAACGCCGCCGCGCTCGCAAACCCAACGTGCGCGTCCGCCCGCAACGCAAACACCTTGACCCCATCGAACCGGTCATCCAACCATTCAATCCTCGGCGTTTCTTTTTCAGTCCACCGAGACTCGTCCCACCCGCTCGCGAGCGTCCAACCTCCATCGTCTTTCGAGATTCCCTCAGCCAACGTCTCGACGAAATCCGACCGAGATCGCGCGTTGGATAAATCAATCATCCCTCGCGAGAACCCACCGGTGATGACGTGCGCGTGCGCGTCGACGAAACCTGGGACCAACCGACGGCCTTTACAGTCTCTTCTAACCGACGCCGCCGCCGACGACGACGACGACGGAACACGCACGTCGAGGATCCGTCCCGTGGACGACACCGTCACGGATCCGATGAGAGTTCCACCGTCATCGGTGACGACGCCGTTGTTCGTAAACGACGACGCGTCGAGGGCGCAGTTGATGTACGTCGTCGTGTTCACGTCAGCATCATCGTCAACTCGATGCGTACGATGACGTTCGCGTTGAACCGCCCCGACGCCGAACCCGAGCGGACACGCCCCGACGCCGCCGCTCCCTTCTCTCACCGCGAGCCACCGCTCGACGAACGGCCACGCGATGGAGACGACGGCGCACGCGATGGCGAGCGCGAGCGATAAATCGCGGACTCCGCGAGGCATCCCAGCGCAGAGTGAAGACGTTACTGACGCCGACGTCAGTCTTGGACGGCGAAGACGACGAAGACGAAGACGATGACGCGCGATGGCGCCGTCTTCATCCGTGTCCCCCACGAGGGCCCGTGGACGATGACCCCGCGGAGCGATCCGTGGGCGTTCGTCGCGCGAATCACGCTCTGCGTCGTCGGTTGGGAGCTCGTTCGGTTCGGGTTCGTTTTAGCCTCGCGCGCTTGGATCGTCGACGGGAAACGCGGGACATCGAAGGATGACGTCGCGCGCGTGCGATTGGAAGCGCCGAAACATCTCACCGGATGCGTCCACGCGATGTTTACGGCGACGATGAGCGTGTGGATGCTTCGAGACGCGAGCGCGCTGACGAACCCGCTGGATTGTTACTTCACGCGCGGACCGGGAGTTGGGCTTCCGAACCCGGCGAGAGATCGCATGGAGTTTACGAATTTTGTGTTTGGTGGGTATCTCTTGTCGGATCTCGCGCATATCCTGGCGCGGTTTCCGAAACTGGGCGGGTTGGACGCGGCGTTTCATCACGCGGTGTTCGCGTTGTGTTCGCTCATCGCCGGGTCTTCGCAGTCGATGATGTTGCCCTTTGCGTGGTTGTTGCTCGGGGAGATGTCTACCCCGTTACTCACGCTCCGTTGGATATTGAAATCGATGGCGTATTCGTTGAAGAGCGACAAGATTATCGCGCTGGCGCAATTTGTCGGGTTTAAGCGCGTGACATCCATTGAAGAAGCGGAGAAGCGGCTTGAAATCGTGAACGTTGCGCTTCTCGCCGTGACGTTCTTCTTCGTCCGCGTAGTGGTGTATAATCTCGGTTTCGCCCACATGCTTTGGGCGTCCCATACCGGTCTTCTCGATCCGATTCCGCGTTACGTTGTGTTGACGTTCAACGCACTCGTCGGACTGGGTTCGCTGCTCAACGCGTATTGGTTCTACGTCATCACTTCCAAGGCGCTTCAGAAGTTTTTCAAGGGGAAGGAAAAGGTGGGCTAAAGGTCTGTCAATTGCATAGCATTATCGTAGAGAATTTTCGTAGCAAATGTTTTTGTAGTCAGAGCATTCATTAGGTGAAAGAAAGAAGTGGTTGGGTTGTTGCGCGCGTTTGCAATACGTGTTACAATCAGTTGGAATTTTCTAGCTGTCCTGAGATTCAGAAATCTTCCGCAAAGCTTCCTTTTGCGAGGCGTCAAATGCGTGTTGCATGTCTCGTTCGTTCCATCTCAAGCAGCGGCGGAGAGAAGAGATGAAATCCCCCGTCTGATCGGCGTAGTTGATCGTCGGAATTGGGTACTGGCTCATGCGGACAAAGACAGAGTCTCCGCTCTCGAGCTCGCACCGATCCCGGCCGTCAAACGACACCCAAGCGGAGCATCGAGCGTCTTGCGCGACGCGGAGTTCGATTTCGACGCTATCCGGGAAAATCACCGGACGGAAGGATAGAGTGTGCGGGCAAATCGGCGTCATGAGGATGGAAGGGACACTCGGGTGCACCATGGAACCGCCGGCGGAGACGCTGTAGGCAGTCGACCCCGTCGCGGTGGCGACAATGACGCCGTCCGCTTGGACCGTGGTGATGAGTTCGCCACGATCGTACGCTTCGATGCGCGACAAGTACGGGCTCGGACCACGATCGACGAGAAGCTCGTTGAGCACGGCGATCTTCTTCGTGGCGGCTCCCGTTCCTCCGTTGATCTCCTTGTCCTTTGCCTTTACGAGCGTACATTCAAGGCGCATTCTGAGAGTTATTGGAACGCCACCTTGGATGTTTGCGACCGGTTTACCGCGGCCGACGGATTGCAGTAGACTAGCAGCCATCTCATCGCTCGGATGACTGGTCAAGAACCCGAGGGAACCAAAGTGGAAACCGAGAAGCGGCGGCACCGGTCCTTGGAAGAGTTTACTCGCGTGGAGGATCACTCCGTCACCTCCGAGACAAACAATTATGTCGAGCGTACCGTAATCTTCAGGCGGAATGATCCCGTCAACCTTGCGGATTGGCTCTGCGTTCTTTAGGACTATCGCTCGGTGCTGAGTCTCCTCGATATCTGCGTTCATCAACTCATCCATGACGTCCTCATCGAGGACTACGGTTATCCCCATTGTCATCATGGCGTGGGCCACCTCGATCAACTCGGGAAGAAGAGCGAGCCCGATCTTTTTTAGTAAGAATATACGACGTGGTTGCTGACGCCATACTAAAACTAGTTGCTGCGTGCTCGGATGAGAAATCTTAAGCTCACGGTTTTCAACGAGCTCTCGAGTACACGAGAAGCCGTCGGTTCTGATGATATACATGTCAGGAGCATCCATGAGCGAGCTATGTTCGCCGAGAACTTGCCCGTCTTCATCTTCGGACATCGATTCACCCGTCTCTGGGCGATCCTCAATCATCGGGCCCCCACGAAACTTCTTGGCGTACTCTCTGACAAAGGCTTCTTGAGCGATCGACCCAAAGTCGCACACGAGCGTCTCCTGCGCTAATGCCTCGTCAACATCCATCCCCTCGTGTACTCTCCAGCACGCGACCAGAGAACCGGTGCGTCCGATCCCGGCTTTGCAGTGCACGAGAATGGGTCTCATGGAGACGTCGTTGACTGTCTCGATAAAACGGCCAACATCCTCCTCAGTTGGTGCCTCCATGTCGGGAATCGGTATGTGCACGATGTTCAAGGCGCTCGACCCAAACGTACCCTGACCGGAGCCTCCACCGAAGGCTTGAAGCCATTGATTATCACGATCTGACCCTCTGAGGTCGATCACCGTCTTAAAGTTGTTGCGAACCAGCCAAGCCCGCCCTTCGGCCGTCGGTTGACCGCCTCTGTAGAACGCCGGAACCGCGCTGTCATCCACCTCTGAAACCATTTGCAAATTGGGAATAGCAGTGCCGCTCGGAGCATTCGGGGCTCGAGTGCGCGGATGCAGGACGTCGAGAGAAGCACTTCTTAGAGCTTCGAACCTGTGCCTAACCGTCACGCTACAACCGCCCACGAGCTCACACGACCTCTCCAACACGACGCGAAGTTCCCACAACGCGCTCCTCAGACGAGCCAACTCCTTACTTCGGAGGTTGTTACTGAATCTCCCCGCGACTTCTGCCGCCGAGGCGCACACAACCACTCGTCCCAAAGCTTCCGTCACCTCTCCAGAGCATGAATCCAGGGTGTTCGTGTCGAAATCGACCTCGCACTCTGCGCTCAAAACGTCGGAAAACGAAGCCAGGACCGCCCGCTCCAACTGCGCAGCCAACTGGGGTACAGGGACGTAAGACCCGTCCGGCCGAGCTACGAACTCCACCCCCTTATTCATTCTACCGCTTTGACTTCCTCCCTTGTTCTCGTCATCCACAGACGGGAACATTTCGCTCTCAGAAATCGCTCTGGGGGTCCCAGTCCCACGTTGACCTCTTCCGTTCACCAGCAATCTATCCTCCTGACGCGCGACAACGCATCGTCCACCCACTCCCCCGATTCGAAACCTCCGTGAGGTCATTCTCGAGCATCTTACAGACGGTGACGCGGTGCGGCTACCCACATAGACGCACGTCGACGCCATTCTCGTCGAAGCACCGTGCGTGGTCGATAACGTCCCGGACGAAATCCCTATCCAGTCACGGCAACGACACACGGGTCGATGACAACACCGACGCGCGAACGTTTAAAACGTCCCCCTTGCTCGCTTCCGTGCGTTTTCCCGGCGGTCCGTCGTTCGACGTCGAGGCTCGTCGACGGTTTCTGAGTGACGCGTGTCGCGTCAGCAGCTCGGGTAACACGCTGTAGAGCACATTTTTGATCCGCTTTCACGATCGGTAATATTTGATCGGCTTTTGTAGCGATCAAGTAGCTTGATCGACTATTTTCAAGGATCCATCGAAAGTTGAAAAACACGTTCCATGCATGATAATTCATACTATAAATCAGCGATCAATGTTTTTAATCGATACACTAAGGTTCGGGACCGGTAATCCATCGATCAGGCGATTTGAAAGACAAAAGTGCGTTATTGATGCCGAAAACGTTTGCTTTCGTTGAAGCTAGTGAAAGGCGCGTTCTTGGATCAATCTGAAAAGGCCCCCTGACGTCACACTTTTGCCGCCGATCGCCGTCATAGCCATGGCCTCCGCGTCCGTCCAATCTGTAGCACACACGGTACGTATAGTCGAACCCATCCCGCGCGGTGTCCAGGTGGACGATGCGTCGTCGCGCGTCAGGAACGCGAACGAGTTTCGAGCAAGATGCGTGACTCAGCCATATGTCTATCCGAAACGATCATCGGGCGCGTTCCGGATCGTCCCCCGATTCGTTTGATGGAAACGAACGGGTATTCAGATGAGTTGTACCGACTGACGCGTCTCGTTCCCATCCCGTGTGATGACGACTTTATTTTCGTAGCACTTGGCGTCTCGTAAGCGCGTCTGCGGCGCCGCCGTCAAGCCGACCGCTCGCGGTGTTGCGCGGGTCGTCCCGCGCGCCCGAACGGCGTTCGCTGTCGAAGCGGTGGACAAGAAGAAGGTTCTTATCGTTAACACTAATGGTGGAGGCCACGCGAACATTGGTTTCTGGTTGGCGAAGACCCTCGCCGGCGCCGGTCACGACGTCACGATGAACGTCGTCGGAACGGAGGATGATAAGAAGATGGCCAAGACTCCGTTTTCCCTCTTCGACGAGATCCGATCGATGGGAGTGAAGACTGTGTGGGCCGATCCGGCTGATGTGGCTGCCAAGCACGCCGGCGCCAAGTTTGATGTCGTCGTTGACAACAACGGTAAGGACATGGACACCGTCGGTCCGGTCGCCGAGTTTGCCGTCGCCGCCGGTGCGTCCCAGTTCCTCTTCGTGTCCAGTGCCGGTATTTACAAGCCCACTCCGTGCCCGCCGCACGTCGAAGGCGATGCCGTCAAGGAAACGAGCGGCCACGCCTTGGTCGAGGCTCACCTCAAGACTTTGCCGCTGAAGATGAGCTCCTTCCGTCCACAATACTTGACTGGCTACGGTTCCAACAAGGATTGCGAGGAATGGTTCTTTGACCGCATCGTTCGCGGACGCCCGATCCTCGTCCCGGGGTCCGGTGACCAACTCTCCTCCGTGACTCACGCCGAAGATTTAGCCACCATGATTGCCTCCGCGATCGGTAACGATGCAGCCGCTGGTGAAATTTTCAACTGCGTCACATCCAAGGCGGTGACGTTGAATGGTATGGCTGAGCTCTGCGCCGCCGCTGCTGGAGTCGAAGCCAACATCATCAACTACGATCCGAAGGATGTCCCGGATGTTGAAGTCAAGAAAGCTTTCCCGTTCCGCCCGATCCACTTCTACAGCTCGAGTGCGAAGGCTCAAGCCGTCCTTGGCTGGTCCCCGAAGCACCCGGATCTCGGGGCTGAACTCAAGGAGCGCTTCGCCTACTACAAGTCCATCGGTCGTGACAAGAAGGAAATGGCGTTCGAGACGGACGACAAGATCCTCGCTGCGATCGGTAAGTGAGACCGCCGCTGTAATTATTCAATTAACACGAGTCCAATTTCGTTAATTTACCACGCAACTTTTTATTACAGCAAGTACAATGAAAACTTGCTCGTGCAAGTCTTCGTGTGTGCGGGCGGGTATGTCGGTATACAGCAGTTATTAGATAATATATCACCTCCCCATGAGGTGGGCGTAGTCTCCCAAGAAGTTGATGGCCAAGTTACGCGCGGAATCGTTCGTTAGAGACTGAATCCTCGGGTGTAAATTCGCTCGCTGGGTCGCTGCCGGATCGGAGTACGCGTATGCAGCGTGTCTGAGAGTGATTTCGACACCTTGCGTGAGGGACGCGTACTCATCCCCAAAGTCCGCATCGATGAAGCGTTCGAGTTCGTCGACGTCACCATCAATGATGTGCCAGCGCTCACCCGGTCTGGCTGTCGACGCGATCAAGTTTGCCGCCGCTAATCCTCGAGAGGGAAACCCATCCGATGAAACGACTGAGACGCCGAAACCTTCTGCAGTTTCTGCAACCCGAAACCCAGCCGCTCTCAACACATCCTCGCAACTCGCGACGCTCCGACCCCTCGAAGCGATGACAAAAATGCGAGACCCACGTTCGAGCGCCGAGTGAATCAAGGGTTTTAGATCTTCATACACCGTTTGCTCCCCCGGGATTTGAGTCGATGCATCCTCGCGTTCCGTGTCCACCGCCGTCTGAAGACCCGCCGGCATCATCTTCCGTCCATCCCAACCGACCGAAGACTCCACGTCCTCTCCCCATTTCAACACGCTCATGAGTTTAATCTCTCTCCACGACGAGATGATCTCATCCACCGTCAACGGCCTCGTTCTCCGTTCGAAGCGTTGCTCGGCGCTAAACACCGGTCCCGGTCTCCCCCCACTCGTCGTCCGCCCACCAATGATCGCCTCGTCCGCAATCACCCGAATCATAACCGCACCCTCACACGACGTAGATTCATCGAT
>Ga0255743_10003625_pt1 | contig 12155 bp, 8 predicted proteins | sample 101ome_19_FD_179950 | JGI IMG/M metagenome (GOLD analysis project Ga0255743, IMG submission 179950) | Coastal salt marsh microbial communities from the Groves Creek Marsh, Skidaway Island, Georgia - 101405AT metaG (version 2) | ecosystem: Environmental > Aquatic > Marine > Intertidal zone > Salt... | reverse complement strand
GTCGTCTTTTGCCTCTTCGCCTCGCCGCCGTTCGTCTCCGTTCCTCCTCCGCCCGCGCGTTCCGCGTTCGCCTTCGCCAACGCCCCGCCGTCCCACCGCGGCAGCGGCAGCTTGGCCACCGGCACCGCTCCCATCGCATCCCCGGGCACCATCACCATCGACACCGGCGACCGCACCCCGTACGTCACCTCCAACAACGCGTTCTTCAACCCGGCGTTCTCGCACGCCAGCGCCCTCGAGTGTTCCAACAGTTCCTCGACCCGTCGTTCCAGCGCATCGCACCGCGCGCGCGTCTCCAGCTCCAGCTGTCGCTTCCTCGCCCTCGACGCCGCGCTCGCTTCTCTGTTCGCCGCCAACCGTTTCGCGCGGTGGTCCATCCCGGGACGTCGTCGCCGCCGCGCGCGCCGATCCCGTCCGAGGTTCGATGTCCCGGTCGTAATGCGCTCGGCACCCGTCGTCGTCGTCGTCGTAGAGTCGCTCGGCACCCGCGGCCCCACCCACCTAGGCGTGGAATCACCGGTCCTGACTCGTCAATCCCGTCCGTCCGATCGCGCCGTCCGTCCGATCATCCGTCCGATGGCGTCACCCGGGTGTTTCGATTGGTGTGCGCACGTCACGCGAGTCGTGAACCTTCAAAATGACGGACACGACCGACGGACACGAGACGGACACGACGACGAGGTGAAAAAGGCGACGATCGGACAATCGGACAATCGGACAATCGGACAATCGGACAATCGGACGACCAAAATCCATAACGGATTGAACTCGCGTGACCGGGTGGGTGTCGATCGATCGATCGATCGGAATACGTCGAGCGAGTGAGACGTGGTGCGCGCGTGCGTGTTGTTTTCGAAGGGGACGGGACGCCGGCGACGCGAGCGCCATCGCGCGTCGCCGGTTGAGGCCGGGTGAGGACGGAACGCGCGCGCGTCGGGGGCGTTTCGCTCGACGGTGGGACGCGGGTGACGTCGAGGGCGACGTCGACGGAAAAATCGGCGGTATTGGAGAGGCAACGCGCGCGGGTTTGGAATTCATTGGTTTGTTTGCGACGTCCGAGAAGTGGACGGAATACGACGGAATATGACGACGGAAACGGACGACGGGGCGCGGAAGTCGCTGGGAAACATGGCCGAGCGCGAGTTTTTGGTGGATTTGGTGCGTGATCGCGGGAGAGGGCGACGGGAGAGGGCGAATTGGACGATATTAGAGCGATCGCCCCGCGCGCGGGGATGTCCGAGGGCGTTTGTTTCGGCGCGCGCGCGAAGAGGACGCGGGCGGATGGATTCGTCGTGCGCGTGGGTTGGAACGGTTGACTGACTGTCGCATCGCGTCGTTTATATCGCGTAGATTAAACACTTGAAGACGGATGAGGTTGTGGCCAAGGAGGTTCCGGATGGTATAGGTGCGTACAAATTTGAGCGTCGGCGTTCTCGAGCGCTCGGAACGCTCCTAGGAGTCCGCGCGCGCTTCGTCGTCTCGGTATCCCGGATTTCTCGTACTGACGGTGCACTCGCGCGCGCTCGTCCGTTGGTTTGAACGCGATGATGTACACAGATTTAGCGCAGTTTCCGCAGCGTACCGTGAATGGGTTCAAGCTCGACCTCTTTGGGTTGTATCACAACGTGTGCGCCAGAGGCGGGTTTCCCGTCGAGACGAATGGTTCCGCGGCTAAGGTTCCGTGGAGTTGGAGCAAAGAGATCTTCAAGGGCATGGCCAACTACACGGATACGCACCGGTGTACGTCGGTGGGTCACGATTTGATTCAGAGCTATAGGAAGTACTTGCTCTCGTACGAGCTGGCGCACCCAGAGGATGTGAATAAGAGCGGCGAGGTGCCGGCGGAGATTCCTCGCGGCGAGCGGCAGGTGCGGGTGAGGATGCCAAGTGCGGGTTCTGGGTCGAGACGGCGACGAACTCCGAGTGAAGGCGGCGAAGGTGGTAGAGGTAGGGGACGGGGTAGACCCCCCGGTGGGAGAGGCCGACCGAGATCGTCAGCCGGGCCGAGATCGTTACCGCCGCGAGGCGGGAATAATTTCAATTTTTCCGTGGGCAATCGTTTGCGCGTGTACTGGCCGAGTGACGCGGCGTGGTACTCTGGCATGGTTGTCATGCAAGAGACCACGCCAGAAGGGGTTGTGTATAGTAAAATTGACTACGACGACGGAGACGAGGAGGTTCTCAACCTGGCGAACGAGATTTGTGAATGTTTGGATGTTGACGACGACGGCTTGGTGTATCGTCCGAGGCCTAGCGCTAGACGGTCTGGAATGAGCCAACCGGGACAACTCGCCTTGGAATACCAAGGAGGTCACGAGCACGAACAGATCCGTCAACCAATATCTATGGAGGAGGTTCTTGAAGCCATGAATCGCCGAGAAGCTGCGCGAGGCTTGTACGAGCTGTGCGCGGAACCTCACGAACCTCAAGAGACGTTTCGGCTGGGGTACATGATGGGAGTTCGTAGAGCGGCGAATAAAGCGGTGGAAATCATGCAGACGATGCTCGCTCGAGCGTTCCCGGAAGGGGATCCGATGCGCGATCTCGTGACGAAGGACGATTTGCACACGGCTGTCGTCGATGGTACATACGAGGCGGACGCGGAGAGCGACTTAGAAGACGTCGAGGAGGACGCGGTGGAAGAACCGCAACGCGTTCGTGAACACGACGCCCCTTGGCCAAAGGATGAGAACGTTCCCAGCGAAGAGGATGTGAAGAAGGAATTGGAGCAGATGCGCATCCGCGCGCAGGGTACCGTGGACATTTCACAGGCTGGCGACGCCGAAGGCAAGAATAAGCTTGTCGTCAAGGTGAAGAGAGGCAGAGAGGACGAAGGCATCGACGATGAAGAAGATCAAGACGCGAAACGCATCGCTCCGGAAGCCACAACCGCAGGTACGCTCGGAGACCAGCGTCGCATCGCGCTCAACAAGGTGGTCAACGTCGAATACGGCGGAGACAAGGTGGTTTTGCGTTGGCTCGACACCCACGGCTGGGGTCAATACGCTGGAAATTTCGCCCACTACGGCGTCACCCGTCGCACTCTCAACCACCTCAACATGACAGACTTAGAAAATCTGTACATCGACACCGAACACAAGTCCGCAATGGCCAAGGCGATCGATCGTCGTCGCAAACGCAACGAAAAATACCGTCTTCACGGTACCTAGTCTCGTCCAACGCGTTTGGTTTCCCTCAATAACACATTGAAGAAAGGTTCATATACAGTAAAAACAATCATCACGCAACGACGACGCTTGTTCACCCACGCCCGCGGTTTGGTTTATCATCATCATTATCATCATCATCATCATCATCATCACCGCGGCCTTTTTCCTCTTCCACCCCTCGGTGCGCGTCCATCACGAACACAAATTAAAGTCGCGTCAAACGCGCCAAGCAAACACACCTGACTTACTCGCCTAGTTGATCCTTAAACCTCGACTTGCGTACGCCGTCGTCATGTCCACCGGATGGCTTCGAGGCGTGGTCAAGGCGGTCCCGAGCGGGGATCAAGTGGTGATCGTCGCACCGGGCGCACCAGGGGTACGTCGTCGTCGTCGTCACGCGCGCGTCGTCGTCGTTTTCGAGGCGTTCGTTGGCTGGAATAGTAATCCATCAGATTGAGATCTATCGCGACGCGTGACGTCCACGGCGATGGATGACGACGGCAAAAAGAGACTGACGATGGAGTTTTATTGTTCATTTCCTGTGCGAATCGTAGGCGGGTCCTGGACCGGAAAAAACATTGACTTTGGCGTCGCTCGTGGCACCGCGAATGGGCCGCCGCGACGGAGGCGTGGTCGCGGAAGCGTTCGCGAACGCGTCGAGGGAAAGCCTTCGACGGGCGTGCGCGGGGAAAGAGGTGACGTTTAGGGTTGAATACAAGGTGGAGTCTATCAATAGAGAGTTTGGGGTGGTGTTCACGGGTAAAGGGGAGAATGTAAGCCTGATGCAAGTATCCAACGGGTTTTGTAAGGTGCGCAGAGGAGGAAGCGACCGAGCGAGCAACGTGGATGAATTGGAAGAGGCAGAGAGAACGGCGCAGACGAAGGAGGTGGGGATGTGGAGTAAAGATCCGGCAGTTTTGGCGGCGGCGAATCGACCGCAGGCGGAACCGGTGAGCGCGGAGGATATTTTATCTGCGGTCAAGATGACGCCGACGCCCGCCGTCGTGGAGCACGTGCTCAACGGAGGCATGGTGAAGCTCGCCCTCACTGGGGACGGTGTCGTGAATAATCAGGTGATCACCGTCTCCATCGGAGGAGTTTCTGTCCCCTCTATGGGTAGAAGAGGTGCGAAGAACGAGGATGGGACGGATCAGGGTCCGGAACCGTTCGCCGTTGAGGCGAAACATTTCACAGAGATGTCTCTCTTGCATCGCGACGTTCGGGTAATCTTGGAAGGTTTAGATCGGAGAAACAACTTTATCGGGTCCATTCTTCCGGCTGACGTCAACGATACCGATTTTGTCAACGTTGGTGAGGGTCTCTGCAGGTTGGGGTTGGCGAGCGTGCACGACGCGAGCGCGGCTGCTTTAATCGGCGGCGCTGGTAAGCTTCGCGCCGCCGAAGCCGTCGCCAAGACGCAAAAGTTGAGACTCTGGCGCAATTACGTGCCTCCCGTTTCGTCAATCAACGCGGTAGCTTTGACCAACTACCAGGCGCGGGTCATCGAAGTAATCTCTGGCGATTGCATCTCTGTCGCGCCAATCTCGGACGGTGACACGTCAGAGCGTCGGATCAACTTGAGCTCGATTCGAGCGCCGAGAATGTCAAACGGGCGAGACGAAAACGCACGTCACGAACCTTGGGCCGTGGAAGCGAAAGAGTTCCTCGTCTCCCGCTTGATTGGTCAGACGGTGTCCATCAGCATGGATTATGCGAGGAAGATTGGAGAGGGCGCAAACGAGCGCACCCTTTATTTCGCCACCGTCAAGGTGCCGACGTCGGATAACTCAAAGCATCTCAACGTTGCCGAATTGCTCCTTGTGCGCGGATTGGCGTCGTGCAACCGTCACCGCGGCGATGAAGAGCGCGCCGCAGATTACGACGAGCTCATTGTGGCAGAAAAGAAGGGTATAGATACCAAGAAGGGGATGCATAACAAGGGTCGAGAGGCTCCTGTTCATAGGAAAAATGACTTTAGTTTGAACGCGCACAAGGCGAAGACTTTCTTGCCGTTTTTGCAGCGCGCTGGAAAGTGTACCGCCATCGTGGATTACGTTGCTGCTGGACATAAAATTCGTGTTTCGATTCCGAAAGAGGGCGCAGTTATTGCATTCTGCCTCGCCGGCGTTCGCTGTCCGCAACGTGACGAACCCTACGCCGCAGAAGCGTTGGCGTACACGCGCAACATGATTCTTCAACGCGAGGTTGAAATCGTCGTCGACTCGGTGGATAAAACTGGCGTCTTCCTCGGAACCTTGCTCGCAGATAACGGGAAGGTCAACCTCGGCGAAGAGCTTCTTCGCGTGGGATTGGGAAGCCTGCACCCAATGTTCCCCGTGGACCGAGTTCAAGGCGGCAGAGCGCTCGCCGAGATTGAAGCCGCGGCAAAGGAGATCAAGGCGGGACTCTGGAAGGATTGGAAGCCACCCGCCGTCGAGGCGGAGGAGCCGGTCGAGAACGCGCCCGATAATACCCTGGTGCACGTGGGCGTCACTGAATGCCTCGCTGGCGGTCAGTTCTTCGTGCAAAAGCTCGAAGGATGTAAGATTGGAGAGGTGACAGACAAGTTGGCTGAACTCTACGGAGGCGTCGACACGAGCAAGCCGTTCGACGGAATCTTCGAGCCAAAGGCTGGAGACGTCGTCGCCGCCAAGTTTACCGGCGACGACAAGTGGTCCAGAGCCATCGTGATGCACAAGCGCGTCGGGGATAACCCAGTGAGCGTCTTTTACTGCGATTTTGGCAACTCTGAGGATTTGCCATTTAATCGGCTCCGACCGCTCAAGGACTCCAGCATCACCATCGCGGCGATTCCCGCCATGGCGCTCCACTGCAACCTCTCCTTTCTCAAGGTGCCTCACATAGACTCTGATTACGGCTATCAAGCCGCGTCGCACATCGGCTCGCTCATCTCTGGACGCGCCTTTCACGCGCGCGTCGACCACAGAGAGCGCCGACCTTCTGCCAAGCCCTGGGAAGCCGAAGCCATCCCAGCCTTCTCTCTCACCCTCTTCCCCGACCCGGATCTCTCTTCCGCCTCCGTCTCGCGCGACATCCTCGCCGCCGGTTTTGCCCGTCTCGACCGTCGTGCCGCCGCTCGCCGTCTCGATTCGGCTGAGACGGACGCGCTTCTTGAGTCTCAGGAATCCGCGCGACGCGCGCGGCTCGGCGCTTGGGAATACGGCGACGCGTTTGACAGCGACGATGAACGTTAGATCATTATTAATGATACTCGTACCGGTACTACGCACACGAATCAATCAATCAATCTTTATTCATCCTCACTCCGCAACCCGTTCGCCGTTTCCGAGCGCTCTTCCATTCTCTCGCTCGCGTTCACCAGTCGACGCATTTTGTCCAAAACCAATCGACCGCACCCACAATCGACGAGTCGTAAACCATGAAAGACTGGAACCAGCCGGGTTTCAATAAATTTACAGTGTCGACATTGAGGCATTTAGTCATGTAAATCCATGAGTAATGAACCGCCAATGTATGGGAGGGATGCCACCAGAATAGCGAAGCCCCGATCGACATCGCGTCCGATCGTTATCCACACGACCTCGCTCGCGTTCGGTGCGTCAGAGCCGGACGACGCGACGAGGGGAATCGCGCGCGCGTCGGAACGAACGGGAAAAGCTTTCGTTTCTTCGTAGGATCGAGCGCGGAGGTTTGTGAAGCGAGAGACATGCGGGCGACGACGACACAAAGCACGAGCGCGGTCATCAGCGGAGCGCGTTTGAAAACGAGCAAGAGGAGAACGACGACGACGGTCGCACCGCGACGCGCGACGACGACGACGACGACGCGAGCGTCGGCGGGGGGTGATGTGGATCTCTTGAACGCACGCGGTAAGAAGCGCGTGGTGATCACGGGGATGGGTGCGGTGACGGCGCACGGCGATGATGTGCACGCGATGTATGAAAAGCTGTGCAACGGAGAGAGCGCGATATCTCCGATTGAAAAGTGGGACGTCGGTGAGATTGGAACGACGTTTGCCGGGGAGATTAAGGACTTTCAGTGTGGTGAATACATGAACAAGAAGATGGCGCGTCGTGTGGATCCGTATATTGCGTACATGATTGTTGCGGCGAAGAGGGCGTTGGAGGACGCAAAGGTTAACTGGAATGACGAGGAGGGTGCAAACTACGTGAACAAGGCGCTGAGTGGATGCCTCATAGGTAGTGCGATGGGTGGTATGCAAACGTTCGCCACGGCGACGGAGAACCTTTTCACTCAGGGACACAAGAAGATGAACCCGTTCTGTATTCCGTTTGCGATTACGAACATGGGTAGCGCGCTCACGGCGATGGATATCGGTTTCATGGGGCCAAACTACTCGATCGCGTCCGCGTGCGCGACGGGTAACTTTTGCATCTTGAACAGCATCATGCACATTCAAAATGGTGAGGCTGACATGATGCTCGCCGGCGCTAGCGATGCGGCGATCATTCCGAGCGGTATGGGGGGTTTCTCTGCGGCGCGCGCGCTCAGTACGCGCAACGACGATCCCAAGGCGGCGTCTAGGCCGTGGGATGCCAACAGAGACGGTTTCGTGATGGGTGAAGGTGCCGGCGTGCTCGTACTTGAATCTCTGGAGAGCGCTCTTGCGCGTGGCGCCCCGATCGTCGCCGAAGTCTTAGGTGGTTTCGCGACTTGCGACGCGCATCACATGACTGAACCTCGCCCAGACGGCGCGGGTGTCAACTTTGCTATTGACAAGGCTCTTGAGGTCACAGGTGTCAAGGCAGAGGACGTCAACTACATCAATGCCCACGCCACGTCCACTCCGGCGGGCGACATGGCCGAACTCCGCGTGTTGCAAAAGAAATTCAAGAACTCGGGAGCCAAGATCAACAGCACCAAGAGCATGTTGGGTCACTTGCTCGGCGCCGCCTCTGCTGTTGAGGCTGTCGTGTGCATCAAGGCTATCACCACTGGTGAACTTCACCCGAACATCAACCTTGATACCCCTGATGAAGGCGTCGATGTCTCCATGTTGGTGGGCAGCGCTCGCGAAAAGCACGAGGTCAAGGTGGCGTTGAGCAACTCGTTCGGCTTTGGAGGTCACAACTCTGCCGTCTTGTTTGCTCCTTACAAGCCGAAGCGTGTTTAGACTAACCTCTCCGCCGAGAGGCAATCATTGTTAATAATTCGACGTGTAGCTTCTATGCCTAAAACAATCAAATCATCCTTGACTAAATGTGTGTTTACACTCCTACTAGATAAGCTACGTGCTGAGAAATCAAATCAAATCGAGACCGAACACCGCACTGATAACGAACAAAACACCAAAGGCGAGAGCTACGGCGCTCGAGCCGCGAGCAATGTAGCTGACAAACTTTGGATTGTTCTTTTCAAGTGCGGCAGTACCCGCACCAATGCAGTACGTGTACGTTCCCATGGCAATGATGGTTCCGACAAAGAACGTCGCCAAGAAGGAAATAGCCTCGACTCGCGGAAGTGCAAGGGCAGGCAGCAGTAAAAACAGCGCATCGGGCTGCAAACCGTGGATCGTACCGGTGATGTACGTCCAGGAGATAAAACTACTATCGCGTTTCATCGGCATGCCCGAGTCCCCGCCATGCGAATGTGAATGCGAGTGAGAATGCGAATGTGAATGTGAATGTGAGTGACCGGAGACGCTCTCCCAGAAACCCATTGCCCCGATAATAATGAGCGTCAAACCGACGATACCTTGACCGAATTGTCCAATAATTTCCATGTTGAGCGGCAACTTGTCTCTCAACAAGATGAAGATGCATCCAAACAGGATTTGACCCGTGTTGTGGCCAAAGCCCCACAGAGCGCCCATGAGGGCGTTTTGAGCTCTGCTCGGGCCGACGGTCAGCGGCGTGAGCGCAGCCAAGTGATCGGGCCCAGTCAAAGTGTGCAAGCAGCCAGCTAAAAGGCCTGCCCACGCAGACTTGAACGCAGCGGCAACACTGATCCAGTGCGCGACGTGCAAGTGACTAATCCAGATGGCAATTGCTTCGCTGCACACCGTGTACGCGGCGCCGAGGCAGCAAAACACGGTGAACGCTGTGAGGGCGAGAGTCGTGCTCTTTGACAATGGTTGGCGACCAAAGGTGACGAGCAAACGAACTGAGTTCATGGCAACCATTAATGTCGCACCTTCGTGCAACAAGACAGCCAACCACAGCGGGAAAGCGCCAAAGAGCGCCGGGATGGCTGAGCCGACAATCGAGACAACGGCGAGCGCAATGTTTTGGCGCAAGACGCGTCGCGTGCGCTCGGCGATGGAAAACAACTGCGGAAGCTCGGCGATACCGCCTTCATCCTTGGTGAGCAAGAGGACGTCCGCAGCGCTCGCTGCGGCATCGCTCGGGGTGGAAGCAATCGCGACGCCAACGTCCGCCGCCGCCAACGCTGGCGCGTCATTAATGCCGTCGCCAACCATGGCAACGCGCGGGTTTTTGTTCTCCTTGACCCGCTCTCTGAGCTTTTCGACGAGTTCGAGTTTTTGCGACGGGGTCAATCCCGCATGCACATCCTCTTGCTTGAGATTGATGGCTTCTGCCATGGTTATCGCGCTCGTGGCGTTATCTCCTGTGAGCATCACCAACTCCATGCCGTTTGATGCATTCGCCGGCTCCCACCAGTTTTGTCTGCACTTACCCGACCGCAACAGCGAGATAGCTTCTGGAGCCTTCGGGTTGAGGGTATCGGTAAACGTGAAAAGCGCCGGGTCTTCACCCTCCACGGCGAGCACCGCAATCACCTCACCCTCTTGCTCATTCACCGCGGCGGAGCACTCAGAAGTGCTGTTGTCGCACACCTCAAGGGCGAATTCGGCGCTGCCAAATCTCGCACGTCTGCCATTAAATGTTCCCTCAACGCCACTTCCAGCGACCACCTTATAGTTGGTCACGCTTCCAACATCGGGAAGATTGATACCTCGCGCGGCTTGCGTCACGGCGGCGGCGATGGGATGCGAAGAACCTCGCTCAAGGCTCAAGGCGTACGCGAGCGCCTTGGATGATCCGCTCGGATCGGATTGAATAGTCGCACCGTTTTCAAACCGCGTGATGTTCGTGCAGCTCATTTGTCCAGTGGTAATGGTGCCCGTCTTGTCCAACGCGACCGCGCCCACTTCGGCGAGCGCATCGAGGGTCAAACCACCTCTGATGAGCACGCCTCTGCGCGCCATGGCGCCGATGGCGGCGACGTACACCAACGGCGACATGAGTAGTGCGCACGGTGCCGCAGCCGATAAGAATGCAAAGCTTCGGTACATCGCTCCACCTCTGCCGAGAAAGGGAATGCCGAGCGCCATCGGCGCGATGGCCATGGTAATAAATGTGATGGCGAGAATAGCCTTGCTGTAGCGATCGCCAATGCTATCCAACATGCGCGAAACCTTGGGCCGGCGCCGCTGCGCCGCTTCGGTTAGCCGCGCGATGCGCGCCGGAGTGCTCTCTTCGCTCGATCGCAGGCTTCGCACGACGAGCACGCCATCCGTGTTCATCGCTCCAGCCGGAATCTCATCGCCGTATCGCTTCATCACTGGCAAAGCCTCGCCGGTGATGTGCTGAATGCTCACAAAGGCGCTTCCGTGAACGACGACACCGTCGAGCGGTACTTGCTGCCCGGCCTTGATGAACACCGTCGTGCCGACGAGAACGTCTGCCGCGGCAACCTCTTGAATACTGCTCATATCTGGCGTTCCATCCGCGTTGAGCGTCACAACCTCCGCTGTCGTCGGCACCGTGCCCCAGAGCGCCTTCAAATCTCCTCTCGCGTGCAGCGTGAGCCGATCCTCGACAAAGTGCGCCGACGCAAACAAGACGAGCAAGAGCGCCCCTTCCATCGCGCATCCAAGCATCACGGTTCCAAAGACGGCGAGCGTCGTCAACACGTGAATATTCACGTTACCCACGGCGAGCTCGTACGTCACGTCAACGAATTCTGGCGTCCCCGCCAGCGCATACACCAAAACCGTACAAACCTTACTCACCAACGCCGCCGTCGCCGTCTCCACCCCGCCCACGGCGCCACCACCACCGGCAGCCACGTGCGTCGCCACGTGCGACACCCCGGCGACGAGAAACAACGCCCACGCCACCGCCGCCACCGCCGCGTTCCCCCTCAAGAAATCCGCCACCCGTCCGATACCCGTCGCGCTAAACACCGCATCCAACGCCCGCACGATCTCCCCCCGCACCCCTTCCGCCGCGGACCCACCGAAACCGACGCCGTCCACCGACCCGCTCGCCATCATCCCCGCCTGCGACACGAACTCGTCCTCGTCCGAGCTCACCGCCGCCCCGTCCAGCGCGCTCCGCCGGCTCCCCGGGTCCCTCGCCCGCGTGCCTCCGTGACTGTGTCCGTGTCCCCCGCACGACGCCGAGCGAGCGACGACGACGACCCGTCGCCGCCGCCGCCGTCCTCCTCCGTCCTCTGTCCCGCTTCCCTCCATCCTAAACGCCGCCCGCTGTGCGACGGCCACGACCCTCGTCGCATTCGTCGTCGTCCCTCGTCGCCGCGCGTCCCATCGCGTTCGTCCACCGACCACCGCCCTCTGCGTCGTCGCCATCGCCGCCATCGCCGCCATCGCCGATGGAGAACCGCGTCGCGTCGATCGATGCGGGTCGGGCGACCGACGAGACCCTCAACCATGCGCGCGGGCGGGCGGGCTTCGGACGGATCGGATGACGTTAGGGCCCGTTGTGTAAATGTATCATTCGGTGTCTCGGTATCTCGGGGCCCGTTGTGTAAATGTATCATTTGGACGCGCGCTGGTGCGAGCGCCAGACCGGGCGTCAGACCCGGGCGAGGAGAGGCGCGCGCGGAGAGGCGCGGCGACGACGATACGACTCGACGCGAGCGCGCGGCGGTTTGATTTCACTCGTTTCGTTCGTGCGTCGTCTTCGTCGACGACGCGGCGATCGACGACCGGAGGATCGATCGATCGGTATTCGACTGCGATCGTCCGAACGCGTTTGCGTTTTAGTGTTGAGCGAA
>Ga0255743_10003599_pt1 | contig 12200 bp, 14 predicted proteins | sample 101ome_19_FD_179950 | JGI IMG/M metagenome (GOLD analysis project Ga0255743, IMG submission 179950) | Coastal salt marsh microbial communities from the Groves Creek Marsh, Skidaway Island, Georgia - 101405AT metaG (version 2) | ecosystem: Environmental > Aquatic > Marine > Intertidal zone >... | reverse complement strand
TGTACAAGAACTTCGATCCACGTGCCCACGTGCTGCGTGATGCCGCCAAGGATGTACTTGAGGAACTTGGCCACGCCAATGATCCGCTGCTGGATATCGCCAAGGAACTGGAAAAAATTGCTCTTGAGGATGACTACTTTATCCAGCGCAACCTCTATCCCAATGTGGACTTCTACTCTGGCATCATTCTGAAAGCCATCGGTATTCCCACCAACCTGTTCACGGTGATTTTTGCCACCGGCAGAACACCAGGCTGGGTTGCCCACTGGCATGAGATGATTTCCAACCCATTCAAGATTGGCCGTCCGCGTCAGCTTTACACCGGCCCAACCCAGAGGGACTATCCGGACAAGTAAGCATACTCCCTGACTCAAGATCAGGGCATAAAAAAAGGCAGCCTGGGGCTGCCTTTTTTATTGTCGATCTGGTGGTTAAATCGCAACGATCTGCTCGGCCTGGGGGCCTTTCTGACCATCAGTAACGATAAACTCTACCTGCTGACCTTCAGCGAGGGTTTTAAAGCCTTCGCCCTGGATAGCGCTAAAGTGGGCAAATACATCCGGACCGCCTTCCTGGGCGATAAATCCGTAACCTTTAGACTCGTTGAACCATTTAACGGTACCTTTGACTTTCTCTGACATTGTAATTTCCTCTGGAAAAATTTTCTTGATAACGCCTGTTAATTAAGACGAAACCCGCAATCAAAACGTTCTTGATGTGGTGCCTGCGGGACGGAGGAAGTACAAAGTTTCCGCGTAACGAAGGGACGATCTATGACGGTCTTGTTGCTACAATCACATTAGGCAGATTTTCAAGGGAAGTCAATAAAATAGTGGTGTTCCCGCTCATTTTCATATTTTTTTTAAATTTCCTGAATCCAGGAGATTTACAGCGTCGGGTGACCGGTGAGGAAATACTGTATTAAACCGCAGATACAAAAAAGGCAGACTGTTTCCAGTCTGCCTTTTGTGAACAGCGTCAGTTCTTTTTACAGAGCGACGATCTGTTCTGCCTGGGGACCTTTCTGTCCCTGGGTCACGATGAATTCAACACGCTGGCCTTCGACCAGAGTCTTGAAACCGCCACCTTCGATGGCGCTGTAATGGGCAAATACGTCCTTGCCGCTTTCCTGTTCGATAAAGCCGAAGCCTTTGCTTTCGTTGAACCACTTAACGGTTCCAGTAGTTTTTTCTGACATGGAAATTATCCTGTAATCATAAATTAAGAATCGTCTGCCAACATGGCAAGACGGCATAGCACAATAGAGACGTAAATTTGGGACTTACAGGACGAACAAAGTACAGAATTGCTGCGAACGGGAAGAGACAAACTTTGACTTACTTGTAGCTGAACCGCACAGTATAGCGTATGTTCCGGCAAGTCAACGTTTATTTTCAAGGTATTCAAGTATTTTTATGGCAGCAAAAGCCGTTCTTTTTGATTTTGGTAACACCCTGGTCTCCTATTACAGAAAAGAGGAGTTCGACTCTGTTCTTGAACGCTGTATAAAAAATGCAGCGGACTATCTCAAACCCCATGGGTTGTTTTATGAACACGATGTTATTCTGGCCAGCGCCAGGGAATACAACACTGAACGGGAAGACCTGAAAGTCACCCCCATTGAAAACAGGCTTGCCGCCCTGTTCTCATTAACAGCCACCCACCAAAATCTCATGCCAGGCCTGGTTGATGCCTTTATGGCACCCAACCTGGCCGCAGCCAAAGTCTCCGATGGCTGCCGTGAAGCCCTGGAGAATATCAGGGAGAAAAACCTGTATACCGGCATCGTCTCCAACCTGCCCTGGGGAAGCCCACCGGCGCCCTGGACCAACCAGCTGGAAATACTGGGTTTGCTGAAACTCTTTGATGACATCACTTACTGCATGGATGTCGGTTTCAGAAAGCCCCACCCGGCTATTTTTGAAGCCGCCCTTAACAAGGCCGGGGTTTCTGCAGAAGAAGCCATCTTTATCGGTGACGACCCGGTCTGGGATGTGAAAGGAGCCTTGGATGCAGGGATACAGGCCCTGCTTTATGATCCGGAAGAATCTCAGTCTGTCTCAAACGTTCCCATCATCCGGCATATGAGCCAGGTGCTGGACTACTGCTGACTACCAGGAGTCTAGCGCGTGGTAAACGCGGCTTTCAAAACAGCTTCAGCATCCTTGCGTGCATCTTCCACCACGATGCCTGCCAGATGTTCCTGCTCGATGATGGCAATGACCCGCTTTGCCGCGGCCTGCCTTTCCGGATGTGTCGTAGCCGCTTCCATCTCCTGATGCGCTTCACGCATGCGCTGCAGGGTTTTCTTGCCGCCGCCCCCACGCAGGAAATAAAACGAGAGAATCCAGCAGATAATAATCAAAACAAACAGGTAAAACACACGGCCTCCAGGGATTTTCAATGTGCCTGTAAAAATGCTGCACAAGCATATCAGAATACCGCCCGGGAAAGGATTGATCCCGGTTAAATTTCAGGTCATGAATCTGTGCCGGGCTAGCTGCCAGACATAGCTTCCACAAGTGGCGAATAATCAATGAACCGGGCCAGCTCGTCCCGTGACCGGGGCATCCTGTCTTTCTCTTTTGCCACCCAGGCTTCTTCAGTCTCCAGGACATCAAGCATGTCCGGCACAATCTGCACAGGGAATTCCATCTCGGGCCAGCCCCCGGCAATCTCCTCCTCGCTATAGCTGATCACTTCGGCAATTTGGGGCCAGTAGGGCCCAGGATTTTGCCTGAGTGCTTCAGTGGCCTCAATCAGTGCCCTCAAAAAAGTTACAATAGCGCGACGCTTATCCGGATCCGCCAGGTCACTGGCCCGGGCATGCAGGTTAAATACTTCTCTGTAGACACTGCGATCCTGTAGCACGATGGCATCGTCCCCGAGTTCCTCAATAGCCGAAGCCGGTTCCGGCTCCCAGATGGCGATAACATCTGCCTCACCAGCCAGCATGGCCTGGGACATATAATCCATGGAGGCTTTGACGCCAGCTTCCAGACGGGGAAACGGCACCAGGGTGATATCCTCTTCCGTAAGCCCCACCTCAGCCAGCATGGCCACCAGATAGTAATTGGCGGAAGTGTTGTAGGGCACCATGACTCGTTTTCCCGCCAAGTCTGCCAGCGACCCAATACCTGAGGAACGCTTACCTACCAGGCGATAGAAGCTCTCCGTCACTGTGGCGATGATGCGCAGATCCGGGTTAACCAGGGACTCACGCAATAGCTGGGTTTCGGCATTGGTGGCGATATCCGCTTCCCCGGAGGTAATCCGGGTGATGCCCCCTTCTCCGACGGATATTGCTACAGGATAGAAACTTTGGGCCGCCACCACGACTGGCGACAACTCGATCCAGTAGGAACCTGAGACACGAATCGTGGGCAGGTAAACATCATCCATCGGCTCTGTCATGGCCGATTGTGAATCCCCGAACATCCCCTCTTCTGAAACTGATCCCATGGTTGAGCTGGAATCACCACCGCAGGCCACAAGCAAGGCGGTAAAGACGGCCCCGGTCACCCATTTTATTGATGTTGTATAAAAACCCATTGCAATGTGCCCCGGTAACTCAATTCAATCGGTCGAGCCTACCATGGCAGGGCAACAGCGTCCCGAGGAATATTAATCGCTGAAGTTATTTCACCCTTAGGCACTCTCCCGGAACCATGAACCCGGGCCATTTACGATAATCGGGCATAAAAACCCGCTTCAATGAAGCGGGTTCTTTATGAGACTTACCCAGAGCCGGTCAGCGATCAGTTCTTCACCAGGCAGCTTACTGATTCTCCAAAAACCAGCGCATCAGTATCAGCATTAAAGAGTTCGCCGGTAACCGTGCCATTGATGATGAAACCGGGTTCGATTGCTTCCGCCCCTTCCAGGACATCGTCCGCATCACTGTCAAATTCGATCTCGATTTCATCGCCACTGATGGGCCGGGTTTCTGACTGGATAGTATTGTCACCGGATGTCAGGACCGCGTAGTAGTCTCCGGCAGCCAGGTTCTTGGCCTTTACCTTGGCTTTGGAGCGGGTCTGCTCACCAGCCTCATGACGCACTTCACAGGAGGCAAACAGGTTCACTTCGTCAGCGTCATCACTGTCGTCATCGGCTGACTCATCAGAATCCTCATCATCATCCTCATCAGAATCCTCATCATCAGAATCATCGTCATCGGAGTCATCATCCAAATCATCGTCATCCTCTTCCTCATCATCGTCGTCGATAAAGGTTGCGTAGTTATCCAGTTCAGCACAGGTCGGCCCATCTTCCGGTTCGGCAATGGTCAGCTCATAATTAAAGGATTTTCCGCGGCGAAGCATAACCAGATCAAAATACTTACCGTCAAACTCGCTCCCCGTACCTTCAATCAGGACACAGGGAACAAGCAGCTCGCCATTTTCAAAATCGGCTTTTGCAGTCCCCTTCACTCTATCAGCCATCGCGGCCTGGGACATCATCAGGGTAGCTGCAGATACCACAGCACATAGCGTAAGTTTTTTCATGGTTTTTCCTGTTTCGAATTAACAAATATACAGGTTATTGTGTAGCACATTTGACTGGCACACATTGTTATAGTTCACATTGCGAGTATTTTTTGTTTCTGGTTTGGCCTGCCCTTGCTCAAGCCGGAATAAATCAAATAGCCAGAATCATTTCACCCCGCAGGCCATTAGCCGTTGAGCTAACAGGAATAGTGAGTTTATCCAGGGACAGCTGGTCGCCACGCAACACCAGATCCCGTTCCAGGGATATGGTGTTCTCCCCCCGGCCCTGGTAAGGGTGTTGTGTCCATACCTCGCGCTCGATGACGGGAGGCAGAAACAGCTGGGTAACAAAAGCGCTCCACTGGGCGGCGCCGGGAAACAGCGCACGGACATGAATATGGGCCAGGCGTCCGGAATACCAGCCCGGAAAGATAGTCGTGAATTCCACACGACCGGATTCATCGGCGATCTGGTGTCCGCGCAGAAATGTCGGTCGGTCGCGGGTATCCAGGATTTGACCACCGGGCTTCATGGTGGTGTTATCGATGAATTCGTTAAGCACACCGGAATAAACGCCGTTGGCATCGGCGTGCCAGACATCCACATAGGCACCGGGAATGGGCGTACAATGAAAATCATCCACCACGGTAAAGGCCAGCTGCAGGGGCACACCCTCGCGGTCTTCCCGGATATCGGGACGGTTGAGACTATCCAGAGTATAATAAGGCCCGGCGGTCAAACGCACAGTTGGAGTACAGGTATCCCCGGGCATGGCGACTGCTCCCTGTGCCTGAGTAAAAGGTGATATGGCACTACCAAGCAGCATGCCTCCGGTGGCTCTCACAAAATGACGTCGCTTCATGCTTCCCCCCTATTTTCACATTCCCGGCACGCACATGGATTCCCCATAGACCGCTTTGATTGTATTCTCTTGAACATCATAAAGGTCCTGTTCCGTTGGGGGAAGTCACATGCCATATCATCGTTCACCTGTATTACATCTGTTTCTGGCAATGATACTGACAGTCTTAGCCGGCACCGCCGCAGCCCACCATGGCTTTGGCCGTTTCGACAGGGCCAATGATTCCGTGTTCACGGGCACCATCACCGGCATCGATTTCGTTAACCCCCATGCCTATCTCTACTTTGACTCCACGGATACCGGTGAATTGGTGTCCATGCGCTGCGAAATGCGCGCCGCTACCCTCCTGCGCCGTTCCGGCTGGTCCCGGGACATGTTTGTTACCGGGGCGCCAGTGACCATTTACGGCTACAAGCACCGGACTGATCCGGGCTCCTGCTACCTGGAAGATATCACCATCGGCGATATGCAAGAGCTGAACCGCAATGACCAGCTGGAATTTGAACAGGTCGATACCAGTAACCGCCCCATGCGCCTGCCCAGTGGGGAACCCAATATTGCCGGGGACTGGGCTCAGGAACAGTATGTAATTGCACGCCCGCCGTCCGGAGAAGGCGTTGGCCTGGTGCCCAAGAGCATGAAGGCCGGCATCGAAGCCGGCACCCTGTCCGTCGACAACATCCCCGATGCTGGCTGGGGACCCCCTCCAGTTGCCCTGACCGAGAGAGGCCAGCGGGAAGCCGACGCCTTTGAAATGTGGTCCGTGGCAGACAACCCGCGCCTGCGCTGCGAACCCACCTCCATTATTTTCGACTGGGTCCATGACGGCCCGGTGAACCGAATCACACAGGATGATGAACGTATTCATATCCAGTACGGGCTTTATCACTATGAGCGGGTGATTCACATGAATTTGGATGAACACCCGCCCGAGCTTGAACCATCCTATTCAGGGCATTCCATTGGCCGCTGGGAAAACGATGTACTCGTCGTGGACACGATGGGGTTCAAACCCGGCGTGATTGCCCCGCCCGTGAAACATTCTGAATTGCTGCATGTAACCGAACGCTTTTATCTGGAAGAAGATCCACTGCGGCTGGTACGCGAGTATGTGGCCACGGACCCGGTCTATTTTGCCGAGCCCTATGTGCGAAGTGATGTCTTACTGGTAGCCGATGTGCCCTTTGAGGATCATGGCTGTGAGGAGCTGACATTCGAGTTTCTGAACGCTCAGGGGCAGCAGGGGCAGTGACACCCACGATTCAGCAGCCTCTCGTAAGAGGCCTTTTGATTTCCCGCCACACCAACCAGCAGGGGCTGGAAGAGACAGTCTGGACTACAGCCACGGCCTACTCTGCCTCCTGCGGCTTATGACCATGCTCGGCTTCGTAATGTTCTATGTACCAGGCAGCTCTTCATTTCCGCAATGAGTCTGACCTGTGTTTCTTCATAAGGAAAGGCCGGCATCAGGCCAAACCTTCTTATGGCCCCCGACATTAGGGATTTACCTTCCTCGGGGTTGGCTACCCAATCCACGGTATATTCCACAAAGCGGTCCTTTTCCTGGTGCACGGATTTCACATGATCAACGACACCAAAGTAAGGTGGAGCGACCCTGGGCATTACTGAGGCGCCATGACAGGTGCCACAATAGGTATTGAACAGGTCCTTGCCATTAGGCTCGGCAAATGAGGGGCTGGTCGCAGCAAACAGCATACAGGTCCCCACGGTCTTCAGGATATTGTTCATCTCTCAAATCCTTGGTGATAATCAAAACGTCTGGCATGTATCACTCTGCAAACCAGCTCATGGTTGATTGTATGCCCAAAGGATACCTGGGGTATTTGATCTGCATTATGTGTTTTGGGTTTTGGGTTTTGGGTTTTGGGTTCTGAGTTTTGTGGGACAAAAGGCCTTGGCTTTTTTCCCGCGCAATCGCCACTTTATTCCGGTGAAACGATATGTCCGCTATGGGTGGTAAATTCATCAAGAATCAAAAGTGTGCGTGCATCAGGTTCCCCTCTATAAAACTTCTTCAAGGCTTCCGTGAAGGGAGTTTTATCGCTGGCCACCTTCTCAAACAATGTCATGCAGGAGCGAAATTTCAAGGTATCGGTATAACCGAATATCTGCTCCGCCGTGAGATGAGCATGGCCATTGACTGTTTTGGTACATTGAACAAGTCATGGACCCAGTACCGGATGATACAGATAGGCGATTGCCTCGTCCTTGCTCTGGATAGCATAGAGTTCAGCAGTAGCACTTCGCCCCAGCCCCTGAATCTGTGGAAAGATGCACCACATCCAGTGCGTGAGTTTTTTGCCGTCGGAAAGCTCGCGCAGAACAGTGTCGATGTTATCGCCCTGGGCAGAAAGGAAACGTTGAAGGTTATGGGAATTGGGCATATTGGAGTGTTCGGTTATGGAAGGTGGAATGTGGTGGTAACCACCATAGCTTCACTTCAGGACACAGTTTCAGACTTAGCATGAGGGTTTGCACCAGAATGTAGATAACATTTTATACTGCTTATACTGCGCATGCTCACATGCGCATAAGGGTACATATAAAATAAATCTCTTAACACCTTAAAAACCAATCAAATTTCAAAAATATTCTTCTGCATGTGTATGCATGCTTACATGCAGATTTTCATTTTTTGGTGGGGAATAAAGCCTGGAGTTCCCTGGCGTTGCGATTCTATCCATATAACAAAGTAAGGGCTTTGCTGGGTATTTGAGTGTCACATGTAAAATAAGAAAGGAACAGTACAAAAGATAACAAAATCAGTTGGGCAAGACTAAACTTGATCAGAGAGTTCAATAACTAAAACGCATGATTCTCTGATGAGTTTTATCGAAGCTGCATAGTTTGCGTCCAGGGGATTACTGCGCAATCCTCCTGGGGGCTTGATGAATCACTACCGTAATTCAACGACTCGTCAGCTCTGCTGACGTGGTCGGCACACTGAAAAGCGCGCGTCTGCGGCGGCAGTTGTCCTTCGCAAAAGGACAACTGAGCCTGTTGAACCCGGGGCTTCGAAACGAATTCCCGTAGGGATTTGATAAATCGCTACCGCGATTTACCCTCTGGCCAGCACCCTGGCCAGTAGGGCGCGCTAGAAAGCGCGCGTCTGCGGCGACAAGCGACTTTCTTCGAAAGGTCGCTTGAGCCTTTCGAACCCAAGGGGTTCTGCAACCCCGCGTGGACCCATAAAAAAACCCCCGCACCGCAAGGTGCGAGGGTTTCTTTTATGGCGTCCCCTAGGGGTTTCGAACCCCTGTTGCCGGGATGAAAACCCGGTGTCCTAGGCCTCTAGACGAAGGGGACTAAAACTGAGTTTCTCTTGCAAGGAATCCTGTAAAGAGAAGTTTGAGTGGTGGAGCCAAGGAGGATCGAACTCCTGACCTCAACGCTGCCAGCGTTGCGCTCTCCCAGCTGAGCTATGGCCCCGCTTTTCACTCAAAAATGCCGTCAAATAAGTCCAGCTTTTGAGGGCATCTGCTGTCACGGAACAGCAAAGACGCGCATTCTAGGGAGTACCCTGAGTCCTGTCAAGAACTTTAATGATTACGGGCGCTTGAGGGCATTTCTTCAGATTTGGGAATGCTCTTGTGCCCTCATCCAGACCTCTTGCATCCTGTCTCCTGCATCCTGAATCGGGGTCTTATATATCAATTCCCCTAAATTCACTTTCCAGCTTCTTCTGGCCCTTTTTCGATACGCCACCGAGCACCTCTATGCCGTGGCGCAGTCTTGCCCTGGTCATGTCCTTGCCGATGACAGCAATGGAGTCGATCACCGAAGTGGAAACATTGGTGCCGGCAATGGCGATGAAAACAGGGAACAGGAAGTCCCGGATCTTGATATCCATCTGCTCGGCCAGGCTCATCAACAGACCTTCCACTCGGTCCCTGTGCCATTCCGGCAGGTTTTCCATGGCCCAGGCAATGAACTGGAGGATTTTCTTTGCTGTTTCCAGATCCACTTTCTTGTGCTCGAAGTCTGCTTCCGTGATTTTCGGCAGACCGCTGATGAAAAAGCCGGCCAGTGGCGCTACGTCACTGAAACGTTCCACTCGCTGCTTGATGAGGGGAACGATCTGGTGCATGACGGCGGGGTCGAAGGCCCACTCACCAAACCGCTGGATGAATTCCTCATCAGAGATTTTTTCACGCAGATAGCGGCCATTGAGCCAATCCAGCTTCTCGGTATCGAACACGGGGCCGCCGAGGTGCACGCGGTTGATATCGAAGTGTTCTACCATTTCCTGCACGCTGAAGATTTCCTCGGCCTGCTCCCCTTCCCCGTGAGGCATGGTCCAACCCATCATCCCCAGGAAGTTCACCACCGCTTCCGGCAGGTAACCCATCTTCTGGTAGTAGCCGATGGAGGTAGGATTCTTGCGCTTAGAAAGCTTGCTCTTGTCCGCGTTGCGCAGCAGCGGCATGTGGACAAAGACGGGCGCTTCCCAGCCAAAGTATTCATACAGTTTCAGGTGTTTCGGGGCGGAAGTGATCCACTCTTCCCCGCGGATAACATGGGTGATGCCCATCAGGTGATCATCCACTACGTTTGCCAGGTGGTAGGTGGGCATACCGTCGGATTTCATCAGTACCTGCATGTCGATCTGCTGCCAGTCGATTTCAATATCCCCACGCAGCATGTCTTTGACAGTGCACTTGCCTTCCCGCGGCAGGGTCATGCGAATCACATGTTCTTCCTTCGCCGCCTGTCGAGCGGCCACCTCTTCCTTTGACAGGTGCAGGCAGTGGCCGTCATAGCCCGGTTGCTGCTTGTTGGCCTGCTGCTCCTTCCTCAGGGCATCCAGGCGTTCACTGGTACAGAAGCAGGGAAAGGCATGGCCACTGTCGACAAGCCTATGCACATGTTCCTGGTAGATATGGCCACGTTCACTCTGGCGATAGGGTCCATGAGGACCACCCTTGTCGGGTCCTTCGTCCCAGTCCAGATGCAGCCAGCGCAGGGCATCGAAAATATCCTGCTCGGATTGGGTGGTGCTGCGCGCCTGGTCGGTATCCTCGATACGCAGGATGAACTTGCCTCCATTGGCACGGGCAAAACACAGATTGAACAGCGCAATATAGGCCGTCCCGACATGAGGATCGCCCGTGGGAGACGGTGCGATACGGGTTCTGACTTCAGTCATGGGAATGGTGATAACTCTCGGAATTAAAGTGCGCGGATTATAACGATTCGTGGGCTGGACCGCGAATCCCAATACAAGTGACAGGAGACAGGATGCATGAGGAACTTTTCAGGGACAGGCAAAGAGTTAGGCATTGTTTGCAGCATCGTATTCGGGAAAAAGAAATTGTTCCTGAAGACGACTTTTTGTCTCCTGAATCCTGCCTCTTTCATCCGGGAGGGGGATAGCCCGTTGTTACACCCGTGGTTTCTGCCTCAACTGCTTCTTCATGCCCTTCTGGGTCTTCCTGTCCAGGCGTTTCTGTACCGCCGTTTTACCCGGTTTGGTGGGAATGCGTTTGCGCGGCACATGCAGGGCCTGGCGGATCATCAGCTTGAGTCTGTGTATGGACTCTTCCTTGTTGCGATGCTGGCTGCGCTCGTCCTGGGCCTTGATGACAATCACACCGTCCTTGCTGATGCGGTGGTCATTCTGGCGCAACAAGCGCTGCTTGACGTCCCGTGGCAGGGATGAGGCATGGATATCAAAGCGCAGCTGGATCGCGGTGGCCGTCTTGTTCACATGCTGGCCACCCGGACCCTGGGACAGCGTGGCCTGGAAATCCACTTCGTGGTCGCCAAGGCGGATGTCGGGACTGATGAAGATCATGGTTTCAATAATACATGGCTCAAGGCTAAAAACTGAAAACACTGAGCCTTTATGTCGTTATGCCCTGTGTCATGACAAGTGCTCATGCATGAAGCGTTTCAGCTGCGGTCCCAGCAGGTCCCCTTCCAGTCCGAGGTAAAGAGCCACGGACAAATGGTTTTGGCCCAGCATATGGACAAACCAGGGCAGGTCTCCATGTTTTTCCTGCCAGGCATAGAGAAACTTCAGGGTCTGCGCATGAAAAGCCGGTGGATCAAATTCTGCCATGGTTACCAGCAGGGGAATATCCACTTCGAGCATGCCTTCCAGAGAAGAGCGCTGGTGATAGAGGGTTTCATCTGGGCCGACATAGGCCAGTTCCTTTTCCGTGGTTGGCATCGTCACGTAGTCATAAACGGCCGAAAGCAGCACGGCCCCTTTCAGGCCATGTGGTTTACCGTTACGGACATCGGGATGGGCCAGATAGCAGGCCGTATGGGCACCACCGGCAGACTGCCCCATGAGGATGATATTGTTGGCATCCAGACCGTGGGAATGACCGTTGGCATGAATCCATGCCACGGCCTGGTGAATATCCTCGCTACCCGCGGGCCAGGGATGGTCCGGTGCCAGGCGATAGGTCATGTTAACCCCGGCAAAGCCGTTTTTCACGGCCCATGCTGGAATATTGGAGTAAAAGGGACTGCCTTCGCTGTGCTTGTCCCCGGCGATGAACCCGCCACCATGAACAAAGAGCAGGACCGGTTTGAGGTGTGACTCCCCTGCTTTGGTGAAGACATCCAGGCGATGACGATCATGTTCGCCGTAGTGGATATCACGCACCACGTCGACTCCATCGAGCATGTCGGCAGGCAAAAGGGGCTCTATAACTGCGCGCGTGCCGCCAAGGGCTTCCAGGCTCAGTTCACGACCCAGTGCCTCGATCTGTTTTGCGTATTCTGAAAAATTCATGGTATTCCCTGTATTACGATTAATGAGTGTTTCGTGATGCTGTTCTGCGACGGCTAACTTTAATTATTTTTTTCCTTGTATC
>Ga0255743_10003589_pt1 | contig 12222 bp, 7 predicted proteins | sample 101ome_19_FD_179950 | JGI IMG/M metagenome (GOLD analysis project Ga0255743, IMG submission 179950) | Coastal salt marsh microbial communities from the Groves Creek Marsh, Skidaway Island, Georgia - 101405AT metaG (version 2) | ecosystem: Environmental > Aquatic > Marine > Intertidal zone > Salt... | reverse complement strand
GACCCCCTCCGATCGTGAGTGACGGTGTGTGACTCCCCACCGACCCCCTCCGATCGTGAGTGACGGTGTGTGACTCCCCATCGACCCCCTCTGCGTTATCCACTCGGGCGTTCGTCTCGAGACGGATGCGGCGTGCGCGGCGCGGGGGCGACGGCGCGGCCCGTCGGACGGACGACGCATCGCGGCGCGCGTACGTGTTCGGTGCGAACAGAGCTCGTCGGTGACTCGTTCGATCGGTCGTTCGTCGTCTCACCCGTCGTCGTCTCACCCGTCGTCGTCGTCGTCGTCTCACCCGTCGTCGTCGTCGCGTGGATCTATCGAGGGCGAATGGTGGCGGGCGCGGCGACGTCGCGCGCGGGGATGACCCGCGCGGCGCCGGCGTCGCGCGCGTCGACGCATCATCGTCATCGTGGTGGTGCGTCGCGTGAATGCCGGACGCGAGCGCGCGGGGGGAGAGGGGCGAACGCGACGCGGGGACGCGCGGTGGTGGATGGCTCGCTCCTGAGCGCGCCGTCGAGCGCGAGACGACGACCGGAGGATGTGGTGGCGGGACCGAATGGGTACGAGGTGGAGCAGCGCGCGCTCGAGGCGTGCGTGGAGAGACAAGTGAACGATGTGCGCGCGCCGAGGTTTAATGTGCCGGAAGATACGTTGGATGCGGCGTATGAGAGGTGTCGGGAGGTGACGGCGGAGTACGCGAAGACGTTTTACCTGGGAACCAAGCTCATGACGCCTGAGAAGCAACGGGCGATTTGGGCCATCTACGTGTGGTGCCGACGCACGGATGAGTTGGTGGATGGACCGAACGCGTCGCACATCACGCCGGAAGCGCTCGATCGATGGGAGGAACGATTGGAGGGGATCTTTGATGGGAAACCCGTGGACGTGATCGACGCGACTCTGTGCGATACCTTGTCCAGATTTCCGGTGGACATCCAGCCATTTAGAGACATGATCGACGGCATGCGCATGGATCTCGTCAAGCCTCGTTACGAGACGTTCGACGAGCTTTATGAATACTGCTACCGCGTCGCGGGTACGGTCGGCTTGATGTCGATGCCGATCATGGGTTGCGATGAAAACTTCGAGGGAGACGTCAAGAAGGTGTACAAGGCTGCGTTGGCGCTCGGGTTGGCTAACCAATTGACAAACATTTTGCGTGATGTCGGCGAGGATGCGCAAACTCGTAATCGCATCTACGTGCCGCTCGAAGATTTGCGTCGATTTGGTATCACGGAACAGGAGGTTTTGCGCGGCATGTTCAGCCCGTCGACCGGGAAAGTCGACGACCGATGGGTGGCGTTCATGAAGTTTCAAATTGAGCGCGCTCGACAAGTGTTCAAAGACGCCGAGGATGGCGTCAACTGCCTGCACAAAGATGCGCGATGGCCCGTGTGGAGCGCGTTAGATGTTTATAGGAACATCTTGGACGCGATCGAGGCTAACGGTTACAACAACTTTAACCAACGCGCGTACGTCCCCAAGGTTGACAAGTTCATGATGCTTCCGCAATCATACTTGAAGGCTCAAAAAGCGCAAACCGAATAAGAACGCGAAACACAGTTTACACGGCACGCCAACGCACAACGATAAGCATCTGTATTCTTTACATTTCTATTATTTCATTTCCCGTAATCATTCATCTTTCTCGCGGCGGGGGTCGACGTTTCGGCGCCGGTTCGAGCTGCTTCGCGCTCGCCGGCGAGCAATTGGGGCAAGTCCAACTGCTCGGAGCCTTTGCGCTGTCCTTGATTCCGACGCATCGAGTGTGCATCCAGATACCACACCTATCGCACGCGATCATGCGCTCGCCGTCGTCATCGCGCGTCCCACACACACACTCAACTGTCCACTGTTCAAACCCGCCTTGGTACCGGTACTCGCTCTCCAGATCGGCGCCTTCTCCGTGCACTTCGACCGAAGCGCCTTGCATCTTGCGCCACCCCAGTCTGGTTTTATCGCTCACTCCTTCGTATCCTTTGACTCGAGTCACTTTGAAATCGGACAGCACGACGTACAGATCTCTGAAGGCTTTCGAGGCGTTTCGCTTGAGATCGCCGAGCGTCGGTTCGCTCGGCAAGAAAACAATCTCGGGAGGAGGTCGAGTGACCGTTCCCACGCGCTGACGCGCTTTGACGCTATTCACACCGAGACCACTGAGCGCAGGTCCTTGATTGCGCGTATCCATCACCGCAGTCACGATGATTCGAATGGCTTTTTGAGCGTTCGCCGCGGGTTTGGCAAGCTTGTTAGCCGGCGTCGAATCAAGCAAGTCGTCGAGATGCGTGTAAATCTTGACGAATTGCTTCGTGTCGAGCAGAGTACGGGCGGCATCGACGAGTGGTCCCCCTTTCACCGTGACTCGTTGACCGGCTTGCTGCTGTAATCGAGCTGGCTTGTAATTTTCCAGCACGTCGTGGTACAGAGTGATGAGATCCGCGTCGACCTCGGCGGCGGTGAGCTCGTCGATGGTCTGCGCCGCTCGTGCGTTCGTAAGCTTCATAGACGGTACATTCGTGTACGTGACGGAGGGCTTGGTCTCTAGTTCTGGCTCGGCCTTGATCAACACGGGCGTCTCGTCATCGTCATCGTCTTCGACGCGCTTTCGTTTCCCATCCATCTTCAGAGAGAACTCCATTTGGCTCTTGTTCTGTCGTCTTGATATCAAGCCGTTCTCGCCGTTGGGGAACACGACTCTGCGATCGCCGATTATCTTCAGGATGTGATCCAATAAGCCAGTGTCTCCTATTCCCTTCTCTCTCGCCCGAGTTCGAACCTCTTGTCTAGACATCCATTCGCTCGGATCGTCGCGCAACGCCAACACGCACGCGTTCGCCGCAATGTTCAGGCGAGCCTCGCTCCACCTCGACTTTGACACCGCTCGCACATCCTGACCACGTGCGCCCCATCGAACTATCGGCGTCGACGGCAGATACGCCTTCGTCGATTGATCCTGTCCCCGAACCGCAGTTGTCGTCGGCGCGTCGTCTTCTCTGGGTCGAAGCGCGCGCGCCCGGTCGGAGCGTGGCAAATCCATGTTGGTTCTCGCCTTTTTGGCGAGCGGCTCTCCGTTTCGCGGCGGACGCTTGGCCAATTTCGGTGAATCTGTAATGTTACGCTTGTACTCGCCCTTCTTATCGACGACTTTCGCGCCCGCCAACACCGCCGCCACGCCGTGGAGAGCTAAACGCTCTGGGGCGCGGCGTCCCTCCTTCACCGCTAAACGAATATCGCGTTGAAGCGCCATGACATTGCTCACGAGTTCTCCTAGGGTGGACATTGAAACGTCCTCGTTGTCGAAAATTCTGGTGTATTTGTCGAGCAATTGCACAATGTCGACGCCCGTTCTTTGATTTTCCTTATCCGGCAAGTCCTTGACGTGTGTGAAGTCGCTGCGTAGATGCCTCAATGGAAATTTCCTCAAAAGCTCCGTCGCTCGCTTATGCGTCATCAACGTGTTTCCAAAGCTTCCTTTACCGAACACGTAGCCGTACGTACCGTACCACGTCGCTCCGCGCGATACCGGATTGAGCAACCGTAACTCGACGCCGTACTTTTGACTCACATCCTCCACGCTCACCTCTCGCGCGCGAAGTTGTCCGCATATCGTCTCCCACAGACCCATCAATTGCGTTCCACTGAGCGCCATGCTACCAGCCTCTCGTCCGTTGATGCGTTTCAAGTGACCGAAGCCGTTGGCGTGTATCATACCGTGCAGAAGATGCGTCTGGTGATCCAAAATTGAACACTCTCTATCGACTTCATCGCACACCGAGCACTTCTTCTCCGACGCGCTCACCGCGCAGCAACACAGCTGACAGATTCGCTTACCGGCGAGTTCCGGTTTATTGCGAGCTTTAAAGTCGGTGTGCACGATGAAGTGATACTGTTTCTTATTCACCGGTTGGTGCACCCAACCGATGCACCGACAGCAGTCGCAGTGCGCGCGCTCCGACTCCGCCACCGCCTCCTCGTAAATTCGTAATTTGGTCTCGTATTTCTCACCCTTCGAGAGCGTCACGGTATATCCCATGATTCCCACTTCGGTGTATCTCCCATCGCACTCGGCGTACCTATTCAGAAACGCTTTGATATTTTCGCGAAACGGTCCTCCGTACGGCGCGTCTCTGTGTATCCACGGCGTCGGCTCCGTCGGTCTCTCTTCCCGTTCCCATCTCGACTTTGATCGTTTCGATTTCGACGTCGTCGCCGCATCGCCTCGTCGTCGTCGTCGTCGTCGTTCCCTCTCGTTCTCTTCGTCTTCGTCGTCGTCGTCCTCGGACGCGTCGCCGTCCCGACTCCCCTCGCGTTCGCTCGCGCCCGACCTCCCCGACCCCGATCCCGACGTCGCGCTCTCGCTTCCCGAATCCCCCGACATCGACCGCGTCGTCCCATCACGCACCCTCGTCCCACCCTCCGGAGACGCGCGCAACCTAAATCCCCAATTCGCCGGCGTCAGCGCCCCCACCACCCGTCCCACGAATCCACGCTCGCGTCCACCGCCCGCTCGCGCGTCCGCCTCGCCGTCGTCTTCGGACCCCCCGCGCGCGGACTCGGACGCGCTCACCTCCGTCTCAGACGACGACGACGACGACGACGACGCGTCCTCGTCGTCGTCATCGTCATCGGACCCCGCGCGCGCGCTCGAGTCCGAGTCCGAGTCCGACACCGCGCTCGACTTCGATGACTCGGACGTCGTCGCGTCCGACTCGGACGACTCGGACGACGACGACGACGACGACTCGGACCCCCGTCCTCGTCCTCGTCCACCGCGTCGACGTCCCCCCACCTCGCTCGGCGCCGACATCCCGCGCGCGCGGGCGGGCGACCTATGAAATGAATGCGCACGCGCGCGACGTCGCCATCGATCGATCGATCGATCGATCGACGACGTCGACTCGATCGATCGATCGCCTCGATCGACGTCGATGGTTTCACCGTCAAGCGGTCAACGGTCGCGATCGGGTCTTCGCTCGCGAGCGCGAGCTCGAGGTCGAGGTCGGCGACGGGTGGGCGATGGGTGTGTACCCCTGTGGGTACTATTGGTTCATGACTCGTGAAGTGAGGTGTGTACCTACACGTGTTATGAGTCGTGATCGGTCATGGGCGCGTCTCGGACGTGCGCGCGGTGGGCGCGCGCGCAACGGCCTATGGGCGACGGCGGACGAGGACGACGGATGACGACGCGGATGACGACGCGAGCGACGACGCAGACGAGGACGAGTCCGCGCGCGGGACTTCGGGCGTCGTCGTCGGTGTCGTCGAGACGGCGTCGACGCGTCGACGCGTCGACGCGGTCGACGGTGGACGACGACGACGCGACCGCGAGGGCGGGACGATGGATGACGAGGACGTGGGAGACGACGACGTGGGGGGGGGGACGCGGTGGTGGGGAGACGACCGAGCGTGGTGGACGCGATCGCGCGTCGGTCTCGATGACGCGTCTGCGAGCGATATATAACGCGTCGTGGGACGGGTTCGACGCCGGGGAGGAGGGGGAGGAGGAGGAGGACGAGGTGCGCGCGGCGGTGGCGACGGCGACGACGACGGAGCGGTGGTTGGGATACGCGGGCGCGTTGGCGCTGAATTTGGGACTCGGGACGTTATTTTGTTGGTCCATATATCTCGTGCCTCTGGAACAGGGATTGGGGGTCGGGCGCGCGACGCTGTCGAGCGTGTTTTCGCTGAGCACCATCGCGACGGTGAGCGCGATGTCGGTGGCGGGACCGTGGGTGTACGCGACGTACGGTGCGTCTCGAGTGGCGGCGTTTGCGGCGGCGTTTGCGGCGTGTGGATTATGGACGGCGTCGTTCGCGATGCAGTTTCGAGCGGTGTGGCCGCTGTACGTCGGGTACGGGCTCATGTTTGGATTCGCGAGCGGGTTGGGGTACGGGTTGTCGGTGCAGGTGGCGCCGTACGCGCCGCTGAGCGCGGGATTGGCCACGGGATTGGTGACGTCGGCTCGAGCGGCGGGAGCGTTCGTGTTTGCGCCTCTGGTGAAAGCGGTGGTGTTTTCAAGCGGGCCGCAGGTTGCGCTGAGCATGTTGGGGAATTACATGGCGGCGGCGACGATTCCAATCTTCGCCCTCTTCAACGCCGCCAAACTCACCATGCCGCTGGCGAAGAAGCGAGATAAGACGAGCGTCACGCTCGCGGAAATGGAACGCGACATTAAACTCAGACCTTTAATTCGCGTGCTCTGGTTGTGCATGGCGACGGGTTTGTTCTCTGGGTTAATGGTCATGTCGCACGGGGCGACGTTGCTCTCCTCGCGCGGTTTATCGGCGCAAGTGCTCGTCATCGGCGGCGTCTCCATCGTCTCGGCGATGACGTCCGCCGGTCGCATCTTCGGTGGATGGATCTGCGATCGCGTCGCACCGAAGCGCGTGCTCGTCATCACCCCGCTTCTCAGCGTCGCACCGTTGATTTGGGCATCCGTCGACAAGTCGTCCATTCTCGCCGGAGAGCTCGCCCTCGCCTCGGCGGCGTTGGTCTACGGCATGTTCGCCAGCACCATTCCCGTCGAAGTGCGCCGCGTCGCCGGCACCGACGACTTCGCTCGCACGTACGGTCGAATCTTCACCGCCTGGGGTCTCTCGGGTCTCACCGCCCCCTACGTCGCCGGTCTCTTTTACGACGCGTACGGCGACTATTCCTTCGCCTTGAACTGCGCCGCCGTCTTGAGTTGCGTCTCCGCGTGCGTCGCCACCCTCTTGGAGTCACCCTCCGAATCGTCTCAGTAGTCACGCACCGCACCGCGATATGTTTTGTTTATTCATTTGTTTGTTTGTATGGCATTTCGATTCATTTTACGTACGCGCGCCCCCATCCTCCCTTCGCGGCGCGCGCTCGTCGCTCATTCACTCTTTCATTCATTCAATCGTGTGGGCGCCAACCGCACACGCACGCGCGCGACGACCGACATGGTGCGCGACGAACGCGATCCCCCGCGTGCGACGCACGAACGCACCGACGATCCGTTCGATCTCCTCGCCCCGATCGCGCGCGCCGCGAAACCCGCCGTCGTCGACGCGGACGCCGCGCGAGATTCCGCGCGAGATGTCGGGACGACGCGCGCGACGACGACCACGCCGACGACGGAGACGACGGAGACGACGGAGACGACGACGCGCGACGAGCGCGCGGTGAAGGACATCGTCGACGCGCTGGGTGACGTGCTCGCGCGCGTGCGAGCGTTGGAATCGATCGCGAGGGAGGGATTCGTGGAGACGTCGAGACGGTTGGAGACGCTGACGCGACAGGTGGCGAGTTTGAGCGAACGAGTGGAGTCGCTCGCGCGGGACGAGGAGGAGGAGGACGAGGAGGAGGCGTACGATGAACCGGTGGGTGAGGGTGGATCTGACGAGGAGGAGACGGCGACGTACGAGGAACCGACGCGCGAGCGAGAGTACGGACGACGGGAGGAGAGGCCGAGACGGCGGCGGGATCCGCCGCCGCGCGGACGCGAGCCGCCGCCGCCGCCTCCGCACGCGCACGGTCCGCACGCGCACGGTCCGCACGCGCACGGTCCGCACGGGCACGGTCCTCCGCCGCACGGTCCTCCGCCGCACGGTCCTCCGCCGCACGGACCGCCTTCGCACGGTCCTCCGCCGCACGGACCGCCTTCGCACGGTCCTCCGCCGCATGGACCGCCTTCGCACGGTCCTCCGCCGCACGGACCGCCTTCGCACGGTCCTCCGCCGCACGGACCGCCTTCGCACGGTCCTCCGCCGCACGGACCGCCTTCGCACGGTCCTCCGCCGCACGGTCCTCCGCCGCACGGTCCTCCGCCGCACGGTCCGCCTGCGCACGGACACGGCGGTCCGCCTCCGCCGCACGCGCCGCCTCCGCTGTACAACGGTCGGTACGATTCACCGAGCGAAGAGTACCCCACGGCGTATCCGGCGTACGCGCCGCCCGAACCTCCGAGGCCGGCGCCGCCCCCGGCGCCCACGTCGCCGGGCGCGGTGCCGCTCGAAAACATGATCGTCGACTTCGCCAATATGGGCTTTACTCGGCAACAGGTCCTCGCGGTCGTCGGAGAGATCGCGTCGACGGGTCAAAAAATAGAGGTGAACACGGTTTTGGACAAGTTGATGCGAACGAACGCGTGATGAAAGTGTAGATTACAAATGAAAGAATTTTCAATACCAGAACGAGAATCTTATCTCCCAACAAAAGTTGGGACGAGACGGACGAAAACGTTGGTGGACCGCGTGAGATACGCGGCGATGCTAGTACATCATCGACTTTCTCGTTTCTTCGGACAGCTCATCAAACACGCCGATCTCGTGCTGACGCGACACGGCGTAACACTTGTGTGTGGTGAATAACCATTCGTTAAAGTCAGTGAGCGTGGTGACGCGACTCGCGTTATCTTTCAGCGCCGCCACCGACTGCGCCTCTCGTTCCGCTCGAGCGCGCAACCCAGACGGATCGATGCCGGCGTCCTCGGTACTGACGAAACGCATGTCCAACGATCCGAGAGGCGACAGACCCCACACCCACTCAAACGCCGCGCGCGTGCGCGCCATGTGAAACGCGCTCGTCACCACCTCCACCCGCGTCCAACCTCTCGGAATGGCGTGCAAGCACAGCGAGTAGTACGCGTTGCCGATGGTATCCATCGAAGCCGTATCCTTGAGCAACGAATTCGCGGGAATCCCCTTCTCCATTAAATACCCCGCCATGGACGTGGATTCGTGTAGATTGAATCCACCTTTCGCCATCGGCGGCGGTTTGTGCGGCGTCATCGATCCCGACAAGAGGATGCGCGGTTTGGCGTCGTCGGCGGCGTCGGCGTACGCCCGCGCCGCGTAATCTAATCGCGGCGTCACCCACGACGGAAGCGTCCCGTCCTCTTCGATACCGCCCGCGACGACGACGATGGCGTCCACAGCGCCGTTTTCTCTCGCCGCGCGCGTCGCCGTCGTCGCCGTTCGCGAGACGTGGACGCGCGCGGGCGTCCACCTCTTGACGAGACATCGACCTACCGCGTGTGCGCGCGCCCCACCGCGTCCGTGCGACGCGAAACCGACCGCGCGCGCGGACGCGACCGCCACGGACCCCATCGCCGTCGTCATCGTTCGGTCGGTCGCGCCTCGGGCGTGCGCGCGTCGGTCGCGCGCGAGGTAATCGCGCGTAGATTGCGTGATACAACGGTCCCGCGCCATTCGCCGGCGAGCGACGTCGCCGACGACCGAGACTCCCGCGCGACGATCGACAGATTGAGCGATGCGCGCGCGCAACGCTTTCTCGTCCGTCTGCGGCGCCGTTCGCGCGGTGTTCGCGGCATCTGCGCCGGTCCGAACGTTGAATGCGCCCTTCGCGAGGTTAACCGGGACGACGCGCGTTCACGGCGCGCGCGCGATCTCGGCGCTCGAGCGAACGGCGACGACGCGCGTCATCTCCTCTACTCGCGGTTTCGCCAGCGACGCCGGTAAGGGCGGTCGCACGCTGAGCGAGGCGTTGCTCGAGGAGCGCGCGCACGAGAGCGCGGCGTACGAGCCGAGCGCCACAGCGTCGGGAGGTCCGCCCGAACCGTTCGCCCTGTGCGAGACGGACGGTGACGCCGAGGTGACGCTCACGCGCAGTTTCGGTGAGAACGAAGAGATCACGGTCACGTTCATCGCGCAGGAGGAGCCGTACGATGATGACATGTTGGACGAAGACGAGTTTGAGGAAGAGCCGTTAGACGACGAGTTGGACCTCGACGAGGAAGAGGAAGGCATAGCGATCAACTTTAATGTCGTCGTCAGCAAGAAAGATGGATTATCGCACCTCGATTTCGATTGCGTGACAGACGGGGAGATCATCGAAATCAGACACGTGGGTTACGAGGCGTTCGACGAGGACAATCCCATCATAGGAACGGCGTACTCTGGGCCAAACTTTGAAGATTTGGAAGAGACCGTTCAAGACAAGTTCCACGATTACTTGGAAGAGCGCGGGATCAACGCTGACCTCGCGTCTTACATAGTCGAGGCGCACGTCGATAAAGAACAAAGAGAATACACGAATTGGCTGGAAAAGGTGTCTCGTTTTGTAGCTAGTTCCTGATGTAAATCATTGCAACACAGTTATCATGAAATCATCGATGTCCCGAACGCTTGAAACACTCGCCTCGACGATGTCTTGTCGCGTATAATGTATTGCATGACGCACAAATCGATCCAAGGGGCGGACTCCTCGATCGAGTCGTGTTTCAACAGTTTTTTCATCATCTTCGCCAGCCTCTCGCGCGTGGATGATGGTTTCGTCAAGTCGGTCGGTGCGATGTTGTGGAAAAAGAGCGCCGCTTCTTCACCGTATAAGTTAACGTCCACACTGTCGGTCGCATCTATAATGCGGAATCGCACCCCAAACTCGAAATTCTTGGATCCTTTCACCGGTTGACACATGTCCACGAGATCTGGGCTAAATCCTCTAACTATGACTCGTAGCTTGTGACGGTTCGGTGGCTTGCTCATCAACATCTCCCGTATGGTACTATATCGCATGTTCGGATGCTTGGTCACTGTGATGTTGGTGGAGTGGCCGGGCGCCCCCCAACTCGCCACCAAGTTTTGCTGTTTCCGCAAGTTGTACGCCTGCAAAATTGCCGGCAACGGCGCCTTATTTCTAATGAAGGACGTCCCGAGACTCACAAATCCTTGTAACTGACCCTTCACGACTTGAGTATTCAAGTTACGAATCTTGATCCACTCTCCGGGGGTGGGGATCTCGTCCAGATCCAGTTTGGTGCCGTGCATGAACACGGGCAGCGCGGAGCCGATGAGAGGCACAGCCGTGTTCATCTCACCCTCTGGAATAGCCTCGCAACCTCTCGGATCGAATCCGTACGAGTAAAATTGCCTCTTGTCTAATTCACTTTCTAGTTCTAGAAGACTCTGGTCCATCTCCTCCCTCTGCTGCGATAGAGCGGTCGTCATCGACGGCGGCAGCGGTGGCGCATCCGTCCCGTCCCACACCATCATGACGTACGAAGCTTCCGTTCCTGGAACAAAGTACGCGTCTAGAATCAAGCAGTACACGTCGAAAAACTCTTCCTGTTTGATATCACAGATTCTTCTCTGCTTGGACGCGCCCGTGGTGTTTCCAAACTCGCTCCTGAACGGCATGGCTTTCGATCTCCTGGCGTACGCCCGCAACTCCCGCACGCGCTTCACGTCTGGCACCGAGGACCGCTCTGAACTCATCGCGTACGGCTCCTCGCTGTCATCATCGCCCCTAAACAAACACCACGCCGTCTTCGAGTGACCGTAATTCAACATCTGCCCCGTCTTGGCGATAAACTGCGGTCGTCCGTTGTACATTTGTGACTGCACGCGATGCACCCGAATAATGTCCCCGTCCGCCGGTCGCGGCAATTCGTACGGATTCGCATCGAAAAACAGCAACGGTATCTCACTCGGTATATCTCGCGCGTCATCTTTACTCCCGTACGACACCTCCGTCGTCGTCGTCGTCTCATCAAAGATTTTCAACGTCATCTTCGAGTCGCTCCCTCTCGTCTTGGACACCGCCGTGGGATCGCGCACGATCCCGTACACGTTCACGTGTTGTCTCGACGGATCCGACGCAGACATCCGCTTCACCCACATCTCCGCGCACGTCTCGTACTCGTACTCCGGCATCGTGCTCCGGCACGTCCCGCGCGAGCGTCGTCTACAGTTGAAATCAAATCAAATTCAAAAAAAAACAAACCGACGCGTTGATGATGACGACGATTCGATGGATTCGATGAATCGCCTCGTGTGCGCCGTCCGGTCGCGTCGCACCGCGCGTCTCGCGCTCGACGCACCGACGCACCGACGTCGCGCGCGCGCGCCTGTCGCGCCTTCGCGCGTCGCACGAATCCGAATCCGTTCTGGGACGCGCACAAAACGGACGTCTCCAGGATGGGACTCGGTGTTGATTCACGAACGGTCAAACCGTGCAATCTCGCGACACGAAAAGGGAAAGCCGCGGTGCGCTGGCAATCGGTGCGATGGCACTCGGTGGCGGTGGCGGGAATACGTCGCCGCGCGCGCGCGATGTCGAGCGATGACCGCGCGCGCGAGAGCGACGACGGCGACGCGCGCGCGCGCGCGAGAACGACGACGGCGACGCATCGAAAACGCACGGAGAGTCGGTATCTCAGCGCCGAGGCGGACGTCTTCGCCCATCTCACGCCCACGGACGCGTCGTCGACGAGCTTGGAGGATACTCTCGGTGAACCGA
>Ga0255743_10003586_pt1 | contig 12226 bp, 9 predicted proteins | sample 101ome_19_FD_179950 | JGI IMG/M metagenome (GOLD analysis project Ga0255743, IMG submission 179950) | Coastal salt marsh microbial communities from the Groves Creek Marsh, Skidaway Island, Georgia - 101405AT metaG (version 2) | ecosystem: Environmental > Aquatic > Marine > Intertidal zone > Salt... | reverse complement strand
ATCTAAGTCTTGCATATCTATTTTTAAATGTGGTGCACCTTGACATCCATCAATCAAAACTGGGATATTTTTTGAATGCGCTAGTGCAGTTATTTCTTTAACAGGCAAAATTGCTCCTGTTACATTTGATAAATGAGTTACGGCTATAAATTTTGTTTTAGAATTTATTTTTTTTTCAATACTTTCTAAAGTAACTTCACCATCTTCGTTTACCTCAGCAAATTCGATTTTTATTCCTTTATTTTTTCTTAAATAATGCCATGGGACATAGTTTGAATGGTGTTCTAACTCTGTTATAAGTATTTCATCACCTTCTTTTAAATATTTTTGTCCAAATGTATTTGCCACTAAATTAATGGCCTCAGTTGCTCCTTTTGTAAAAACGATCTCTTTTGGATCTTTAGCATTAATATATTTTTGTACTGAAGATCTTGTATTTTCATACATATTTGTTGCTGCAACAGCTAAATAATGAACGCTTCTTCCTACGTTAGAAAACTCCTTGCTATAAAAATCATAAATTCTGTTTATTACCGATAAGGGTTTTTGAGAGGAGTTTGCGCTATCTAAATAAACAAGATCATTATTGTGAACTTTTTCATTAAATATTGGAAATTCTTTCTTAATATTATTGAGACTCATTATCTATTCCAGTTAATTTTTTTATTAAATTTTTAATTTCTAGGTCTGTAATTTTTTCAATTACATCCAAAATAAAACCCTCAATTAATAATTGTTTAGATTGTTTTTGTGATAAACCTCTAGACATTAAATAAAATATAGAATTTTCATCCAAATTTCCTGACGTAGATCCATGTGAACACTTAACATCATCAGCATATATTTCTAATTCGGGTTTAGCATCAAATTCCACATCTTTATTTAAAAGTAAAGCTTTGCTTAATTGATACCCGTCAGTTTTTTGTGCTATTTGATCTACATAAATTTTTCCTTGATATACACCTTTTGAATTATCTTCTAATACACTTTTTATTAATTGATAACTTTTAGTATTTTCTGACAAATGATTTATATTTGTTTTTATTTCGTGATGTTTGCTCTCAGAAAGTTTCAAAATTCCATTTATAAAAGCTGAGGAATATTTACTATGTAATTTACAATTTATATCTTGCTTTGAAAAATTTGAACCACTTGAAAAAATAAAACTTTCAAAAATACTGTTTTCCTCTAAATCAACATCTGTAAAATTATATTTAATATTATTATTTTTTTTAAGATCAATATTGAAGAACTTTAATATTGAATTTTTATCTATTTTAAAACTATTAACTAAATTTATAAAATTATTAATTGATTTATGAAAATCAAAATTTATTACTTTTAAATGACTGTTTTCTTCTAAAACAATATCTAGTCGATTGTTTATATTTTGTTTTGTTTCGATATCAGAAGAAAAATTATAAACTACTAATGGTTTTTTAAATTGATAATTTTTCTTTACTTTAATTTTAATATATTCACTCAAAAAAGCATAATTTAAATTTAGTAATGAATTTGTTTTGTTAGAAAAAATATCAATATCTTCATCATTTCTAATAATCTCAATTTTATTTTTATCTTCAAAACCAAAATCAGTATTTTTTATAAACCCGTTAAAAAAAACTATTTTATTATGTTCAAAATTACCAATGAGTTCAGATGTATCAATTTTATCGTTTTCATTAACTTGGTTAAAAAAATTTAATTTTTGAATATTGGAATTTAAAATTCTTTCAATATCAGAAAATTTCCATTCCTCTGTTTTTCTATTGGGCAAACCTTCATTTGAAAAAAGGTCTAAACTATTTTTTTTTTCATCTAAAACTTTTTTTGAAAATTTTTTACTTGCTATATGTTTTTCAAAGTCTTTTTTTATATTCTCAATCATTGTAAGTTTTCGTATCCTTTTTTTTCAAGTTCTAATGCTAGTTCAAATCCACCTGATTTAATTATTTTTCCATTTTTAAGAACATGTACAAAATCCGGCTTGATATAGTTTAATAGTCTTTGATAGTGAGTAATTATTAGAAAAGAGTTTTCTTTTTTTCTTAAAGAATTTACTCCATTTGAAACAATTTTAAGAGCGTCAATATCAAGACCTGAGTCTGTTTCGTCTAAAATAGATAATTTTGGATTTAAAATTGACATCTGAAGAATTTCATTTTTTTTCTTTTCGCCTCCTGAAAAACCAACATTAAGCTGTCTACTTAATATTGTTTCATCAAATTTTAATTCTTTTGCTTTTTGTTTAACTAGATTTAAAAATTCGATTGCGTCTAACTCTTTTTCTCCCCGTGCTTTTTTTATTGCGTTTAAAGATGTTTTCAAAAATATATTTGTATTTACTCCTGGTATCTCTAAAGGATATTGAAATGCTAAAAAAATTCCTTTATGTGCTCTTTCTTCTATTTCAAAATCAAATAAATTTTTATTTTCAAAAGTAACTTTTCCAGTCACCTCATACCCTTTTTTTCCAGATAAAATATTGGATAGAGTACTTTTGCCAGATCCATTAGGACCCATTATTGCATGAACCTCACCTGGCTTAATCTCCAAATTTAAACCATTTAAGATACTTTTTTTCTCTATATTTGCTTTAAGATTCTCTATTTTTAACATTTAACCCACACTTCCTTCTAAACTGATGCCAACTAATTTTTGTGCTTCAACAGCAAATTCCATTGGCAATTGTTGCAGCACTTCTTTACAAAAACCGTTAACAATTAAACTAACTGCTTCCTCTTGATTGAGTCCTCTTTGATTGCAATAATAAAGTTGTTCTTCACTAATTTTAGATGTTGTTGCTTCATGTTCTATATCTGATGATGAACTTTTGTTTTTTATATATGGAATTGTATGTGCACCGCATTTGTTTCCCATTAAAAGCGAGTCGCATTGAGTAAAGTTTCTTGAATTATCTGCTTTAGCCGATATGTCTACTAAACCTCTATAAGTGTTATCGGCTTTACCTGCAGAAATTCCCTTTGATATAATTTTACTTTTTGTATTTTTTCCTAAATGGATCATTTTAGTTCCTGTATCAGCTTTTTGATGATTATTTGTAATTGCAATTGAATAAAACTCACCAACAGAATTATCTCCTTTTAAGATACAACTTGGATATTTCCATGTAATCGCTGATCCCGTTTCAACTTGTGTCCAAGAAATTTTTGAATTTTTACCTTTGCAAAGACCTCTTTTTGTTACAAAATTATAAATACCACCTTTTCCATCCTTATCTCCAGGATACCAATTTTGAACAGTCGAATATTTTATTTCAGCGTCATCTAAAGCTATAAGTTCAACATTAGCAGCGTGTAATTGATTTTCATCTCTCATTGGTGCTGTACAACCCTCTAGATAACTCACATAACTTCCTTTATCAGCAATAATTAAAGTTCTTTCAAATTGACCAGTTTCAGATGCATTAATTCTAAAATATGTCGAAAGTTCCATAGGGCATCTAACTCCTTCGGGAATATAAACAAATGATCCATCAGTAAAAACAGCAGAATTAAGAGTTGCAAAATAATGATCTGTAATTGGGATCACTGATCCTAAATATTTTTTTACAAGTTCTGGATGATTTTGAATGGCTTCAGAAATAGAACAAAAAATAATTCCTTTTTCTATTAATTTATCTTTAAAAGTAGTTGCAACTGAAACAGAGTCGAATACTGCATCCACAGCTATTCCATTTAACCTTTTTTGTTCTTGAAGAGGAATTCCAAGTTTATTATATGTTTCTAGTAATTTTGGATCTAAATCATCAATACTTTTTGGTTTTTCTTTAAAGCTCTTAGGAGCAGAATAATAATATAAATCTTGATAATTTATTTTTGGATATTTAGGTTTTTGCCAATTTGGTTCCTTTAAAACTTTTAATCTTTCAAAAGCTTTCAACCTCCATTCTAAAAGCCATTTAGGTTCTTTTTTTTTATTTGATATAAATTTTATAACTTCTTCGTTTAATCCCTTAGGAGCTTTTTCATTTTCAACGTCAGTTGAGAAACCATATTTATATTCTTTAAGTTTTTCTATTTCTTTTTCTCTCATATTCTAATTTCTTATTAAATCGTCTAATTTTTTATTTTCAAAAAAACTATTTATGTGTAAGTCAAGCTCGTCCCACAAATTATGTGTGATGCATTTTGAAGATCTTCCGTTGCATCCTCTTTTCGACTCTTTCTTGCAGCCAATTGTTTTTACATTTTCATCAAGAGCTGAAAAAATTTCAGATAATTTTATTTGTTTTGGGTTTTTAATAAGAATATATCCTCCGTTAATCCCTCTTATACTTTTAACTAAGTTATTTTTTTTTAATTTTAAAAAAATCTGCTCTAAATAAAGCAAAGAAATACTCTGTCTAAGAGAAATATCTCTTAAACTTATTGGTTTATTATCAGGAAATCTTGCCATATCAGCAAGTGCCATTACCGCATATCTTGATTTAGTATTTAGCTTCATAATTGTTATTTTATGCGAGTTATATATATACCCGACTAAAATAGTCAAGTTTACCAAAAACAAAAAGGACTCGCAAATTGTCCTATGTTTATGATAAACAAAGTTTTTTTGTGAGAATAGTTATCAATTACATTTATGGAAAATAAAGTATTAGAAATTTTTATACCTGGTCCAGCTGGAAGATTAGAAGCAAAATATTTTAAAAGTAAAAAGAATACATCTCCAATAGCTTTAGTTTTACAACCTCATCCACAATATGGAGGCACAATGAATAACAAAGTTGTTGTTGAAACATTTAATATTTTTAAAGAAAATAATTTTTCTGTGTGCAGATTTAATTTTAGAGGAGTCGGTAGAAGCGACGGTGAATTCGATAATGGACAAGGAGAACTAGCTGATGCAGCTGCAGCCTTGGATTGGCTTGAAAGAGAGAATCTGGATAATTCTCAATGTTGGGTATCTGGTTTTTCATTTGGATCTCTTATTGCAATGCAACTTTTAATGAGACGACCAGAGATAAATAGATTTATCGCAATATCTCCACAGCCTAATGTCTATGATTTTTCATTTTTATCTCCATGCCCTACATCAGGTATGATGTTATACGGAAAAAAAGATGAGTTGGTTCCTGTAGATTTTATAGACGATCTTAATAAAAGACTTAGTGCACAAAAAGGTATTAAAGTAGATTTTCAAGCGATAGCAGATGCAAATCATTTTTTTTCAAAAAATGAGAAAAGTTTAATTAAATCTTTAGATCAATATATAAAAAAAGAAACTACCGTATTTTAAAAATTATTTACAATTAATCCACCACTAACTGGTTTAGCACACCCTGTTGTTTCTGGGAAACTAATTGGTAAATTCAATTTTGATCTTATTGCCAAATAAGCAAAAGCTTGAGACTCCACAAAATCACCATTGATATTTAGTTCCTCAATTTGATGAATTGTATTATTTATTTTTTTTTCAATTCTTTCTATTAGATAGTAATTTTTCCTTCCGCCACCACATGCATAAATTAAATTACCTGATATTTTTTTCGATAAAATTTCTGCTGTAAATTCTGTTAATGTGGCCGCTCCATCTTCTAAGGAAAGGCCTCTCACAAAAGATAAGTCAAAATCTTTAGTGTCGTAGGATTTTTTTTCATATAATGAACTGTTCATAAAGATATCTAAAGCTTGATCTAAAATAATTTTATTAACTTTTCCCGCTTTTGCTATGTTACCATTTTTATCGTAGTTTTTTTTTGATTTTAACTTTATCCATTGGTCTATTAAACAATTGCCTGGCCCTATATCTCTCGCATTAAAATTTTTATTCTTATAAACAGTTGTTTCGTTTGCAATTCCACCCAAGTTTAAAAATAAAATAGAATCTGTTTTAAGATTACCAGCAAGTAACGAATGGAAAATTGGAGTTAATGGAGCTCCCTGTCCACCATTTTTTAAATCATTTTGTCTGAAATCATAAACAACTGTTTTTTGGGTTAATTGAGACAAAAGATTTCCATCTCCTAATTGTTTTGAAATTTTTCTATCAGCATCATGAAATATAGTTTGTCCGTGAAAACCTATTAAACTTACCTCTTTCTTAATATTTTTTAAAATTTTGTTTGCATGTTCGGCATGTGCTAAAGTAATTTTTTTTTCCAATGACACCAAATCTTTTATATAAATTTTCAAATCTTCTGGCTTATCAATTTTTTCTCGTAAATTAGATAGATTTTTAAGTAATTCTTTTTCGTATGGAATAAATTCGTCATAAATAGGCTTAAATTCATTAGTTCCATTAGACTGAATTATTGAAGCGTCGATTCCATCCATCGATGTACCGCTCATTAATCCAAGACTAAAAAAACTATTTGTCATAAGTATTTTTTAATTATTTTAAATAAAGTATATTGATTCTACACGTTTTTTAAAAATATGAGTAATTCATTCTTAAAAGAATTTAAGGAAAGAGAGTATTTTAATCAATGCACTAGCTTTGATGAATTAAATCAATTAATGGATACAAAAAAAATTCGTGGGTATATAGGTTTTGATTGTACTGCTCAAAGTCTCCATGTTGGAAGTTTATTACAAATAATGTGCTTACGGTTGTTGCAAAAGCATGGACACCAACCAATAATTCTTTTAGGAGGCGGAACAACAAGAATAGGTGACCCCTCTGGTAAAGAAGAAACTAGAAAAATGTTATCTGAAAAAGAAATAGAAAAAAACATAAAAAATATTAAGAAAGTTTTTAATGTTTTTCTTGATATAAAGAATCCAAAAACAAAACCAATCTATGTAAATAACTTTAGCTGGTTAGGAAAATTAAATTATATTAAATTTTTAAGAGATATAGGTAAACATTTTACAATTAATAAAATGTTAAGCTTTGATAGTGTTAAACTAAGGTTAGATAGAGAACAATCCTTAAGCTATATGGAGTTTAATTATATGATACTTCAAGCATATGATTTTTTAGAATTAAATAAAACTAAAAATTGTTTGCTTCAAATTGGTGGGTCTGATCAATGGGGAAATATAATTAATGGTGTTGATTTAATTAAAAGACACTCAAGCAAACAAGTTTTTGGGCTTACAACACCTTTAATAACATTGGCCTCAGGTGCAAAAATGGGAAAAACTGAAAAAGGAGCTGTTTGGTTAGATAAAAAACTTTTGACTCCATATGACTATTGGCAGTTTTGGAGAAATACAGATGATCGAGATGTTTTAAAATTTATTAAAATGTTTACAGATATTGAAGTTAATAAAATTGATGAATTAAAAAATAAAGATATTAATTCATTAAAAATTATTTTAGCTAATGAAGCAACTACAATGTTGCATGGAAAAGCTGCAGCAAAAAAAGCAGAAGAAAGTGCTAAAAATGTTTTTGAGAAAGGATTAATAGGTGACGATCTAAGATCAATAAGTGTCGATAAAACAAAAATGCAAAATGGGGTAAATATTATTGATTTAGTTGTTGATACGAAGCTGCTTAACTCTAAAAGTGAAGTAAGAAGAACAATTAAAAATAAAGGTATTAAAATTAATAATTCAACAATTGAGGATGAAAAATTTGTTGTAACTTTAAAAGATTTTTTAGGTGAAAATTATATTAAAATTTCACACGGCAAAAAAAATCACGTAATTGTAAAACTTAATTAATTATTTTTCTTAATTTTTTCTAAAGTTCTTGTAATAAATCTAGGAGTAAGAGTTTTTATTGGATTAACTGTAGTTTTTAAATCTTTTGGTGGTCCTTTAATTTTAAAACTAACACCAAAAACACCTTCGCCAGTTTTTTTTCCTACAAGAATATCTCCAAGTAAAGGAATTGATGCAACAAATTTATTAATTGTAGTGGCTGGAACCAGTGTTCCTTTTAAACTTACTAATTCATTTTTTTCGACATAACCCTCCATTAAAATAGATATTGCTGGCCCGATTGAATAAATCTCATTTATTTGCATTAAATTTTTTTCATTTGTAAAAATCATTTCAAATTCATCAAATCGAATTCCTTCTCCAGTTAATAAATCTGAAATTCCTTGTAACGAAGCTAAAGTCAATATTTTTGTCAGTGTGGGTATTTCTTTTAATTTAAAATCATAAATATTTAGTTTTGAATTAGAAATATTATTTTTTGTTGTAGATGAGAAATTTATCTGACCCTCTTCAAATCCTTTTATAAACTTAAATTTTTTTACAAAAGGTTTTGCTAATTCTGAGTAAAAGGTTGTTACTTTAATATCATTTAATGTTTTAATTGATAAATTCACATTTTTATTTTCTGTAAAATTTGATGTGAGATTCAACGTTTCAATTTCATTATTTACAATTAGAAAATCCCCTTTTAAATTAGTTAAATCATGATCTTTATCAATATAAGCTTTGCCAATATTAATTTTAAATAATTTTTTTTCTTTAGTAAAAAATTTATTTTTTTGTTTATTATCACCTGTTAAAGCTTCCTCTACAATTTTATCAAATGCAAAATTCTCTCCAGAAATAGAATAATAGCTATTTTTATTTGCAATGTTTAAGTCGTTCTTTAAATTTCGAGTGTCTGTATAATTTAATTTTATATTGTCAAATTTGACTATTTTAAAATTTTTATCAAATTCAACTAGATTTGAAAAAAAACTAGCATTTTTTGAATTAAATAATAATTCGTTAATTGTAAAATTATTTTTAATTTTTTTTGCTTTGATTTCTAAATTGCTTTTAAAATTTTCTTTTTTTTCATAATTTAAAAAATCTAATTTTAAAGGGGTATTATCTAATAAGATATTTACAAAATAACTTATTTGATCGTTATTTTTGATCAAATTGTATTCAATTTCATCCTGATTATTATTTATTTCAAATTTTCCTTTTCCATTCAAATTAAACTTCTTATCGTATTTAAAAGTTATCTTATGATCATTTAACTTAATTTTATTATCAAAAACTGGAATAAACTTTTTTACTTGTTCGTTTTTGTAATTCCAGGTTGCTTGATTTAAATTGATATTTGAAATTAGGTTTATATTTGAAAATTTATATTCTTTGCTAATATTAAAGCTAAAATTACTTTCCGTTGATAATATTATGTTATCAAATTTTTGATTTTGAAAAAATAATTCCAGAACTTTTTTTGATAAATTTGTTTTTTTGTTATTAAAATCGCCTTTAATATTATAGATTTTATCATTCTCAGTTACTGAAATTTTATTTGATGATAGTTCAATATCTAAATATTTTAATTTTGTTTTTTCAAAAACTAATGTTCTATTATCATAATTAAAAATTGTATTTATATTTTTGATATCGTTATCGTTTAATAATTTTAGTGATAAATTGTATAATCCGCCATTTAATTTTATATCTTCTTTAATTTTACCATCTTGATCAAAATTGAATTTTGCATTGATAATGATTTGACCATTATTAATAGCTTTCTGTAATAAAAATAATTGAATATTATCCTCAGTAAGTCTTAATAATTTAATTAAATCTTTTATTTCAATAACTTTTGTAGAAATATTAATATTATTTATTCCGAATTCTTTTTTAAAGAAAGCAGCGAAATTATATTCCGAAGATATATTTTCTAATTTTAATTCAATATTGTCAGATGTTATTTTCGGGTTTTCTGTTTCTAGCTTGATAGTAAAATTAAGTGGATTTAATAATAATTTAATCTCACTAAATTCTACATTTATTTTTGGATAAGTTTCTTTAATTCTTTTAGATAAATTATTGTTAAATTTATCTGTATGTATTCCAAAAAAGCTTAGATAAAAAATTACTACAATTAATAAAAAAATTAAAATTGAAAAATAATAAAAAAATTTTTTTACCATACTATTTATAAAGTGAGCTCTCTAAAAACGCATCTATATTACCATCAAGTACCTTATCGGGATCTGTGCTTTCAAAATTAGTTCTATTATCTTTTACTAACCTATATGGATGTAAAACATATGATCTTATTTGATGCCCCCACCCAATTTCTGTTTTTGCACTCTCTAAATTTTCTGCCTCTTTTTCTTTTTTCTTGAGTTCAAAATCATAAAGTCTTGCTTTGAGCATCTTCATGCAAGTTTCTTTATTTTTGTGTTGAGATCTTTCATTTTGACATTGAACAACAATTTTTGTTGGTAAATGAGTTATTCGAACTGCACTATCTGTTGTATTAACATGCTGACCCCCAGCTCCACTAGACCTGTAAGTATCAATTCTTAAATCTTTATCCTTAATATCAATTTCTATACTTTCATCAATTATTGGATAAACCCATACACTTGCAAAACTAGTATGTCTTCTCGCACCAGAGTCAAAAGGTGACACTCTAACTAGTCTATGTATTCCTGATTCTGATTTAAGCCATCCATAGACATATTCTCCCTCAATTTTAAATGTTGATGATTTTATTCCTGCCTCATCGCCCTTATGTTCACTAATAAGACTTGCTTTAAACTCTTTTCTTTGTACCCATTTAAAATACATTCTTTTGAGCATTTCTGCCCAATCTTGGCTTTCTGTTCCCCCCGCTCCAGCATGGATTTCAATATAACAATCTAATACATCGCTCTCATTTGATAGAAAACATTTTATCTCATTTTTTTTTGTGTTAGATCTCAAATCAACAGCATTTTTAAGAGTTTCATCAATAACTTTTTTATTATTTTCTTCGACTGCTAATTGATAAATGTCTGCTAGATCATTTATTTCCTTAACCGAAAACTCATAATTTTTTACCAAGTCTTGAAAAAATTTTTTTTCTTTAATTATTTTTTGAGCTCTAGATTGATCTTTCCAAAAGTCTTCTTGTAGAATTTGTTTATTTTTTTCTTCTAATATTGAATAAATATTTTTTTTTTCAAAGATACTCCTTAATTCTTTGATTTATTTTTTCAATTTCATTTTTTTGATTTAAAAATTCATTATCCATTTAATAGAACTTTAATATATTATCATTTTTTAATCTATTATTTAATTTGTTATAGCTTATAGAGCCACTTTCTATGTCTCTATTTTTGTAAGCCTCAATAATTGTTTCTTTGGTTGTAAAAGTTGCTTTTTCTCCTGTAACAGAGTCAACAACCATCATTGTTATATTTTCTGCAACTTTAAATGGTCTTGCATCCTCTTTTCTGACAGAATTTTTCATAAAATCTTTAAATATTGGCATTGCAGTTTTGGCACCTGTCTCTGTTTTTCCTAAAGATCTAGGATTATCATAGCCAACATAAACTCCAACCAAGAGCTTTGAAGTGAAACCTATAAACCATGTATCAGTATTATTATTTGTTGTGCCTGTTTTGCCTGCAAGATCTAGTTTTAAGTCTCTTAAACCTTTACCTGTGCCTCTTTGAACTGCACCCTCAAGCATAGAAGTTACTTGATAGGCAGTTTCTGGACTAAAAATTTGCTCAAAGTTGTCTACTATTTCTGGGTATTCATTACTTAAATGAGAAATTTCTTCACATTTATTACATTTTCTATTTTCTGTATTTAAAATAGTATTTCCTTCACTGTCTTGAATTCTATCAATTAAAATTGGTTTTACCAATTTTCCTCCATTCAAAAATGATGCATATGCAGAACTCAATTTTAAAAGTGTTGTTTCCGCAGATCCTAGTGAAATTGATAAAAGTTCATTTGGATCATCATAAATTTTTAATTTTTTTGAAAAATCTATAATTTTTTTTAAACCTAAGTCTTGTGAAATTCTTACAGTCATTAAATTTCTAGATTTTTCTATTCCAGTTCTTAAAGTTGAAAGTCCATAAAACTTTTTTCCATAATTTTCAGGTTTCCATAATTTTAAATCTTCACCCTGTTCTAAAACAAGTGGTGCATCTAGAACTAAAGTCGAGGGAGTATAATTATTTTCGAGAGCAAGTGCGTAAATAAAAGGTTTAAATGCAGACCCAGGTTGCCTTAATGCTTGTGATGCTCTATTAAACTCACTTTGTTTAAAGCTAAAACCACCACTCATTGCTAAAACTCTACCAGTAAATGGGTCCATAACTACTATGGCACCATTTGCTTTTGGAAGTTGTTTAAGACTGTAAACTTTATTCTGAATTTTCTTAACAAAAATTATATCCCCTTCTATAAAAAGTTTATCGATTTCTTTTTTCGTCCATGCAACATCACTATATTCAATAATCCCATCATTTTTTTTTTGAGTTTCTATTTCTACGTTGTATTTATTTACTTTTCTAATAATAGCTAAATCCCAATCTATTGTTTTTTCTAATTTAAAT
>Ga0255743_10003573_pt1 | contig 12244 bp, 9 predicted proteins | sample 101ome_19_FD_179950 | JGI IMG/M metagenome (GOLD analysis project Ga0255743, IMG submission 179950) | Coastal salt marsh microbial communities from the Groves Creek Marsh, Skidaway Island, Georgia - 101405AT metaG (version 2) | ecosystem: Environmental > Aquatic > Marine > Intertidal zone > Salt... | reverse complement strand
AATTAAGCCTGCAAGTTTAAATTTATATAAACTCATTTCGTCCTCTTGCTCTTCTTCAGAAATACCTGCGCCAGATGCTCCTCTAGCAGTACCTTCATTACCAGCGAAAGGATCATTTAATGGAACTTCCTCATCTAGTTCTTCAAGCATTTCTTTTGCTTCATCGCTAATTGCAGCATCGCTTGCTGTTCCATGATTATCACTGTAAGAGACAGTTGAGAAAAGAAAAAGAATTAGGGTCAATAAGATTTTAAAAAAATTCATTTGGTAATCCTACAATAGTTAATTCTCCGTTTACAGTAATTGCCCCATTCTTATCGTTTTGAATCAAGTTAATCAACTCTTTATCGAAATTTAGCATTTTTTTTGCTTTAGAGACTGATCTTTTAAATTTAATATAATTTAAAAAATTTCCTCTTATTTCATAATCAACAGGTATTTTATAATATGAGATTTGGTTTTGCTTTAATAAATTTTCCGCCTGTTTTGCAACGCCTGGCTTAAGTACAGGCACTGCTTTCTTTTTTGTAATTTTTGAAATAACCAAACTATGTCTTGATGCAAATCTACTAAGACTATCATATAACCCTTCAACTTCAGCTTTTGAATGAAATAATGTTGAATTTTTTTTAACAATTGGTTCAATTTTTTTAATTTGAGATTTAATAGAAACGATATCATTTTCAAATTGTTGTATCTCTTGAATTTTTAAAGTCTTGTCAGCGTACTTTGCTTTACGTTCATCAACCATTGGTTTTAAAATCACAAAATAAATTATTAAAAATAAAATGATTGCACCAATTCCAATTCCAAATTTTGTTAAAGTTTTACGGTCAAATGCTGCAAACTTTTCTTTTAAACTATCAACTGTGATATTATTTAAATCCATTATTTATTCTCCAATTTACACATTACTATAAAGCCTTTCATATTGTTATTAGCGTTATTGTTCGAATTGGGTAACAACATACTTGCAAGAGAGGCTTGAGATATAAGCTTTTTATTATTTAAATTACTTATTAATTTTAAAATATCTTGGTCATTTGAGGCTAAGCCTTCAATGATTATTTGATTAGATCCATTGTAATCTAACTTTAAAAATTTAACTCTTTTTGGAACTGCAGATGCAATTTGAGCTAAAATTCTAAAACTAATTTTTTTATTTGATTTAATCGATTTACTTAGCTCTAATGCTTTTTTAAGTTTGCCAAGTTCGCTAGCCGCTTTAGAAGCTTCTAAAGATTTCATTTCATGATTTTGAACTACTTGATCGTAATCAGCAATCTTACTATTTAGTGAATTGATTTGCCAAAATGCTAGTCCAAATAAAACAACGTACACTATTGATACAATTCCAACAATTCCTTTAAAAGCAAAATTAGAAAAAGCTTTTGCTCTTTTCTGCTTCATCATTGTATCTCTGTTTGGAAGAAGGTTAATATTTTTAACTGCAGTTACAAATTTGAAATAACCAAAAACATCTAGCTTTCTAAATGCTAAACCTATCACTGTAGATAAGTGAGAACGATTTGTTATATTTACACTCTCTTCAAATTGAGCTGGTATTTTAACTCCATCTAAAGGATCAAATAAATTAAAACCTGTGTTGACTAAATTTTTTCTAAAACTAGCTAAATAAGTTTCAACGTTTTCTAGATTTGAAGTTACTTTTAAATTTCTTATTCTTTTTTCATACTTAGTCTCAAAATCTTGTACCGCTTGTTTCACCTGAGTTATGTATCTTCTAACGAGTGCTTCCATCTCTTCAGGATTGTCACTATCAATTAAAGTTTTTCTATCCTGACCTCTAATAAATATATCGGTAATAATTGGATTGTTTTCATATAAAATCATTACATAGTTCTCATCTAAACCAAATTCTAAGACAGCTGTTAAATTTGAGTCTTCAATCGTACCAGAGATTTGATTAATTTGATCAACTGCAGACTTTAATGCAAAACATTTTACATCAATTATGACTGCATTCAGTCCACCCTTTTCAACAATGTCTGTATAACTATTTATGTCTGCAAGTTTTGAAGCAACGAAGAGAATGTCCATCGTGTTTCCAGTCGTGTCTCTATTTATAACTTGATGGAAAATAGAATAATCGTCTAAGTTATCAGTCAGTTGAACTAAATTTTCCCATAATGAATCTGTTTTTACTGCATTGTTTAATTCTTCATCAGTCATCAACGGACTTGTAACCACTCTGATGATTGCACTTGTAACCGGTATAGCTATTGCAGCATTTGATGTATCAAATTTTCCTTTTTGTAATGCTATTTTTAATTCATCTGCAAGCTTATCTGGATGGTCTAAAACATTTGCATCTTCAGGAATACCTTCAAACTTATGTGCATAAAATTTTTGTAAAATCCATTGATTAGATTTATCTGAATTTATTTGGGCTAGTCTGATTTCGTTATAAGAAAAATCTACACCAATGACTTCCTCTCCTTTTACAGAAGATTTACCTAGTCTCTTTTTTAAAATTTTACTTAAAAACCCCTCTTTTTTATTTGATGAAGAAGGTGGCGGGGTAATATCGGGTGCACCATCAGTTTTTTTTTTGAATAAATTTGCAAATGGATTTTTCATCAAATTATACTTTAATATTTATATTATATAAGTTGTAGAATATTGTTAGTATTAATAAAGAGGAAAAAATCAAAGAAAAAATTTCATCCATTAATTTCTTCAATGATAATTAGTGACTAAAATGGGTCAAATACATTATTTATATGCAAATTTTTAAATAATAATGTATCTGTTTTAAATGTTCGAAAAATTAGAGCAATTAGCAAAAGACAATAAAAAAATATCTGACTTTCATATTAGAGCCGGATCACCCCTAGCCTATAGATTGACTGGGGAAATTATTATGGAGAAAGATACCCCTGTTACAGCCCAAGATCTAAAAGATTTATTATCAATGAACTGTAACGAGGAAGAACTTCAAAAATTTGAAACAACCCACGAACTTGATACAGCGATTAATTTAAGTGGATTAAGATTTAGAGCAAACTTTTATAAAACTATTAACGGACCCGCATGTGTATGTAGAAGAGTAGAAAGTAAAATTCCAGATATGGATCAATTTAGTCTTCCGCAAGTACTTTATGATATAATTGATATGCATAAGGGATTAGTTTTAGTTACTGGTCCAACAGGTTCAGGTAAATCAACTACGCTTGCTGCAATTGTAAATGAAATTAACAAAACAAGAACCGCAAACGTTATTACTGTTGAAGATCCGGTAGAATTTATTCATCAAGATGCTAAAAGTATTATTTCTCACAGAGAGGTTGGAAAACAAACTCAATCTTTTGCGGCCGCTCTTAAAGCTGCTTTGAGGGAAGACCCAGATGTAATTTTAGTTGGAGAGATGAGAGATCTTGAGACTGTAAGCTTAGCACTAACTGCGGCAGAGACAGGTCACTTAGTTTTTGGAACTTTACACACTAGTGGAGCGCCAAGTACAATAAACAGAATTATCGATGTATTCCCTCCAGAACAACAAGCACAAATTAGAGCACAAATTTCAACTTCATTAAAAATGGTAGTGACACAAAGATTGTTTAAAACAAAAGATGGTCAAGGAAGATGTGGTGCATTTGAGGTTATGAAATGTACAGCACCTGTTCAAAACTTAATTAGAGAAGCCAAGATCCATCAAATCCCAAGCGTTATGCAAACAGCAGTTAGAGATGGAATGATTACCATGGAAAAATCAATTCAAGATCTTGTAACTTCTGGTAAGATAGATGCTAGTGCAGCAAAAGCAGAACATTAAAGGTTTATCATTAATTGAAACACTGGTTGTCCTTGCAATCATAGGGGCAATAGCTGCTGTTGGTTTTCCAAATTTTACTAAATGGCAAATTGATAGAAAAGTAAGATCTCACTCAGAAAAAATTGCAACTGTTTTTACATTGGCAACTTCTCAAGTTGAAAGAGGAGCTTATCCTTATGTCAGAGTTTTAATTCAAAACGGTATCAGAGTTTCTGCGCATGGTATTAATCAAGAAGACTTTTCTAATAAATTAAATAATGGAGATGATATAGATTGTAGCGCTGGAATATTTAGTTCAGCAGATGAAATTGTAAGCTACGAATTAGAAGATATAAAATTATTTCATCTTACTGATGGTGGAGGTAGTGCTGGAATATGTTTTTCAAAAGGAGGCAAATATTTTAAAAGAACCGGGACCGCTTCTACTCAAAACAACATAAATTTAGATCAAAAAGCAACACCAAACTTTGTAACTATTTGTTATGAAAAAGAAAAATCATGCGATGCGGTTGCTAAATCATTTGATACAGAAGATAAGCAGCCTGTTTATCTTGTAAATTATTCAAGATTTGGCATGATACAAAAATACAAATGGAATTATTCAAAAAATGATTGGCGAAGTAGATAAAAAAATAAAAAGAATATCCGAAAAAGGAATTACTCTTATAGAGGGTTTGGTTGCAACAGCAATTATTGGAATTGGATTTGTTGCTGTATTTCAAATGGTTCAATATTCGGTTAGATCTATTGATGTATCGGGTGAGAGAACTAAGGCTAATTATATGGCAGGAATGGTAGCTGAAGACTTATTTTCCGATAGAAATCAAGAGCGCTCAGCTGTAAAATTTATTGATTATTTAATTTCAAACCCATGGTCTTTATCAAATAGTCAATGTGGAACTAATTCTCCAACCATCATAACTAACTACACAAAAACAAATGCAGTAGAAAATAAAATGGATAAATGGACATCGAGAATGTCAAAAAATTTCTTAAAATGTAAAGACGCATCATCTGAAAGTAAAAAACTGAATATGTACAAAATGTGTCATAGTGGATGCGCTTATACAAGGGCACAAGCTCATGATGAAATTTATATTGGAAAGATGGAGCTGAAACTAGAAAATGGGAACAAAACAAAAAAATTATATTTTCAAGTTCAATAATGAAAAAAAAACTTAGTTCAATTGCAGGATTAACTTTAGTTGAAATTTTAATAGCAGTTGTAATCTCAGCGTTAATGATGGCTGCAATGTTTACTTCTTATTCAATTGTAAACAGTACTTATAGACAAGTAACCGATAGAGCTAAAATTAGTCAGGCTGGAAGAGATTTGGTAGGACAAATTTTAAGAGAAGTAAGAATGGCAGGTTACAAATATATTAACGATGATATTCCAGCATCTACTTCACATAACCCAATAAAAATTACAAAAGGAACTGGCATTGGTTCAAGCTGTGATAAAATTGAAATTGTTTTTGGTGGAATTGAATATGATAAAGGCGCAGCAGAGGGTGATCGATTTAGTTACACAAGATATAAAATTACTTATGAGTGTAAAAAATCAACAATCATTGATGATACAATTCCAGGAGGAGCAACACTAATAGAAGGATTTGCAGTTTATAAATCTAAACATAGATGGAATACAACCTCAAGCAGTTGGAGCGATCCAGCAACGGATAGTGATGAAACTACTTATGAAGATGAAAAGATTTTAGATTATGTACAAGATTTAGTTTTTATTCCATTTGATGAAGATGGAAGAATTATTGCAGGATCCCCTGCACCCTCTGACTCAGCTGCTTATGAAGTTAAATCAGTTGATATCTCAATAGTAGTTCGTTCTTCGAAAGCATTTTATAGATCAAAAGCAATGAGAACTATAACGTCGATTGCAACTGGAAGAGATATTTCAAAAGATGATAAATATTTTAGAGACTCAATTACAGTTACAGCTAATACAAGAAATTTAGGAATATGATAATGAGAAAAAAAAATGAAAAAGGTTTTGCATTAGTTTTATCCTTAGTTTTGTTAATGGCGATGTCTTTAATGGGGGGTGCCTTAATAGTAATTTCAGCAAGTGACCATCAAAGTAATAATATCAGTGATGAATACCAGCAAACTTTCTATGTTGCAGAAACTGCTTTGTTTGAGGGAGAAAAATATTTGCTTAACCAATATAAAGGACCCTATAAAAACGATGGGACCAGAGATTTATCTAAAAGAGGTTTACCATCAAATAATGCAAGTGTAACTAACCCTCCTCATCCAGATGTTAGTTCTTGTTTTAATAGTTATTCTGATATTGATCGTGCAACCTTTAAAGCAGTTAAAGGTCCCCCGCCAACTAATCCTACATCAACTGCAAAACAAGTAGTATTTGGTCAAGGTAACTACAAAGACTTTATATCTAACAATATTATAAATCATGATCTTAACTCTGCAGATAGAACAAAAGAACAGAACAGATTGAGTAAATTTAAATATCAGTATTTTCTTACTCAAATTGGTCCAGCCCCATTTAAAGGTACGGGCGAAAGTATTAAAGCAGGTGCGACAGATACTGGAAAAGATGGAATGGCTTATCGAATATTTGGCTGTGGTGTTTTTGATGATGACAAAATTATTGTACCACTTGAAAGCATAATGGTTTTACCAAGATAATCCCCGTTATGGTCAGTTTACTGGTCAAAATTATATAGTTTGTCAATTTATCACTCCATATATATTTAAAAATCAATTACTATAATATTGTGAAAATCAAATTTCTTACACTCTTCTTTTTATTGCTTAACTTGGTTCTATTTCAATTTTCTAGTGCAAAAGCAAGTTGTGACTTTGAAATTGATGTTGGAACAAAATTTAAAAAAAAACATGAAAAAAAATTTGGACCTTTAATTTATGATGAAGACACTAAGTATGCAGAATTTTTTTTACAAGCAAGTGATATTTGTGGTGGAATAGGATTTGAAAATATTACTGTAAAATATTCTTTTGTTAATAAAAAACTTCTTTCAATATTAATGTTTGTTGAAAATCAACCTAAGCAAAATAAAACAACTGAAAAATTAGTTTTAATGAATTTTGCAAAATCTAGATTTGGAAATTTTGAAACTGGGGGAAATCCAAAATTTTATAATGGTTACCATGTATGGGATTTAAAAAGAAAAAATTATGCAATTTATTTGAGAATGAATATTGATAAAAATTTATGGAGAGAAGAATTAGAAATATCAAATTATAATTTTTCAGAAATTCTAAACCAAGCAAAAAATTCTGACGGAATACAGCCACAAGAATATAAAGAGAATAATTAATGAAAAAATATTATAAAATTTTATTAAACATTTTAATTATAAATTTTCTATTTATTAATCCAATTAATTCAAAAACATTACCTCCTGGAACTGGTGGAGAAGCTGATGTTCCTGCAAACGTTTTGATTCTATTAGATGTATCTGGGAGTATGAATAATCGAACTCAGATAGGGGTTAATTACAGTTCTAATGTTCAAGCAGTAGCTCCAATAACTAATACAGGATCAGTATTAGTTTATACGCAAAACACAATAAGGCAGACTAACCAGGCCGAAAATTCTCAAGAGAATATACATCCTAGCAGAGCAGTATTATCTCATGATTGGAATAGATTTAGGTTACAAAATAATGCAAAAAAAGTTGTCTACTACGATAATCAAATCTTTACTTATGATAATAATGACAGAAGGTTATTTCGATATAATTTTACCAATAACTCTCTAACGAGACTTGAAAGAATTGGACAAATCTTCTCTCAAATGTTTTTAAATGGTGATCAATTGGTTTTAATGAACCATAGAGGTGCAGACTACTATGTCAAAGACTTAACAGCAGTTAACGTTAATGCAACAAGATGCTCTCCAAGCCGTAATTCAATACTAGATAGAATTTTAAGATTGGGTCAATGGTCGACACACCCACATTTTGCTTTTAATGTTGATGCCTCAGGAAATTTAATTGCTGTAGGCTCACTCGATAGAAGAACACAAGTTCAATTTTATAAATTTGCGCCTAATGGAACTTGCTTTAGTGATGAGCCAAATGATACTTACACAACAACTCTTAACCCTATTCATACACCTTCGTCCGTCGTTGGGCATCCAACTGATGAAAATCAATTTTTTTTAACAGACTCTGTTAACCATAATCTTACAAAGATTTCGGTTTCTGGAACAGTAATTACAGTTGATTCTTCTGTCGGAAGAAATGGAGGAGTAAACATTAACTACAATCCAACAAACAATAGAAATGCTATTAGGTTCAGAACCCCTTATCATATTGCTGTAGAAGCAAGTACATCAAGAATTTACGTTGCAGATGAAAGTAATCGAGCTGTTCAAAGCTTTGATTTTAATCTAAATTTTAAACATATAACTGGTTTTACTCAATCCCAGTCGAGGATGGAAGGTGCAAAACAAGCTATACAATCAATTGTTACCGATAGTTCTTTAATATCAAGTGTTAATTTTGGTTATGGAGTATGGTCTGATTATAACGTTTGGTATAGTCAGTGGGGGCGATTTAGTCGGTTTGGGATCAATTCTATACCTAGGCAAAGAGCAGTTAATACATATGGAATGGATTGGTTAAATCAATACCGGTGGATTAGAGAGGTTGTACTTTATGGTAATATTTGGGGTGTGGGGCCTGATCGATTTCCTGGATTAGATAATTGGGATAATGGTAGAGATCGAGGAAATCCTTGTAGTAATTTAGGATGTATTGAAGTTAAGGCTGACAGAAATGGTGCAGGTAAAATTAACACAAGAGTAAGACAAGCCCAACCAATGTATGGAACCAATGCAAACTTTTTTGCAACTTTGGCTGAAGATTATTATAACCATCCAACATTAAGTCCAATTGATCCTAATTCAGACTGTCAGGGTAACTATATTATTGTAATTGGAGATGGAGAATTTACTTCTGGTGTAAATCCAGGTTTTAATAAAATTCAACAACTTGCAAACAGACAAAACTCTCCTGTAAAAACAATTCCAATTGCATACGGATCAGGAATAACTGCTAGTGGGTTAGCACAATTTAATCAGTTAGCAATGAGAGGTGGAACTGGTGATGCAATTGTTGCACAAAATCCTGCAACACTTAAAGCAAGATTAACTGAAATTATTAGGAATATCCAAGCTGATAAATTAGCATTTACTGCACCAGCGATTACATCAAAAGTGGGAGAAGGTGGATTTTTATATCAAGCACAATTCCAATATAGACAAAAAAAAGAATGGCTAGGATCTTTATCAGCAACGTCAATATCTGAAGAAGGTGAACTTGAAAATGATATTACATGGGAAGCAGCAAGATTAATGCCACTTCCAAGTGGTAGAAAAATTTGGACTGTTCTTCCAGCTGCTGACTATAATGGTAATTGGAATAATTTTACCGAGGCAAACTCGATATTAATCAACGAACAATTTGAAATTTTAGGAAATGAAGTAGGAGATTATCATGGTGATACACCAACAAGTCCAACAAATGTTGGAACAGCAAGGTGTAGTAATTCTGGTGATAGCAGAACCTCTATTCAAAATGGTAATGAAGATGATATTAAAGGTTTAATTAATTTTGTAAGAGGAGAAGATTATTTTGACTATGATAGTGATTGTATATTAAAAGAAATAAGAACAGATGAAAATGGTAGACGTGGATATTTAGGAGATATTTATCATTCCGAATTAGTTGTTGTTGGACCACCAGGTGCTAATACTAATTTTATTAAAAAAAATGAAGAAGCCTATTTTAGATCTATAAATAATTATCAAGCTTTTAAAAACGCAAATAAAAATAGAGATAAGACAATTTATGTAGGTGCTAATGATGGGATGCTTCATGCATTTAATGCAGACAATGGTCAAGAATTATGGGGTTTTATACCTCCGTTTTTAATTGGAAAATTACCTTTAGTTGTTAATCCAAGTCTTAATGATAACAATAGTAAAGGAGATAAAGGAGGTTCTAGTGCAATTTATGGAGTGGATGGATCGCCAGTTGTCCACGATATGTATATCAAGCACCCTTATTTCGGGGGCACTAATTGGTATACCATAATGATGGTTCCTTTTGGACGTGGAGGAGCTGGGTTTTCTGTTCTAGATGTTACCGATCCGGAGAAGCCTTTGCATTTATATTCAATTTATAATGACAGTATTCGAAATCAAATCTTAAGAATGAACCATTTAGGAGTTGTTTCTCAGTTTGATTATATAGATGAAACATATGGCTGGTTGGATATTGAAGAGGCACAAACAATTATTGAAAATTATCAATCAAATAATAGCGTGAGTAGTACCTGCAACACCTCACTTATGACTTCTTGCTACACCGGAAGAAACTTTACCCTACCTGTTTCAGGTTTAACAAAATCTGACATGAGAATATTTATTGATGGAAGAATAACAACTGCTTATCAAGTTTCTCAAAATGGAAGTAAAACTACAATTTCATTTAGCTCTGCCCAAACTTATAACGGAGATACAAGTGGAACATCCCAAAACCCAACTAACAAAAATTTATCAATATCAATTGAACCAGATGCAATTGCAAGATTAAGTATAAATTTACCAGCTGAATATGATTACACTAAATTAGGAGAAACATGGTCCTCTCCTAGAATTTTTAGAATGCCAGTTACAAGTAATACAGATAAATATGTTGCAGTCATGGGTGCTGGTTATGGAGCTGCCTCAAAAACAGTTGGCTCAGGAGTTTTTGTTGTTGATCTAGATGATTTTATTGATCGACCAGGAAGTATTGAAAAAAGAATAGATATTTTAGATGTTGGTCAATTTAATGGAGATATTATAAATTCTGTATTAGCTACTCCGGTTGTCATAACTGCTGATCAAACCACTGGTATAAATTATAAAGGTGCTTTGGTTTATATAAATGATCTTGAAGGTAAAGTTACTAAAATAAATTTAACCGATATGAGAGAAACGAAAGCAGGTTTAAGAACTGAATTATATGACAGCACTGTTATATTTGAAGCTAAATCAGACTCAAAAAATGGACGTTACATGTTCCATAGTATGGATACAGCTATAGGGACAACATCTAAAAATCTATGGTTATATGCTGGAACAGGAGACTATGAAAGAGTAACTTACAAAAGTAATGATGTGGATAATTTACTATTAGGTTTTAGAGACAAAGATTTTCCTTATTATGAAGAAATAGATGAAAACTATTCACCATTTTCATTATACGCATGCCAAGATACAAGTAATGACTCAACCGGAGTTAAATGTCCATTAGACAGTAATGACACAGTATTAATAAGAGGGGTTGGTAGTGTTGATAAAAATGTAGGTTGGTATATCAAATTAGATAATAGTCAAAAAGTCGTAGCTGAACCAACCATTACTAAAGGGGTTGCCTATTTTCCAATTTATGAACCTACAACTTCATTAAACCAGTGCGATCCTGGTAAAGCTTTTATTTGTGGTGTTGACGATGAATGTGGAACCAATTACTCAAACCGTCTTGGAACAAATGATGCTGCAAATAGAAATCAAAAATGTTTATATGTTGGAAGTGGAGTATTATCTAAGTTAGTTACTTTTGGAAATAAATTGTTCGCAAATATAGCAGGTAAATCTACACAAGATAAAACAGACCTTGTTCAATTGGATAGTATTCAAGAAGATGTTGAAGCAATGAGATCTTCTTGGAGAGAAGGAAACTTTTAATTTTTATTAAGTAATTTTTTAAGCTTATTTTTTACTTTATCTTTGTTTTGAAATAGTTCTTTTTTGATCTTTTCTTTAATTTTATCCTGATCAATATTTTTAACCTTATTTAAAGCATTACTTGCTTTACCACTTAAAACTTTATTTTTCATATCTTTCATGACTTTATTGATAGTTTCTTTAAGAACAGTTTTATAGTCTTTGCTATCTTTAGTATTTCCAATATTTTTAAATTCTAAATTTTCAAAATTGATACTTTTATCAAGATTTAATTTTTCTGATTTTGCTGAAATAACAATATTATCTAGCTTTAAATTTTTAATGATAAACTTTTTAGAACTTGAGGAGGTTGAACTTCCTTTATTTAATGTTTTTTGTAATGATTTAATATTATCATTTATTTTCATTTTATTATTAACAACAAAATAATAGCTTAAATTTACACCGTTGATTAAAATTTCATCAATTTCAATTTTATCAGCAAATATAGAAGATGTGTTTAATTTTGCAGATGCATTCTTAAGTAAAATTAAATATCCTGGAAAATCTTTATTTTGAATTTTTAAGTCTTCTATCTCAGCACTACCACTTAGATAATTTATATTCAAATTACCAATAGTTGTCTGTCTATCTAAAGTAGTTGTAATATTACTTTCAAGAGACCCTTTGATTATATTATCACCTAAAAATTCAACTAAAAC
>Ga0255743_10003545_pt1 | contig 12302 bp, 8 predicted proteins | sample 101ome_19_FD_179950 | JGI IMG/M metagenome (GOLD analysis project Ga0255743, IMG submission 179950) | Coastal salt marsh microbial communities from the Groves Creek Marsh, Skidaway Island, Georgia - 101405AT metaG (version 2) | ecosystem: Environmental > Aquatic > Marine > Intertidal zone > Salt... | reverse complement strand
TCGTACGACGCCCGACGCGTCACCGTCACGCCGACCGCGTACACCGAACCGGCGCCCGTGAGCTCCCCGGCCCCGATGTCGTACAGCGCGGGCCCGGTCGCTTCGCCGGCCGTCGGTGCGCTCCCATCGCCCACCGCGTACGGCGAAGAAAACGCGTAAACGCGTCTCCGCTCGACGACGCTCGTGCATCACTTCGCATGCCGTCGCGGTCATCGCGCGCGACGAATAATCAAATTTATGATACGATCGAGTTCACTACACTTAAATCCACGACATCGCCGTTTTTTCTTTACAATCGCTACGCTCGCTTCGGTTTCGTCACGTTGCGCGCAGTCTCTCCCAATCCTACTGTTACTACAACCCTAAAGAATCACCCGCATCACTCCTCCTCGAGCTCCGGCGGTAACCCACACGGCAGAAGCATCTTCTGCGTGAACTCGTACTTCATCCTCCCCACCGATTCACCGTTCGCGACGGCGAAATACGACGCCATCGGGTGATGACTGACGTAACTCGCGTAGGAATCTCGGTGAATGTTCACGGCCCATTCGTGACGCGTGGCGTCGGCGTGTCCGGTACCGACGTGTCGAGACTGTAAGTGCTCGAGCTGGGAGGTGATGTTGAGCCGATCGGCGGCGGAGGCCATGGCGAACGGCGGTGATTCTCGCGCGAGAGGCGTCGAATGGGGACGATCGTGGTTTAGGGCTGAGTCTCGCGCGGGCGGGCGGGCGAACGGACGGATGGATGGACGAGCTAGAACATCTTCGTGTTCGTTACAACTACCGTCGCGCGCGGAGGCGCGGACGGACTAATTCGATGCGTTTAATATCGCGGCGATCGCCTTGGGCACGGACGATCGAGTCGCAAAGGTTTTCAAACCGTCCCTGAGCGCCGGAAATTTGTCCAAGACTTCACCAAAGACGGGCGCGGGGAGCTCCACCATGAGCGGGTACGATTGCGGCGCGGCGCGCTTGAGACAGCGAAGGTAACCCTCCCAAATCTTTTGATCCATCTTCCACACCTGGCGATTGACCAGCGTGCGCAATAATCCGAGCGTGAACTCTCGCAACTGCGGCGCGACGGTTTCCGCCTGAATGACGGTGCGCATGAAGAGGAGCGGCAGCGGGGTGAACTCTACCATTTGCTGAAGCGCGGTGGCGAGCACTTGCGGCGTGAAGACATCCGGACGATCGAAACACACAGAGCACGCGTCGACGAGTTGTTTGAGCGTGACTCCCGCTTGACCGACTTGGACCTCGTGCACTGCGACGAAGATGGCTGCCGGCGTGAGCGTCGCCTCCTCCTCCGGAACGGAGAGCAGCGTGTCCAAGAAGGAGGCGAAGACATCGCTCGACGCGTGAATGAACTGCGGGAGTAAATCTCGAACGCGCTCCTCGTCGAACGAACACACCAAAGGCGCGAGGTATCGCACGTCGCCGTTCTGAGACGAGGACAACGCCTCGGCGGCATTGAGCAGCGTCGCCGGCGCCGGCACGGCGGCGATGGAGGCGAGCGTGTTCAAACACTGGACCGCGAGCGTCAGCGACCCCTCCGGCGGTGACGCGATGATTTCACACAGTTCGAGACAATTCGGTCCAACCGCGCGCGCGAGACCGTTCACCGGACGATGCAGCGCGACTTGCAACTCGGGTTGCAGTCGCGCGTACGCCTCAAACAAGCCAGGCAAGAGTTTGAGATTTCTCGCGCACAGTGCGCAATAGAGAAGCATCGATCCGACGGCGACGTCACCCGCTCTCGCGATGTGATCGACCGGTTCTTCTTCCACCTCGTCTTCGACGCGGGATTCGTCCTCTTTCGGTTCCTCGGCGTCCGCGTCCATGTTTTCGGCGTCTCGCTCCTCCTTGACGCTCGCCTCGTGTTCGGCGAGCGCCTTGGCCTCCTCGAGCACCTTATCGCCCAACTCTCGACCGCGACCGAGCCCATCTCTCGCGTACGCCTCGATGCGTTCGGTGAGGTGCTTGACCGGATGTAAACGATTCGCGATGAGTCGAATCGCCTTCCCTCGGACGTCTTCGTCCTCGTGCGTGGCGCACGCTAAGCACACCTCCAACGCCTCGTCTCTCGCCGGAGGACGTTCGAGAATCAAGTCTTGCAACACGCCGAGTACCAAAACGACGGTTTCCTCGTTCGTGGGATACTGCGTCGTCTCGTCGCCTTCTTCTAATCTACACATCACGCGAATCGCGCGCCACACCACGCCCGGTAACGACGGGACGTCGCACAGCAGTTGCGACAACGGCTTCTTGGCGCCGCTCGCCATCGCCGTCGTCGACGTCGCGCCAGCCACCCCGCGCGTGAGACAATCGATCGCCGCGGAGATGGCTTGGTCGTACGGCACGTAGCTGAACTCGTACGCGACCTCTTGCGCGTAGAGCGTCGTGAGCCATTTCATGAGCATGTTTACGCCCTCTGTCTCGTACACGCCGCCGCCCTCGGCGGTGAAGAGAAGCGCCGACGCGATGGCGTTCGTTTCTTCCTCTAAAGACGCGCCGGCGGACTTTGCGGCGCCCGAGGCGGCTAAACGCGCGAGGAGAGAGCTTCGAAGCGATCCGGCGAGCGTGAGTTTCTCGCCACCGCCATATTCCTCCGCGGCGCTTCCGACGGCGAGCATGCGCTGAATCGCCTCGAGTCTAAACGCCTCGGCGACTTCGGCGTCGAGCTCCTCAACCTTGACGACGACGGATAACGGCTCCGCGGGCTCTTCCGGTGCCTCTGGGACGTTAACCATGGTAGAGATGGGCGGCGGCGGCGGCGGACGCGGCGCGTTCGCCCCGCGACCGGCGAGGTAGTATTGACTCGCCGGGGGCAAGTGCGAGAGGTTGGCTAAAATCGCGTCCGCCAACGCGGGTGGCGCGAGCTGCGTCACAAACGCGTCGAGCATGGATCGATCGGCGCGACTGACCAGAGTCGCGAGCGTGACGAGAATCTGGTGCAAGATGCCCGGTTCCGTCATCGGCGCCGTCACGATTGGCGGCGGAGGCGGCGGGACTTGCTCTCGCAAGCGCGCGCGTTTGAATCCTCCACCCGTCGGCGTCAAAAAGTTTGAACGCTTTTCCCCCGACGCGTGCGCCGTGCGCTCGCGATGGCGAAGGGCGCTATCCACAGCCTCACCCGCGCCCAACTCTCGACACACGGTGGAGATTTCATTCATCATACCACCCTCGACGGCTTGTCTCGGACCGTTTCTCAACACGTCGAGCAACACGCTCTGCAACTCCTTGCTCACGCTCGCCGTGGACGACGACGAGCGTTCGTTCGCCTCTATTTCCGCCTTCTCTCGCGCGACGTGCGCCTTCGCGTACGCCATCAACACCGGCATGCATCCCGTGGCGAGCTCAGCCTTCTTCACGCTCAGGTTTCCCAACGCGGCGATGAGCACGAGCGCCAACGGCCCGGTGGGTTTCGCCCTTTCACCCACGTTTCGCAGCATCTCTTGCAACCCTTCGCTCAGCGCGACGCTCTCCGTCATCATCGTCTCCAGATTCAGCGTCTTGTGCCCTGGTTGCACGACGTTCGAGCCCCACCCTTCGCCCGCCAAGGCGAGGATCGCCGACTCCATCGTCTTTGCGCACGCCATCCGCGTCCCCTCGTTCACCCCTTCCACCACACCCAGCGCCCGCACCGCCTCCATCGTCACCTTCGCTTCGCTCCACGCGTTACTCACCGCCTTGACGACGCGAACCGCGTTCCCTTTCACCGCGCTCACGATCAACGCCTCGCGAAACAACGCGCCCGCGCTCGCGCACGCCCTCTTCGCCACCACCCCTCGGTCGTCTCTCGTCATCTCGCGCGCAGTCTCGAGCGCGAGCGCCAGAAACTCCTCTCGTCCGCGTCCGAGCGTCTCGCACGCGCGCGCCACGGCCAGACGCGTCGACGTCGACGCGTCCCCACGAAATTCCAACGCCTCGCGCGCGACCTCGGCGAGGAGTTCGCTCTCGTTCGCGTCGCCGCGCTCGATCGCGATCGCCGCGCACGCGTCGATCGCGCGCGCGGCGTCGTCATCGCGCGTCGCGGCGCGCGCGGCGGCGAGCGCGTCCGCGCATCGCGAGGCGCGCGACGGCGCGTCCGCCATCATGTGAGGGAATGGCGATCGAGCGCGTCACACCTCGTCGACGCGCGCGAGGACGACGACGACGCGAGGACGCGCGGGTGGAGTCGCGATGGCGACGTCGTCGACGCCGTCGACCGCGCGCGAGGCGGAGGCGGCGGACGGGCGCGAGAGGGAGGGTGAGAGCGCGACCGAGCCGACGACGCGCGTGGATGACGAAAAGGCGACGCGCGACGGCGACGCCGAGGAGGAGGAGGAGGAGGAGGAGGAGGAGGAGGAGTGTGGGTTTTGTAAATACATGAAGGGTGGCTCGTGTAAGGAGGCGTTCGTCGCGTGGGAGGCGTGCGTGGACGCGGCGAAGGAGCGAGGGGAGGATTTCGTGGATGTCTGCTTTGAGACGACGTCGGCGCTGCGCGATTGTATGTTGCTCGATCCCGACTATTACGGCCCGATGGTCGGGGACGAAGAGACGGCGGAGGAGGAAGGGAAAGTGGAGAAAGAGAGCGATGAATCGACCGAAGTCGCGGAGGCGAAGACGGCGTAGCGGTGAAGTTGTAGCGAATTAATTTAACACGTCTAATAATGTACGCACGCGCCGCGGAGAATCGATGTCGACGACATCAAAATTATTCGTCGTCAGAGGATGCGTCGGGATCGTCGCCGAACCCGGCAAAGCCTTCCGAGACGTGCGGTTGCGCGCGCTGCGCCCGTTCGCGTTCGGCGGCTTTCCCTTTGAGTTTGGGTTGGGGAAGCGGTTGGCGCTTCTTGGCGCGCTCGGCTTGCTCCTTCTCGAGCAGAGAGGGGTCTTCGAAGCCGGCAAAACCCGCCGTTTTCTTCTTCGCCGCGCGCGTCGCGCGACGCCGTTCGGGGACCGGTGGGTCGAGTTTCTTCTCCTTCGCCGCGTCGTCGCTCTTTGCCGGCGGCGCGCTTTCCTCGACGGGTTTCTTCGCCGCGTCCTCGACGTCCTCGGATTCCTTCGTCGCCTCCTCCTTCGCCGGTGGCGTGGTCGGTTCGTCGTCCTCGTCCTTCGATTCGTTTGCGGTCTCGCCGTCGTCTTCCACACCGAGCGTCTTGAGCGCGTCCTCGGAACTCGTCGTCGCCGGTGGCGCGCACGCGACAATCATGGACGACGCCGCGTTCACCGCCGGCGAGAGTCTGGAACCGATCATGCTCAAAAAACCGCTGATGCTTCTCGATTGACGCGCTTCGACGAGTTGACGTCCCTCGTTCGCTGCGAAACCCGTGAGTGACGTCAACACGTTGACCGAACTCTCGTCACCATCGACGAAGAATCGTTTCATGACGGTTCGCAACTGCGCCAGGTGCTCCGTCTTGCTCTCCGCTATGAGCTGAACGTCACACATCTGATCATCCAACTCTTCTAATTTACTCAACGCGTGACGCTCGAGGTACTGCAACTGTTCACCCTGCAAGTTGGACGCCACCTCGAGCGCTTCCATGCACTCTTGCAATTGCTCTCTCAGCGCGTACGCCGCGCTCTCCGTGTACTTGGCGCGCACCTCTTTGATTTGCTTCTCCTTTTCCCCCAACATCCACGTCATGCGCGAGTTATCCTCCTCCAAACGCGCCAACTCGCGCGTGAGCTTTTGCATCTGCGCCGCGTCGACCCCCGTGCCCCCACCGCCGAGCATGGACGCGATCCCGCCGTACCCGCTCTGGTTCACCTTGTGTCTCGCCGCCTCGCTCTCCAACACGGCGACGCGCGTCTTCAGCGTCGTGATCTCCTCCACTGCCGCCAACAACAGCGCTCGATTCACACCATCCTCCGTCTCTCGCACCTCTTGCACGGTATCGCTCGCCTCCTCCCCCATCAACGCTCGCAAACCGGCGTTTTCACTCAATATCTGCTGCTTCTCCTGCAGGTGCGCCATCTTCATCGCGCGCACGTCGTCGTTTTCCCAAAACTTCAACTGATCCACCGTCTGCACCGGCACCTTGACGTACGTCGGCCGCATCGACACCCCACTCTCGATCGGATTCCACTGACTCGCGTGCTGCGCCGCCTGAAACCTCACGAGCGCCTCGGACGCCTTGGACGCGTACGTCCCGATTTCCTCGCTCGCGTCGTCAAGCACCTCGGAGAACGCCCCCGTCACCTGATTCACCGCGTTCGAGAACGCCAATCGATCCAGCGCGCCTCGCACGTCGTCCTCATCAAAGTTTAATCGATTCGGTCGTCCAGCGTCTCTCGCGGCGGCGGCGTCTCTCGCGGGCGTCGCGCGCGCGGAGACGCTCCTCGGTTCGACGTCCCGCGCGTCGTACATCGTCTCTCGATGCGCGCGCGTCGCCGGCGGACTCGCGAACGCGCGCGCGGACGCCTTGGCGTACTTATCGTCGTCGGCATCCACGCGACGCGACATGGCGCGCGAGACGACGGACGACGTCGCGATGTGATGGAAGACGGATCGATCGGGCCGGCTGAGCGCAAAAACGTTGTTTTTGCGCCCCGACGAGCCACCGACCCGCGCGCGCGTCACACGTCGACCCGCGTCGTCGCGATCGGTGCGCGCGGACGAGAGCGATGCGCGCGATATCCGCGCGCGATGTCCGCGCGAGCGCGACGCGTTCGACGCCCGCGGTGCGTCGACGCGCGACGGTGAAGGGGCGCGCGCCGCCGGGACGCGCGGGCGGGCGCGCGACGAGCGCGCGCGCGACGAGCGAGCGACCGGACGTCGACGCGCTCAAGGCGACGGAACTTCGCGATGTCTTGCGCGAGATGTCGCTGCCGGTGAGCGGGAAGAAGGCGGAGCTCGTCGAGCGCGTGCGAAAGGGATGGGAGGCGGAGGACGCGGGGACGTCGCCGAGCGCGGCGTACGCGGCGGAGGCGGAGGCGGCGATGCTGGCGGAACGAGCGGCGGCTGACGCGCTGAGCGAGCGACGGGCGATGCGTCGAGAGAGGCGGGGAGGTGGTCGAGCGAGCGAGGCGAGCGCGGGACGAGGCGTGAAAAAGAGCATCATGGAGACGACGCGAGAGGTGGAGCGCATGAAGGACGCGGGCGCGAGCACGGTGGCGAGAGAATACGTCGTGCAGCGCGCCATGTCGGATTCCGTGAGCGGTCAGGGGTGGTTCATGTTGGAGACTCCGGAGTCCCGCGAGGAACAGGCGAGAGAGGCGATCGAGCTGTTGAATGGGACGAGATTGACGCGAGGGCAAGACGACGTCGTCGTGTGGGTGCCGCGCGTGCCGAGCGAGGAGTTTTACATCAAAGAGGAGGACGCCGAGGGGAAGAGCGATCTGGAACTGTGCCAGATGGTGGACGATGAAAATATGCTCGAGATGCTTCAGCCTGGATACGTATTGGTGCGGTGCACGCTGACGCAGGAACTCATGGACGCCTTCGACGAGTTGCGGTGCGTTCGAGGGTTCGCCACGGGCGGAAGCTCGAGATTCGGCAAGAAAAAGTACGAAAAGTTGAATCAACCGTTGACCATGGACGATCAAATCCCGCGCATGATCGCCAAGTGTTTGCCCAAGGTGAAGACGCAGGCAGACATCGAACGCGACGAGGCGAGAGCGCAGGCGCGAGACGTCGCCGCCGCCGAACGCGGCGACCTCGTCGAGGATTTCGCCGACGCGGTGGACATGCGTCCGACGTCCTCGCGCGAGGCGAGCGTCGACGATTCCGAACGCGTCGAAGTGCACACCGGTCCGTTCAAGGGATTCAAGGGCTACATCGTCGCCAGAAATGACGACGGGTCCGTCGAGGCGACGCTCGCTATTTTTGGTAGAGACACCAACGTCTCGCTCGCCGCCGATGAATTCTCGTGTATTTAAATTTTTTTAATGTCTATGGCGGCACTACGCTACGAACACGCTAAGCTACTCTACCGTTCTCTAATCGTTTAATTTCCTGATACACCGCCGCCGCGCTCGGCTCGGATCCCGCGAGCGAGAGGCACAGTCGACTCACGACGGGCGCCGACGCGGCGACCACGCCTTCAAAGGCGAGCGCGGCGAAACGTTCATCCTTTGCGCGCAACGCCTCGAGCAAAAACGCGAAAAACCGTTTCGCCATCGGCTTATCGAGCGATGCGTCGCTCTCCTGCGCCGTGGCGGTGATGAGCGATCTCGCGATAAAATCTCTAAGCGCCCCGCTCGCCTCGAGGCTCGCGCGCGTCTCTTCGCCTCGCGCGCTCGTCGCCAACCCCTGAAACACATCCATGACGCCGAACACCAACGCTTTATCCGCGCACTCGAACGCGTTCACGCTCGCCAATCGTTCGTACGCCCGCATCGCTCGCGCGTTCTCGACGCCGTACACGCACGCCACCGCCTCGAAGTACGCCGTCGCCGCGTCGGCGTTTCGCCTCGCCGTCTCCACCGCGCGCGCGCCGTCCTCCGTCATCTCCAACAGCGCCTCCACGCACTCCGCACGCACCGCGCGCTCGAACGCTCCACCACACATCGCCACGCGCCGCCACGCGTCCACGACCTCGTCTCGTCGCTTCGGCAACACCGCGCGCGTCGCGCACTCGGCGCACCCGCGCGTCAGCGTCGCCAATCTCTCATCCGCGCGCGCCGCGTTCCCATCCCCCAGCGCGCGCACCGCGCGACGCACCGCCTTCCGCGTCTCCACCGTCGACCCATCGCGCGTCGATGACGTCCCACCGAACGTCGAACACGCCGTCACCGCCTCCTGTCGAACCTCGCGCGTGCCCACATCACGCGCGCCCAATGCGCGTCGCGCCCAATCGTCATCGTCGTCGTCGTCGTCCTCGTCCACATCGTCCACCGACGCGTCACCACCGACCGTCGACGCCGACCACGTCGGACGCAAACACGACCACCGCGCGCGACGCATCGATCGTTCGACGCGTCGATCGTTCGCGCGCGAGCGACGACGCGCGCGCGCGCCCGTCGGCGGGCCGATCCCGACCCCGACCCCGACCCCCCCCCGCACGGGTCACGACCGGTCGATCGTCACCGACGAGTCCCACCCCTCACTCTCGTCACCCCTCGTCTCGATCGATCGATCGATCGCCGATCGCGAACGGATCGCGAACGGATCGCGAACGGATCGCGAACGGATCGCCTCGATCTGGGATTTTTCTATGCGTTCCAGTAACGGTTCGGGGTACGTTCGCCCCATTCACCCCACCCCCCACTCCCGAACGAGTCGTGACCGGTCGATGTGACCACCCCCACGCCGACTCGATCGTCGGCGCCGCCGGGTGCCGCGAGCGGGCGATCGCGTCGTGGGGAGGACCTCTTCGGTGACGATCGACCGGTCACGACCGGTCGTTCCGAGGGGTTAGATCGCCCGTCCGGCGACACTCGCGCGAGCGACGGGACGTCAGCGCGCGCCGCGCCAGGGCGCGAGGGCGCGCCGGGTCGGTCGGTGCGCGCGACGACGCGCGAGGGACGAACGCGCGAGACGGTGCGAAGGGTATCGATCGATCGAGTCGATCGATCGCGCCGTTCATCGTCGCGCGTCGTCCGTCGTCGAGACCGACACCGAGAGGTCGATCGTCGAGCATTTCACTCCGAGCGCGGGCTTTTCAGCGAGAATCCCGAGGCCAGCGCGAGTCGCGGATCTCACCCTCGAACGCGCGCGCGTCGAGCGTCGAGCGTCGACGCGCGAGAAAAACGCGCGCGCGAATATACGAGACACCGTTTCGCTTGTCGAGCGCGTCGAGCGCGTCGTCGCGGACGTCGTCGCGCCGCTCGACGCGAGGGCACGCGTCGACGTCACGGCACCGTCACGCGCCGGCGCGCGCGATCGCGGCGATCGCGACAAAAAGTGCACTTTTAGCGACGCTTTTTGATTTTTTGCGCGGCGTCGGCGACGAGGGCGAGGCGGAGGGCGAACGCGCGAGACGTCGAGTGGCGCGATGAGTGGGTCGCCGAGCGCGCGAGCGGTGCGAGCGAGCGGTGAGGGTGAAGGCGCGAGAGACCCGACGGTGGAGGGGACGACGACGACGACGACGGCGGCGACGGAGACGACGACGACGACGGAGACGGAGACGGAGACGCGCGGCGAGGACGCGGCGAGAGACGCCGCGGCGCCGGTCAAGGTGAGGAAACCGTACACGATCACGAAGAAGCGCGAGAAGTGGAGCGATGAAGAACACGCGTTGTTCGTGGAGTCGTTGAAAAAGTATGGACGGGCGTGGAGGAAGATTGAGGCGCACATCGGAACGAAGACGGCGGTGCAGATTCGATCGCACGCGCAAAAGTTTTTTTCCAAGTTGCAAAAGGAACAAAGCGCGCGAGCGGTGAGCGGGAGCGGCGATGGGAACGCGCAGAGTGATGGTAAAAAGCGCACCGCGAGCGCCGATGCCACCGCCGGGAGCAACAAGAAGACGAAGACTGGTTTGGATAAGCGCGAGTTGGAGATTGAAATCCCGCCGGCGCGGCCCAAGCGCAAACCAGCGCACCCGTATCCGAAAAAGGCCACCTCAAACCAACCGAGCCGAGGAAGCGGCGATAGGAACTCCGGTGGTACCGGCAAGAGCTCTCAGACGGAGCAAAAGATGATGGAATCGGGCGATAACGCCGAAGCCATCGCCAATGCGTCGTCGTCCGCCGCCGTCGCCGCGGTGCTCTCCGTGGCGTCCGATAAGATGCAGAGCAACCTGCAGCAGGACATGCGCATGAGTTACTTTGGTATGCCGGCCGGTCCGATGACGGGTATGTTTCCACAGCCCGGATTGTTTCCTATGTATCACATGATGAATCCGTATCTTGGAATGGCGAATCCCGCGGCGGGGGCTCAGAACCCGCCGCAGATGAGCAATCCGCAACAGTTCGTCAACTACATCAACTTCCTCAACAATATATGGCAACACAACGCGGCAGCGATGGGCACGACGGTGAACCCGACGGGAATGCCTCCGCACGTGCCTGCAAACATACCGAGTAATACGGCGAGAACTCAAGGCGCCGCCGAGGGCGCCGCGGGAGAAAAGTTAGGAGCTAGTAAAGAAATAGCCGACGGGAACGCGGCGAAGAAGAGCGCGTTCGCACAATTAGGACAAATGGACGGCACGAGCGCATCGGTCATGCCGTACATTCCGACCGCCAAAGTTTCGCCATACGGCGTCCCATTCGCGCCAGAGCAGTTGAGTCCGTACTTTGCGTCCATCATGCAAGCGGCGGCGCTGGGATACATGGGCGCTCCAAACACCTCTCCCATCGTGGGCATGAGTGGTTTCGTGGCGAACTCGAACGCTCACGTCGCTAATGATGCGACGCTATCGAAACTTGGCGGTAAAAAGGGTCCATCCACTGATAATTCTGACGGATCTGACGGATCTGACGACTATAAATTGGAGGCGTGACGTCTCGAGACTCGCTCTGGCGACGACTGCTACCTATTTTTTCCGTAACTTTCATTCACATCTCTAACAGAGTCTATTTTTTGATTCTTTTGACTAATCGGTCATTTTCCACCGACAAAAATCTAGTACTGTACCATGTAAGAACGTGTGAAATTGTTGAAAATTGTTGAAACACGCCTCAGAGGTCGCCTCGGCGCGCGACGTCAGCTCCGCGTCGGACGTCGAGCTGACGTCGTTCCGCACACCTCACGTCGGTGTCGTCTCGTCGACCGCGCGCGCATCACACCGAACGCTCACTCATCCGTTTCCTTTTCCGCCGCGCGCGCGAGCAGAGCCTCGCGCATCGCCTCGTTCTCTCGTCGGGCGCGCACCAACTCGACGACGGCGTCGATGAGCTCCTTCGGCGCGTCGCTCAGATCCGGCTCCACCCACGGACCACCGAACCGCGCGCTGTGCTCTCGAATCTCATCCGAGAGCCTCGACACGGCCAGTTCATCGAGCATCGCCCGTCTCATCGCCTCCTCCTCCGCGATGGCGCGTCTCGCCGCGTCCAATCGTCTCTCGCGCGCGGCGGCTTGATTTTTCCGCGCCGTCTCCAACGCCTCCATCGCCTCTCTCTCCACCTCCTCACCCGCCCTCGCTCGTCGCTCTCCCGCGCGCAACACCTCCTCCGCCGTCGCGCGTTCCGTCTCCCGCGCGCGCAGACGTCTCTTATTCCCCTCCAGTCGCCCCCGCCCCTCCTCGAGCTCCACCGTCGCAACTCGAATCGCCTCCTCGGACGCCTCCACCGCGCGTTTTTCGCTCAAAACGCGCGTCTCGAGCTGTCGCAATTGATGCTCCAATCGTTCACACGCGTTCACCGCGTCCTCACGCATCTTTCACCCTCCGTCGTTCGCTCGCTCGCTCGCTCGTCCTTCGCTCCTCCTTCGTG
>Ga0255743_10003538_pt1 | contig 12315 bp, 10 predicted proteins | sample 101ome_19_FD_179950 | JGI IMG/M metagenome (GOLD analysis project Ga0255743, IMG submission 179950) | Coastal salt marsh microbial communities from the Groves Creek Marsh, Skidaway Island, Georgia - 101405AT metaG (version 2) | ecosystem: Environmental > Aquatic > Marine > Intertidal zone >... | reverse complement strand
ACCACGTTAGCGTAAGGATTAGTTTATGCCATTAACAGGTGACGCTCCTCTAAACATTCTTAAGCCAGAGGCTGGCGAGCTGGTCAGCCTTGCGGTCATCAACACCAACTACGACACCATCAACACCTACGCGGATGGTGCAAACACTCGACTAGACGCCATTGAGGCGCTAAATACCACCCAAGATGGGCGCCTTACGGCGCTCGAAACAGAGGACATTGCCCTTGACGGGAGACTGGATGTCCTCGAGGGCCAGACCCTTAACACTCGCCTGACCACCGCAGAGGGCGAGATTGACACTCTACAGACCGAGAGCCTCGACTACGAGAGCAGGCTTACGGTTCTGGAGAATGACACTCTAGACGCCCGCATCGATGTACTTGAGGGCTACAACACCAACACTCGTCTCAACACCTTGGAGGGTCAGAACCTCGACACACGCCTTACTACTGCAGAGGGCGAGATTGACGCAATTCAGACTTTAGATGGCCAGCAAAACCAGCGACTAGCTGTTCTGGAAATTGCAGCGGGTAACCCGCCAATCAACTTTAGTGTCGATGGTGGAACCCCATAATGCCGGAGGAGACACAGGGGGTACCTCACGTCAAGGTAACTCTGCAGACGATTTACGACAAACAGCTCGACAACGAGCGTTTGTTGGTAAGGACTTTGGAGAAGCTCGACGGGCTTGCAGATGTGCCAGACAGGCTGCGCAGAGTGGAAAACATACAGGCAGCAACCGCATGGGTTCCCAAGGTTGTGTTGGCATCGCTCACTGCTGGCATCGGTGGGCTGGCGACGGCCTTATTTGGACTTTTGATTAGATGAAATTTCAGGCAGCAGTATTTGGAAGGCACATTTGCCAGTCGACGGCAGCGTGCCTAACTGCAATGACGCAGGGCGACCTTTCTGCTGTTACTTTGCCCCACTGGCAAGTTGCATTGACAACAGGGACTGTTGTAGGGGTGCTGGGTGTGGTAATGACTTTTGGCCCACTTCGCAAGCTTCAGGCTTCCCGCTGGGGGGTTGCAGCAATTGCTTTTGCAGGCACTGTGGCTGCAGATATTGCAGTTCACCCTACGCACTTTGGCTTCCCTTTGGCAGAGGCCCTCGTCACAGGGGTTGGCGCAGCAGCGTTGTGCCTATTGGTTAGTTTTACACCAGTTGGTAAAATGATTGAAAAGCTAGAGGCAAAATAATGGCAAAGTTTATGTTCCCGTTCCCCGACAGTGCAATTACTGGGCACTTTGGGAAGATTCGTGTAATCAGGGGCAAGAAGACTAACCCGCACCGTGGAACTGACTGGGGCGTTAAGCGTGGCACGCCAATCCCTGCAGTATCGTCAGGAACCGTCAAGCTGGTGCAGTTCAGTAAAGTGCTCGGTTGGGTTCTAGTTCAGTCTGTTTATGGCAAAGACAAGAAGACCAGATACGTCGGATATTGCCACATGGACAAGAAGCCCACGCTAAAAGTGGGCGATAAGCTCAAAATGGGCCAAGAAATCGGAAAAGTAGGCAATACAGGCTTCTCAAGTGGCCCTCATTTACACGCCACCCTCTCTCCGACCCTCAAAGGGGTCTTCTACGGCACGGTGCTCGATTTGTATAAATACCTATCGGAGAACGTTGAAAAGCCGTCTACGGGCAACACAGAGCCTCAAATTTTGCACACATGTCCACATTGCGGTAAGGAACTAAAGAAATGAACTTCAAATCTATAAGTAAGCGCACTCTTGCATACATGACCCTAAAAGTGTCAGGTACACTAGGTGGTGGATTCGTTGTTGGTGTCGAAGTTTGGCAGGCAGCAGCGGTCGCAGCCTTTGTAGGATTCATGGAGGTCGCAGAAGAGGTGTCACGTGCCTATGTCAAGGACGGGGATGTCTCAGAAGCTGAGCTTGATGAAATCTTCGGTGGATTCTCTGCCGATGACGAAGACCCAGAGTTAGGAAAATAAAATGCCAATGGTAGGCGGAAAAGAGTACCCTTACACCAAGAAGGGCATGGCTGCAGCAAAGAAGGCCAAAAAAGCACAAGCTAGGGCAATGGGCTCAAAGGACAAGTCCTCAGCAGCACAGCGCGACCGTCAGCGGATGCTCGAGATGAAGATTAATGAAGCTCGCCTTGGCGGTTCCCTAAAGAACATGCCTAACAAGAAGAACATGCCTAACAAGAAGAAGCAGCAGATGCTTAAGGCAAAGCTAGACAGTTTGACCAAGAAATACAAATAATGGCAAAGTCAGCAGCTTGGCAGCGCAAAGAGGGTAAGAACCCTAGCGGTGGCCTGAACGAAAAGGGGCGCAAGTCCTACGAGCGGGAGAACCCCGGCTCTAACTTGAAGGCCCCTGTAAAAAGTGGAAATAATCCGCGACGGGCTTCGTTCCTCGCCCGTATGGGAAACATGCCTGGGCCTGAGTATAAGAACGGCAAGCCAACTCGCTTGCTCTTGTCTCTAAAGGCTTGGGGTGCATCTTCGAAGGCTGATGCCAAGAAGAAGGCTCTAGCCATGAGGGCTAAGAAGAAGTCTTAATCTAACAAGCTTCCCTTGCTGCTCTTACTTAGGTAATCGAGCAGCTCTGAGATAGCGTCCTCTCCACCTGGCTGTAGCGTTGGCCCATCTCGTTGAGCAAGCTGCCTCAACGTGGCTTTCAGTTCAGAGCCAGCTTTCTTTACATTGTCAGGAGTCAGATACTTCTGCGCCCTTGCGCCAGTTGCCCAGTTAAACCACGAGCGGAGAAGCTCTTGGCTTCTTTCGTCTGGGCTTAGCCTGTCCCAGTTGGCTTTTGTAATCTGCTCTGGGTAGAAGTAGGCAAGCGTAGCGTGAGCTACGTTCAGGCCAAATCCATTTGCAACTTCCTGCAGGAAGGTTGGCATCTCTTCGTCTGTGATGCCACCACGCATCAAGTCCTGTCCATTTGCCGTGCGACCATTGAGCCAGTTGACGAACAAGTTTTCGATTAGTGGAGCTGATGCATACAGAACCTGCTGGCTAGTGCCAAGGAACGCCCCGGTAATGTTAGCGCCAGCGCTCTGGTTGGAGTCCCACTTAATCTGCGACAGCCAGCCATCGCTACCCATCAAGTCCCACATTGGGTGGGCAATCGACATGCTGTACTCGTTAGCGCCAGTCAGGATGCCCATGGTGTTCTGCTGCCAGCTACGGACTGGCTCATCCTTCGGGTCATGGCTACCGAAGTATTCAGGCTGATAACCCTGACCTGCTTGGTAGTTGTAGTAGGCACGCTCCCAGCTGATAAGGCGTCCAGGCCTTTCCAGCAAGTCGCCCACAATGGTTCCCAGAGTCTTTGCCCTCCAGGTGAAGAAGAGGATGAGGTGACGTGTAACGTCTCGGTTGAATTTGCTGACCTCCTGTGGCTGTGGGTGGTAACGATTTACCTTGTCCAGCGCACTCTTGACCCCATCCTCAAGACTGTTCCAATTACCCTTCTTTAGGGTGTCGATGAGTAGTGCCATACGCACAAAGTCATCACGGTGAGAAGCCCACGAGCCTACGACCTCGCTGGTCTCGTTCCAAGCCCTTTTTGTTAGGCCTGTCTTCTTAAAGCTCTGCAGGTTTGGCGCTGCTGTCGCAGCGTTCAATAAGTCCAAATTGGCGCTCTGCTGCCAAGGCACAAAGCCACCGTTCTTCATAACTATTGCGGCCAGGTCTTCCCATGAAACGTCTGCCCTAGCCCCGCCTAGCGAAAGGGTGAGCGCTTCTTTCTGGTTGGAGGGGTTTGCCGAGTCCTTAATGACAAGGTTTGTAGTCCTCTGCATGTCGACAAAGTGTCGCTCCATCCAGTATTCTGCAGCTCCCCTGCTTACGCCTAGGTCTCGCTCAGAGATGCCAGCTGCCTTGAGCAAGCGCAAAGAGTACAGGTAGTTCGCAGGGTTTCTTAGCCCGGCCACGTCGTTGATTAGCACACCGCCCATAAAGTTCATCAGGTGGTTACCAGGACGCATGTTGGTCATCATCTGCTTTGCAAAGTTCTGCACGGTGTTGACGCGGCGGAAGAACTTAGCCTGAGTAATTGCACCTAGCCCCTTGCGGTACGGTGCACCCAAGTAATCTGCGAGGTTCTTGAACTCGTTAGCAGCCCATGATGGGTAGTAGTAGTTGTCTGTGTCTAGGAAGTAGAACAACTCACGACCAGTCAGCTCGTTTCCAAGCTTTAGCTCGTCAACTCCTTTTAGCTTGATGTAGCCAGCAGCAGCCGCATCTTCTGGACTCGCAAAGTCTGTGACCTTCTTTGCACCAGAAAGGCGAGTGGCCTCTCCTGCAATCATGTACCACTCTTCTGCTTTACGGAGCGCAAAGTGCATTGAGTTTAGGCTCTCAAGGTGCCTGTCCCAATCCATGTCCCGCCAAGCAGAGCCTAGATTTTCTGGAGCGATGTTTTCTGGTAGCACGATACCCGATGCCTCTATCGGCTCAACGGCTTGCTCTCGCCTGTCCTTTATGGCAGAAATTTCGTCAGCGGTGTCGCCAATCGGAGTCTCTCCGCCTCTGGGGTCTCGCCTGACTTCTCCTGCTTGCTTTAGGTAGAAGTTGATTAAAGCCGGGTTAGGCTGCCTCTCGCCTAGCTCTCCAAACACTCTGAGTAGCGGGCGAGCAACGTCCATTAGCGCGTTCATCTTCAGGTCGTCAAAGTCAACAAAGATGCGAGCGCCGTCAGCGTCTTTAATGTTCCTAATGCGCTCTAGGGCTTCAGACACCTCAATGCCTAGCTTTTCAGAAATCTTATTTCGTCTAGCTACTGGCCCCATGCCTTTGGCTAGCAAGTCAAGGTCTTCTAGCAGCTGTGGGATGTCGTCGTCAGACACTCGTTTTAGCGCTTCAAAGGAACTGGTTAGATACTCGACACCGTCTTTTTGTTGCTGCTTGCGCCACTTAGCAGCTACACGTGCAGCGCCTTTTGTGAACATGTTTTCCATGCGGAGGGAGAACCTTTGTGCCCCTCCAACTGCAGGGCGGAGGTTTTCCATGCCCCAGTTGTATGACAGTTTCTTGCCTACGCCATCAAAGAAGCGCAGGTACCATGCCATATTGCCGCCCTCTGTAACAACGTCATTGAACACGTCATAGGCAGCTGCTTGGCCAAACTTCCTTTGTGCGTTAGCCATCCCTGCACCCTTTTGTATGTACACGTCAAGTAACAGGTCGGTGCGAGCGGCTTGGGTCTCTAGGTACTGAGTCTTCTTTGCTTGGCTGAACTTGCGTCGAGATTTTCTAATGTCGGCAGGCTTGGCCTTCTTGACCTTTAGCTCAGTAATCTTTTGGGCTTCCTTGGTCAAGACGGTGGACTCAGCAATATCGATTAGGTCGTCTCTGGTTAGCTGGGTTGCTAGGTTGACCATTGCGTCGTGAGCAGCCAAGAAGTCAGCAAAGTCTGAGCCTAGCTCATCAATCTTTAGGTACTTGTTTAGCTCGTCAGTAGCCTCTCTAATCGCAGCGTACTTGGCCTCTTTGGTCACGATACCGTTTGCCATGAGACGCTCTAGCTTGTCTCGAAGCTCCCCAATAATCTTTCCGTTAGGAGCTGTCTGCCTTAGCACCATGGTTGAATAAGTCATGTTCTCACGGTGCTTCTCAAAGAGCCTAAATGAAGGAGCCTCGATACCGCCAGTCTTTTGGTCGGACAGGAGGTATCGAATATAGCGCTCTATTTTCTCGATGCCAGCTTCTCCGTTTATTTCAAGCCAGTTTGCCTCGGGCTTGGTATTTACTACCTTTTTTGTGTTTCGAGCTTGAGCGACCATGTTAGAAAGCATGTGGTAGTAGACGGCACTGTACTGTTCTGGCGTAAACCACTCTCCAGGCTTTAAGTTGCTCATGTGGCTAATTAGAACCCTTGCACCCTCACCAATTGCGCTAGGAGGAACCGACCCAATCTGACCGTCAAAGAATAAGTCTCTAGCAAGAGCGGGAGGCAGCATCTCCAAGATGTCCCCTTGGAAAAGGAACGCAGGGATAAAGTTCATGTTGGCCATTTCTTTGGCCAGCTCTTTGTCCTTGACTAGCGGGTAAAGCTCCTCTGCTCCAATTCTCTTTGAAGGAGTGGCAGAGGGGACTACGCCGCGAAGTAGCATGTAGGTTTCTTGTATTCGCATTGCGTGAAGCACAAGCGATTGCAGCGCTTCGTCTACATTCTCTGGCTTTGTTTTTGCCAAGTGCTGCTGAACGCGGGTAACTATTTGTCCGAAGCCAGTTACTTGGCTAAGGATTTCGTAGCTTTCCTTTATGCCGATTTCTTTACCATCGATTTTGGCGACCTTCGTTGTTGTGCCATAAATTTCGTCGTGGTAGGTTTTTGTAGCGTTTTGGCGTTCTTTGAAGAAGTTCCTGAACCCAGGCCCAAGGGCAGCTAGGGCTTCGTCGACAAGCCAGCCATAACCATTTGCATGCGCCAAAGAAATTAGCTTCTCGTACTCGTCACGGAAGGTGCGCAAGAACTCGACCTGGTCTTGCTTGGTTAGCTCTGCTATTGACTGCAGGGTCTCGTCAGCATCTACTTGGTGAAAGCCTGCTCGGGCGATGACGTTGTCGTTCCTAAGAAGTTCCAGCTCGGCCTGCTCAATAAGACCCTCACTCTTATCAACCCAGTTGCGAAGATTACGAGTGCTTGGGATTGTGCCAGCCTTAGCTGCCCGCATAGCGGGGCCATAGCCGTACGCTGCCAAAACATCGCGAATCTGCTCGGGCGTAAACGTGTCTAGTTTTTCCTTAGCTTGTTCAATTACGCTTTTACCGGTTTTAAACTTTTTTCCGCGGTCAGTGGTCTTAGTAAGAAGGGCGTCCACAGCCTTACGCCAATCTGGAATCTCTTCGTCGCCAGCAACCCTCATTGTTGCTATCTTTCGAACTAGGTCTCGGGGGTTTGTGCTAAGAAGAATCTCGCCTAGCTCAGCGTCCTCAACGCCCTTCTTTGGCTTCTTGAAGCCCTGTTTTTCTAGTTCAGCGTCAACCTTCTTCAAGGTTGCAGCAAAGGCTTGCTTTTCTTTGGCCAACCCCTCTGGCGTCTTAAAACGGGTCTTTTCGAGCTGAGCATCTTTTAGCCTGCGGGATTGAATGTCTAGCGCTACTGTGTAGCGAGCCATGATGCTTTCCGCAAAGAGCGCTGAACGTGCCCTTTCGGGGCTAGCTTTTGCAGCGACAGCTGCAGCACCCTCTTTTGTCAGTCTTGCTGGCCAAATGGCATCTAGGAACTCTTCCTGTCTTTGTCTTATAGCGCTTTTCTTACCAAGCGCCTTAGCCTGCGTCTCTACGCTTTCTGTGTATTTCTTTAGCGCACCGCCAAGAGGAACGCCAGCATTCCTTAGCTCCTGTGCCCAAGCGTACTCAAATCGGCGCTCGCTAGCTGGGGCGTTAAACAGGGCCTCAACTCGCTCTCTAGCGCTCTGGTTAGCGAGGGTAAGCTCGTTGCCTTTTAGAGCTGGACTGACCTTTGGCACAACGCCCATCCTGCGAAGCAGTGGAAGGCTTAGCTTGTTCAGCCCAGCTACGACTGCCTTCCATTGAGCATCGTCTTTTACTAGAACGGCTGCTGTCTCGTCGAGACCGTCTTCCTTAAGTTTGAAGTCGATGCCGTCCTTAACTTGAGCAAGTGCTCGCTCTCTCTCTTGTTTAATTAGTGCAGCGCTAAGAGTGTTAAAGCCACGGTTCTTTGTGCCTAGTGCTTTCGCGCTCCCGCTAGTGATGCGGCTGCTGCTAGACATGTCGGTAAGAAGGCCAATAGTCAGCCCCTCTCCGTCCCACGTTTCAGCCCTCTTTTGAAGCAGCACTTCTCTTTCGCCTGCGTTCTTAGGCATTTCAGCGCCCTTAAGAATTTCTTCGTCTACGTAGTCTGCAAAGCGACCGCCGTCTATAGAGTTCTTGAGCTTGCTTACGCTGTACGCCTCAAAGATAAATTCAGGAGCTATGTCGATTTCAAGGCCCTCTGGTGTCGAGGAAGTCAGAACATCTTTTATGCCGCGAATCTTGCCAACGCTAGAACCAATTTCTTCTAGCCCAGAAGCCCTAACTTCGGCTGGTAGGTCTTTGTAGGCAGCAACGTGTGCGACTAAAGCGTTGTCGAGTTCGGCTGCAAGCTTGTCAATTTCTTTCTTGGACATGCCGCCAAATCCAGGGTAAGACTTTGCAGCCGTGTCTTCGATTCTCTTGAGGTCTGCAGCAACCTTGTCGGTAGGGATGTCGATGTAATCAGCTAGGTTTAGGTTGCCCAGCCTAGTGTTGTAGGCTTTGGCTGTCAGGGCTTTTGAGCTAAGCCTTGCGGACATAAACGTAAGCGCCTCAAGAGCCTCAGTAGCTTTCGCCTGCAGCTGTCTGTAGCTCAGCCTGTGCACGTTTTTTACACCGGCAGCCTTGAGGATTTTAACAATTTCTTTAGGGTAGCTATCTTCACCCGCAGCTGCAGTTCTGCGAACGATGTCTGTTCGACCTCCAAAGCCTCCTTGTGCCGGAGAGAAGCGCTTGAAGAACGGAGGCTCTGGCTCTACAGTCATTGGGTTGTATCCGCCATCACGAGCAGACTCCAAGTTTTTGTAGTCCTTACTTACCCGCTGGGTTTCACGGACACTAAGCATCCTTAGTCGCTCACCAGCAACCCTAAACTGACCCGCTAGAGCCTCTTCCAGCATCTTGCCGTCAACATCGTCTGCTGTAATTTTGCTAAGAGGCTTTTTAAGCTTAGCCTCAATGTAGCCACGAGCCGAGTCGATAACATCTACCAGTTCTGTTGGGCGGGCAGCCTCTTCTCCCTTTACTCCCTTACCTTTAGTGGCCCTAGGCGCTTTTCTTGTCAACTCCCCCTTGACTAGACCAGAGAGGTTTTGAATTTCCTTGCTGGTCAGCCCACCGTCTCTGCCAGTAACTATCGGAGCAAGCATCTCTCGTAGAGCGGCTGTCTTTGTGGTCTTGGGTATTAGTTTTTCGGAGGCTCCCCTGAACTCGTCCCAGAAACCAGCGACGGAACCCTCAACGTCTTGAGCTTTTACCATTCTGTCGCCCAAGGTGTTTAGCTCTTCAGTTTTTAGTGGCTTTCCTGGCTCTTTTCTTACGACAGGGACTTGAGCGCGGATTTCAGCTGCTAAGTCTCGGGCTACAAGAGCACGCGTTCTGGCGGGGCGCTCCGCTTGAGGCAGAGCTGCTAGCTCGTCAGCATAACGCTGTGCGGTTGCCTCCATTATTGCTAATTGCTCAGGCGTAAGTTCAGTGTCCTTGATAGCGGCAAACTTTGCCTCTAGCAAAGCCTCTAGTTCTTTTTGTGCCTCTTTCGAGGCCTTTCGGTCTTTTAGCCTTTGAGCTAGCGAGCGCCGACTTTCTGCGATAATGCTCTCTGCTTCGTCGTACAGCACCTTTGCTGTAACCTCTTTAGGGTTTACCCCTCGCTCAATCACACGAGTGAAAGCGGATGACAAGAGTGCCTGAGCACCGTTCTTGTTAACTCTGGCAGCACGCCTGCTAACGCTTCTTGCACGAACAGCTTGGAAAGAGTTCTTGTACCCACGAGCCATCTCTTTACCAATGAAGGTAAGAGGGCTTGTATCTTTTGCGTTGTAGGCCACTGCAGGGTCTATAATTTTTCTTGCTTCTTCGGCAGTTAGCCCAGCGACCCTTTCGGGGCTAAGCTCTGGGTAGAGAACTTTTGGCCTAAAAGCTTCACCATCTAGCTTTGGCGACCTACGGGCAGCTGCTGAAAGCTGCACGCCCGACTTAAGCCCTTTAGCTGCACCGCCAAGTCCAATTGGCAAGAAGCTAATTGGGTCGGTCAGTACGTCAAAAGCAAATGAGTAAAGTCCTGCTTTAGTGAACTCCAGTCCCTTGCCCTTTTCGATGCCAAGGAACGGTACATCAAACCCAATCCATTCATCAGGAATGCCAAAGCCCACTCCTTCTTCCTTTGTGGCTTCAGCCAGGAAAGGCAAGTTCTTTGTAGCGTCCTCGAAGTCCTTTGACTTAAATAGCTCGTAGGCGCCTTCGTAAACCTCGCCGCCAAAAAGGTTGCTTAGCTGGTTTCGGCTTTCCTGGGTTGGGGGCATAAAGGAGTATGCAACACCTTTAGCCAGTCCGCCGATTCCTTGCCAAGCTACGTTGGCAGCAGCGTCAAAAAGCTTAGGAGCGTCTTGAACCTGCAGGCCGTCTTCTAGGGTGTCGTAAATTTGGTTGGCATAGGGCAGCACGTTGCCTGCAAGGTTTACAGCGCCTCGGCCTAGCGAAGTAATGCCTCGCATGAAGCCACCAAAGATGTTCACTGCACCTATTGCAGCGTCACCGATGCCAGCGCCAGAGGTCGCCGGCTGATAGTTGCGCACGTCGCTTGCAGACGGTGCGATTGACGAAACTTTGTTTGGTTGCGCAGGAACTCCGAAAGACTCCCGTGCTGATTGCACAGCGTCTAGGATTTTGCGTATATCTTCACCCTTAGTAGCCACAAGGCTATTGTACTACGTACGAGGTGGATTTAGCCCTAGGATTTCACCTAAAATCGTTTCGTCTGCAGTTAATCCGCCAACCTGAGCAATAGCCCCAGGAACTCCACGCTGACCAGCCACATTCATGTAATCGTTAATTTTCGTAATCATGGCCTGAATGTCGCTTGGGCTGTAGTTCTTGCCGATTTCCCTAAAGTAGTTCTGAGCGCCTTGCACGGTCTGGCCGAACTTGCTCATTTCCGCAGCTTCTCCACCACCAAAGATATCTGGAGCAATCTGCTGCAACTGGTCTAGCTGGGCACCAAACATTGCTGGCTGGATGTACTCGCCGAACTCAGTTAGCTCTTGAGTTGGGGTCTTCATGCGCTCCATTGCAATTTGTGAGTCAATGGCAGCGTTCTGTGCATCTAGGTAGCGCTTCATGGCCATCAGCTGGTTTGCCTTGGTGCCCTCGGCCCCAGCAACCTGTCTTCCAGTTGAGGCGTCAGCAAGAAGCTTGTTTGCCCTGAACAGGTTCTCCCAGTTGCTTGCAGCAGCAGAAGAGACAGCACCAATCTCCTGTAGCGCTGTGCTCTGAGGCGTCTGCACGTCCTCAGCCCCAATGCCTAGAGAAGCTGCAACCCTAGCCCTGTCGGCATCACGCTGAGACTGAAGTCCTGTAATTTCGTCTTGCCTTGCTGTCTGGGCTGCACCCATCTCATCTATGTTGGTTTGATAGCGCTCCTGAAGCCCTGCACCGTATGTCTCGATGTCGCTAGATAGCTCACCGTAAAGGTTGTTTGCATCCGCTTTGTTTTGAGCGTAATTCTTTTGCAGCTGGTCTTTTTGGGCCTGATACTGTGCAATCATGGCTTGGTTCGGCCCGCCAACGGTGCGGTACATTCGGTCAAGCACGTCCTGTAGGTTAAATCCGCCGTCTGCATCTGGAGTAACTTTGTTAGCCCTAGCCCGCTCTTCTGCCTGCCCTGGAAGCTGCCCTGCGATTCCCTGACCTCTTGTGCCAGAAAGGGTACCGCCCGTACCTGTGTATTCGGCAGCAATACTCTCCAAAGCGTCGCGTACATCTCTAGGCTTCATCACAGACGCAGCCGAGACACTGGTCATGCCGCCTCCGCCAAAAGCCCTACCTGCTGAGGTTTTGCCCTTAGGAGCAGTTGCACGTGCAAAGTTTTCTGCTGCCGCGTTATTTTGTTCTGCCACGTTACTCTCCCATAGCTGGGCTGAGTCTGCCCGTAATGTACTCTTGGAATGCCTGACTCTTGGCTAGGTTAGTGCTTGCCTGCTCGAAGTTGCCTGTGAGCTTAAGCTCGTTGATAAAGTCTGTTACTGCCTGCTTTGCCTCACCGACAGCCCTGTCTCGCTCGTCGATAGCCTTTTGCTCGGTCTGTAGCTTGCCACCGCTTCTTGCGAGGCCACGTGCAGCGTAGTCCTCAGAGATGCCCTTGTACTGTTCAATAGCAGCACGGTCAATCTTTCCCAAGGTCTGCTGAAGCTGAAGCTTGGCTTGATTCTCCTGAAAAGTGCGTAGAGCGTCTGCTGCTTGCTGCGCAGCGTCCATCTCTTCTTGGCCTAGAGTTACGTCTAATGGCTTACTAGCCTTAGTCTCTGTGTCTGTACCGGTACCAGTGTCGGTCTTTGGCTTTCTGTACGTCGTTCCATCTGTCGTGTTTGCGGACTTGCTCTCAATACTGCCCGTGCCGAGGGTTGTTCTGGTTGGCTTGGGGATAATTCCCTTTTTTATAGCTGCTTGATTTTGGCGCTCTTGCCGAGCACGTGCCGTATCATTAGCCCCTGCTGGGATGTAGCGTGCGACAGGTTTTGCAGGCGTAGGCTTGCCTGGAATAATTGGCCCTAATACCATTATTTCTTACCTATCTGTCCCGAG
>Ga0255743_10003512_pt1 | contig 12370 bp, 10 predicted proteins | sample 101ome_19_FD_179950 | JGI IMG/M metagenome (GOLD analysis project Ga0255743, IMG submission 179950) | Coastal salt marsh microbial communities from the Groves Creek Marsh, Skidaway Island, Georgia - 101405AT metaG (version 2) | ecosystem: Environmental > Aquatic > Marine > Intertidal zone >... | reverse complement strand
ATGCGTGTTGCTGAAGTCAAGCAGGCTGAAATGGCGACGTCCGGTGAAGCACCTGTGTATTACCGACCAGAGCGTGAGGCTCAAATCCTTGCTCGAGTCATGGAGCGCAATGAAGGCCCATTGCCGAAAGAAGAAGTTGCCCGGATTTTTCGCGAGATTATGTCGGGATGTCTGGCGCTTGAGCGGCCGTTAGCTGTTGGTTACCTAGGACCGATTGGAACCTTTACTGAGGTGGCTGCACTGAAGCACTTCGGCCATGCTGTGGATACGCGTCCGCTGACGACAATTTCCGAGGTGTTTCGAGACGTCGATGCCGGTAATTTAGATTACGGTGTTGTTCCTATTGAGAATTCGACCGAAGGGATGGTGACACACACCTTGGAGTGTTTTCTTGATTCACCGCTTGTGATTTGCGGCGAAGTCGAGATGCGGATTCATCAAGCTCTTATGGTGAAACCAGGTACCGATGTCTCTGCTGTAAAAACGATTTTTTCGCATCAACAAAGTTTGGCTCAATGTCGGTTGTGGCTTGATGCGAATTGTCCTGACGCCGAACGTCAAACGGTGTCATCAAATGCTGAGGCTGCGCGATTGGTTTCTGAGTCTGATCCAAACGATGGTTATGCAGCAGTGGCGGGAGAGCGCGCTGCCGAGACATATGGACTAACGCTTGTCGCAGGTTCAATCGAAGATCGTCCGGATAATACGACGCGTTTTTTGGTGATCGGGAAGCAAACGACAGAGCCGTCTGGGCGTGACAAAACATCGCTGATCGTGTCGGTCAAAAATGAACCGGGTGCTCTCTATCGTCTGCTTGAGCCGTTTGAAAGGCATGGTATCGACATGACGCGTCTAGAATCACGTCCCTCTCATTCAGGAATCTGGTCATATCGGTTCTTCATTGATTTCAAGGGTCATGTGGATGATGCGCCAATTCAAAAGTTTTTGGACGATATTCGCGCACAATCTGCAGAGCTAAAAATCTTAGGTTCATATCCAAGAGCCGTCTTATGAAACGACTTGCGGTCATTGGGCTCGGATTGATCGGCGCCTCATGTTGCGCAGCGATCAAAAAGCGCACCCAAGACTGGACCATTGCAGGGTACTCAAGAACGGAAGCGACGCGTCAGCAAGCGCTCGCCAAAGGGTTGATCGATCAAAGCTTTGATTCGATCGCTGGCATGGTGCGAGATGCCGATCTCATTTTGATTGCAGTACCCATGGGGCAGTTCCTTTCAGTGTTTAAGGATGTCGATTTAGCGCGTAACCCCGAGTCTGTGGTCACAGATGCTGGGTCGACGAAAGGCAGCGTGATTCGTGATATCGCCTCTGTCTGTGATTCAACACCATCATGGTTTGTTCCAGGGCATCCGATTGCTGGAAGTGAGCAAAGTGGTGTTGATGCGGCAAATCCAGACTTGTACGTCGATCATCAAGTGATTTTGACTCCTGATACCAACACCGCTGCCGATGCAATTCGCTTGGTGTCTTCGTTTTGGGAAACGCAGGGTGCGTCGGTCTCACAAATGGATGCTGAGCGTCATGATGAAGTGCTCGCGTTGACGAGTCATTTACCACATGTTTTGGCGTTCAATCTTGTGCACGCCCTTTCGGATGACGATGAGCATTTAGAGATTTTTCGTTATGCCGCAGGCGGCTTTCGCGATTTCACTCGAATCGCTGCGAGCGATCCGGTTATGTGGCGAGACATTAGTTTGGCAAACCAACATGCAATTCTTAAGGGAATTGACCGATTTGCCCAACGGCTAAACCAAATGCGTGATGCGATCTCCCGGGGAGATGGCGAGTGGATCATGCGGAGTTTTGAGAGGGCGCGAGCTGCGCGCACATTATTTTCATCATTGACTGATCAAGGAGCTCATCCGGTGACGGAGACTCATCCTTCTGTTTTTACAATTACTGAAGCACACCAAGGAATTAGAGGAACGATTCGTGTTCCAGGTGACAAATCCATATCGCACCGCTCGATTATGTTGGCTGCGCTTGCTGATGGCGTCACCACGGTTGATGGATTTCTGGAGGGCGAAGATGCAATTGCAACAGTCCAGGCATTCCGCGATATGGGTGTCCAGATTGATGGTCCGATCGAAGGGCGTGTGACGGTTCATGGCGTGGGATGTGATGGCCTGAAAGCTCCTGCTGCGCCTCTTTATATGGGTAATTCAGGCACATCGATGCGTCTCCTTTCAGGTATTTTGGCAGGTCAGAGCTTTGACTCAGAGTTGACCGGAGATACCTCGCTTTCACGCCGACCAATGCGTCGCGTGAGCGAACCATTGGCTCGGCTTGGTGCGGTCATAACAACGTCTGAAGATGGTACTCCGCCAGTCAAAATCACCGGTGGCAAGTCGCTAAGCGGCTGTCATACTGACATGCAGGTGGCGAGTGCACAGGTGAAGTCCGCCCTTTTGTTGGCTGGTTTGTACGCTGATGGCGAAACCAGTGTGACTGAACCGGCGCCGACGCGTGATCATACAGAGCGTATGTTGCAAGGATTCGGGTATCCGGTGCAGCGTCAAGGAGCAACGGCTTCTGTCGTGGGCGGTGGCCGATTGACTGCCTGTCATATTGACGTGCCGTCGGATATTTCATCTGCAGCATTTTTCTTGGTCGCCGCATCGATTGTCCCAGGTTCTGATTTGACTCTGTCTCATGTTGGTATAAATCCAACACGCGTTGGAATTCTCGAGATTCTGAAGCTCATGGGTGCTGATATTGAAGTTTTAAATGCACGCGAAGTTGGTGGCGAACCTGTTGCCGATTTGCGTGTGCGTCATGCTCCGCTCAAGGGTATCAATGTCCCAGAAGCATTGGTTCCATTAGCGATCGATGAATTTCCGGTCTTATTTGTGGCTGCGTGTTGCGCAAGTGGTGAGACACGCGTCACAGGGGCTGAAGAGTTGCGAGTGAAAGAATCTGATCGCATTCAAAGCATGGTGGATGGTTTGAAAGCCTTAGGTGTGTCGATCGAAGGCACTCCCGATGGTGCAGTGATTCAGGGCGGTGGTTCGGAATTCCGCTTTGGAAGTGGGGCAGTCGAAGCGCATGAGGATCATCGAATTGCCATGGCGTTCAGCGTGGCTGGCCTTATGAGTGATGGCGGCGTCATCGTTAATGACTGCGCTAATGTAGCGACCAGTTTCCCGAATTTCGTTGGCTTGGCTCGTGAAACAGGTTTCCCGCTAACGGTCTCTTCGTGACAGTCCCTGTTATCACAATCGATGGACCGAGCGGTGCTGGCAAAGGTACTGCGGCACGGCTCATTGCGCTGGAACTCGGATTTCATCTGCTGGATTCCGGTGCGATTTACCGAATTTTAGGGTTGGCTGCGACGGATGCAGGAATCGAACTCGACGATATTGAGGCGCTCGTTGCGCTTTCGAATTCTCTCGATTTGCGCTTCCCATATAACGCTCAGGGCACTGAAATCATGTTGAATGGCGTCTCAGTCGGTGATCAATTGAGAACTCAAGCAGTTGCCGATGCGGCGAGCCAAGTTGCTGTCCATCCGCCCGTTCGAGATGCGCTGATGGGCTTGCAACGCCGTCAGGCAAGGGATCCAGGGCTTGTGGGCGACGGTCGTGATCTCGGAACAATTGTTTTCCCTGATGCCAATTTAAAAATTTTTTTGGATGCGAGTGTTGAGGTCCGCGCAGAGCGTCGATATTTAGAATTAATTCAGTCTGGTCAAACAGTTGAGCGTTCCGCTATACTACGCGACCTCGAAATTCGGGACGTCCGGGATCGGACGCGCAAGGTGGCACCATTGGTTCCTGCTGATGACGCGTACGTGATTGATAGTTCAGATAAAACAGCTGTTCAAGTAGTGGCAGGTGTACGAGACCTATGCCGAGCAAAGGGTTTGGCATAGGACATGTGAAATTTCAGTGGTGACATCAGCAAGAACGCGCACTGAAATTAAAAACCAACTCCGTTTGGGCTGATCAGGCGGACGGCTTAAAGCCGAAAAAATAGGACATTTGAATGAGCGAAACTTTCGCAGAACTCTTTGAACAGAGTCTTAACGACATCGACATGACTCCAGGCGCCATCGTTGACGCCACTGTAGTCGCAATTGAACCAGACTTCGTTATTGTTAACGCCGGTCTGAAATCTGAGGGAGCGATCCCGAAATCACAATTCATCAATGAGCAGGGTGAACTCGCAATCGCAATCGGCGATTCCGTGAAAGTTGCTTTGGATGCGGTTGAAGATGGTTTCGGTGCGACACGCCTGTCTCGCGAAAAAGCGAAGCGTGCAGAAGCGTGGATCGACCTCGAAAAAGCACACGAAGACAACGCAGTTGTTATGGGTATTATCAACGGCAAGGTCAAAGGTGGTTTCACAGTCGACCTCGCAGGTATCCGTGCTTTCTTACCAGGATCTTTGGTTGATGTTCGTCCGGTGCGCGATGTTGCTCATTTGGAAGGTAAAGACCTCGAATTCAAAGTGATCAAGCTTGATCAGCGTCGCAACAACGTTGTTGTTTCACGTCGCGCAGTTCTTGAGCAGGAGAATTCAGAAGAGCGCGAAGCGCTTCTTGAGAACCTCGTTGAAGGTCAGGCAGTTAAGGGTATCGTTAAGAACTTGACTGACTACGGTGCGTTCGTAGACCTCGGCGGCGTTGACGGTCTGTTGCACATCACTGACATGTCATGGAAGCGTATTAAGCATCCATCAGAAGTCGTTGCCGTTGGCGATGAAGTTGATGTGAAGGTATTGAAGTTCGATCGTGAGCGTAACCGCGTATCACTCGGTCTGAAGCAGCTTGGCGAAGATCCATGGATCGAAATTAAGAATCGTTACCCAGTCAATACTCGTGTGAACGCGCGTATTACTAACCTCACTGATTACGGCTGTTTTGCTGAAATCGAAGAAGGCGTTGAAGGTCTTGTTCACGTCTCTGAAATGGATTGGACCAACAAGAACGTTCATCCATCGAAGATTGTGTCTTTGGGTGACGAAGTTGAAGTCATGGTTCTTGACATCGATGAAGAGCGTCGTCGTATCTCACTCGGTATCAAGCAATGTAAAGTCAATCCATGGGAAGCATTCTCAGCAACTCATGCGAAAGGCGAGAAAGTGTCTGGCCCAATCAAATCAATTACAGATTTCGGTGTATTCATCGGTCTTGATGGCGGAATCGATGGCCTGATCCACTTGTCTGACTTGTCATGGTCTGAGCCAGGTGAAGTAGCTGTTCGTAACTTCAAGAAGGGCGAAGATCTTGAAGCCGTTATTTTGGCAGTCGATCCAGAGCGTGAGCGTATTTCTCTTGGTGTGAAGCAGTTGGAAGAAGATCCAATGGGCGGTTTCCTGTCAGGTACAGAGAAAGGTGCTGTTGTTAAAGGGACCGTGACTGAAGTTGAAGCGAAGCAGGCAACTGTTGATCTCGGCGACGGTGTCCTCGCGATTCTGAAAGCTTCAGAATTGTCACGAGACCGCGTTGAAGATGCGCGTAACGTCTTAAACGTCGGTGATGAAGTTGAAGCGAAGATCGCAAACGTTGATCGTAAGACGCGTCAAATTTCATTGTCTGTACGTGCAATGGAAGAAGCCGAAGAGAAGGAAGCTCTCCGCAACCTGAATGAAGCGTCAGCTGAAGAAGGTGAGGTTGGTCCTACAACGATCGGTGAGCTGATTAAAGCTCAGATGGAAGGCCGCGAGTAATCCGGCTATTGCGGCCGGGCTATGCCCGGCCAGACATCGGAAGGTCATATGTCAGGTATTACTAAGTCGACGCTCATTGAGCGCATCGCAACACGCTACCCAGCATTACCTCCTAAAGATGTGGAATTGGCTGTTAAAGCTATTTTCGACCGCATGAGCCGACAATTGGTTGAAGGTGGTCGAATTGAATTGCGAGGTTTTGGGTCATTCTCACTGCACAAGCGTAAAGCGCGTGTCGGACGGAATCCAAAAACTGGCGAGTCAGTGGTTTTGGACTCAAAGGCAGTTCCTCACTTTAAGCCCGGTAAAGAGCTGCGTGAAGCAGTGAATACAGCATTTCTGGAATCCCGGAAATCATGAAGCTTGTGAAGCGACTGGTCACTTTGATTTGGGTTGTTACCCTCTTAGTGGCCGGTTGTGTTCTCTATCTATTTAATTCTGATCCCGTTGCGATTGATCTTGTTTGGATCCAAATTCCACCAACAAGTCTTGCTGTTGTCCTGATTGCGACGTTTTTTATCGGCGTGGTGACAGGCAGTCTGTTGGTGTTGATCGCCTCGATGGTTCCAAACAAACGGAAAGCTGTGGATGGCTGATCAACGGATCGTTGTTGCTCTGGATGTGTCGACCGCTACGGAATTACGTGAGCTCGTGAAGCAGATTCCGAACACGCATTGCCGAGCGAAAATTGGTAAAGAATTGTTCACATCGATTGGACCCTTGGCTATCGAAATCTGTCACGATGCAGGCCTCGAAGTGTTTCTTGATCTTAAGTTTCATGACATTCCAAATACCTGCGCAAAGGCTGTTCGTGCTGCGGCCCGTTGGGGTGTATGGATGACGAACGTCCACTGTTCCGGTGGTACGGATATGATGCGAGCGGCTCGAGAAATCCTAGAGGGTGAGTCGCATCGGCCGTTATTGATTGGGGTGACTGTCCTGACGAGTATGTCGGGCAGTGGTCTTCAAGAACTGGGCGTTTCTCGCGATCTTGAGTCGCAAGTTGATCATCTAGCAGGTCTTGCCCATGCCTCAGGTTTAGATGGTGTTGTATGCTCGGCACAAGAAGCTCAGAGGCTTCGTCAGTCCCTTGGTGCAGACTTTTGTTTGGTGACTCCTGGGATTCGCCCGAGCTGGGCCGCTGCCGATGATCAAACTCGCATCGTGACTCCAAAAGATGCGATCGCCAACGGATCGGATTATTTAGTGATTGGTCGCCCAATTACCGCCTCCGATCATCCAGAGACAGCGATTGCTCGTATTGTCGAAGAACTCTGACAAGCTCCCTCGTCGATTTCTGACGTCAGTCACATAAAGCCGACTATCCTCCAGTGAGGGGGGTACTCATGAAACATCTAATCTTCGCTACCGTGTTGTCTTTGATGACTCTTAACGCATCTGCCGAGTCGGTTGACTTAAATACTGCATCAGCACAGGAAATCGCGAAGTCACTCAATGGTATTGGGCTGTCGAAAGCAAAAAAGATCATTGAATACAGAAATCGGTTTGGTCCGATCGATACACCAGAAGAGCTTTTGGCGATCAAAGGCATTGGCGAAAAAACTCTGGAGAAAAATCGATCCAAGATGATGACGCGCTTGATTCGGCCGCGCCAGCCAATTAATCCGGTTGGAGGTCTTGACGAAGCACCTCTGAATCATTAAAGTTCGCGGCCATCCTGAGTTCCGCGATAGCTCAGTTGGTAGAGCAGAAGACTGTTAATCTTTTGGTCGCAGGTTCGAGTCCTGCTCGCGGAGCCAATTCTTCAATCTCCTCACATTTGATCTGAATCCAAAAACCGCTTGTTTGGCGTCTTTTAGCTCCCATTGAATTACTGTAGCCTTGCGATGCAAATAGGCACGGATGCTATTTGAACGAATCAATTCCGATCAAATGAAACTGAGGGTTCTCATGAAACGTTTTCTTCTATGCCTATTGCTGTTTGTTCCAGGATTGGTATTTGCACATGCTCCAGAAGGAGCAGGTGGTGGATTTCTTACAGGTTTTTTACATCCGATCATGGGATTTGACCATCTTGTGGCCATGGTCGCTGTAGGTTTGTGGGGTGCTTTTTTGGGCGATCGTGCGCTATGGATTTTGCCTATTGTTTTTCCATCAATCATGGCAGTCGGTGCCGCGCTCGGAATTGTAGGACTCGAGATCCCTTTAGTTGAATTTGTGATCGCTTTGTCGGGTGTTGTACTTGGGGCATTGATTGCACTTCGATTCAAAGCGCCACTCGCCATAGCGATGGTATTGGTTGGGATTTTCGCCATTTTTCATGGCTATGCACATGGGACGGAGATGCCAGGCCAAATCAGTGCCATTACCTATGGCGCCGGATTTGTGATTGGAACTGGTTTGTTGCACCTTGCGGGCATCGCGATCGGTTTTGCGACGCGCCTACCGCGTGGTGAACTTTTGGTTCGCGGTTGTGGTGGCGTGATTTCGGTGATTGGTTTGACTTACCTTGTTGGTTAAGTCACTCCTCGCACTCGTACTCTGCGTCCTATCTCAGAACACATGGGCGCACGCGCTCGGTACCGATCCAACGGTCATCGAGCGTATCGATGCGGGTTTGATGTTGCCATCCGAGCTCAGTCTGGCTTGGGTGTTTTGGCTCGTGTTCGGATTGTGGATCGTGCAGAATCTGAAAACTGTTCCTCTTTTCTTTATCGCTGCCGTGACCGGCATTGTTGTCTCATCGCTTTTGAGTCCGATCGTGTTTGATGTCTCCTTACCTGCACTGATACTTGGCTTGGCAGTCGCTGCTTGGATCTGTGTTGGTCGAGAAAGTAATGCAAAATTGTCAGCGCTGGTGATTTTTATTTTCAGTGCACTATCGATGTCGATGGTGTTTTCAGTGCACGCTGATTTGGCAGACGATGGCTTGATTCGGTCAATCGCAGCGATCTCGATGTTGTTAAGCGCGAGCTTCTTTGGAGGCTTGTTTAAACAGATTACCCAGTGGTTTCCAAAGCAAGCGCCAATTGGGATTCGGATTTTATCGAGTTGGGTGGTGGCATTGATCGCGATTCAAATCGCGATGAGTACAATATCGTAATGACTCACGACGTTTCGTATCCCTTCCAAGTTGTTTCCGATTATGAGCCGGCTGGCGATCAACCGACTGCGATAAAAACCCTTGTGGAAGGTATTCAGGCCGGTCTCGCTCATCAAACCCTTCTGGGTGTCACGGGTTCCGGTAAGACCTTCACTGTGGCTAAGGTCATTGAGTCGATTAAGCGTCCAACAATTGTGATGGCGCACAACAAAACACTGGCTGCGCAATTGTATGGGGAGTTCAAAGAGTTTTTTCCTCACAATGCGGTTGAGTATTTCGTGTCGTATTACGATTACTACCAACCTGAAGCCTATGTGCCAGCGAGTGATACTTTCATCGAGAAAGATGCATCGATCAATGATCACATTGAGCAGATGCGATTATCGGCAACCAAAGCGCTTCTCGAACGTGATGATGTCATCATCGTGGCGACTGTTTCGTCAATTTATGGTCTCGGTGACCCCGAGGCTTACCATGAAATGGTGCTGCATCTTACGCGTGGGATGACGATCGACCAGCGTCAGATCCTAAGACGGTTAGCTGAACTTCAATACAAGCGCAACGACATGGATTTCGGACGGGGTACATACCGTGTTCGTGGAGATGTCATCGATATTTTTCCCGCGGAATCGGATCGCGAAGGCGTGCGGGTCGAGCTTTTTGATGATGAAATCGAACAGCTCTCTTATTTTGATCCATTAACAGGTGAGGTTTTGAGGAAAGTCCCTCGACTTACCGTTTATCCAAAAACCCATTACGTCACTAGTAAAGACCGGTTGGTCAATACGCTCGATGATATTAAGGCCGAGCTAAAAATGCGTTTGGAGCAGTTTAGAGAGCAGGGGAAGTTACTTGAGGCGCAACGGTTAGAACAGCGCACCAAGTTTGATCTCGAAATGATTGCTGAACTTGGCTATTGCCAGGGTATCGAAAATTACTCGCGCTACCTCTCAGGGCGTCCACCTGGAGAGGCTCCGCCAACATTGTTTGATTATTTGCCACCTGATGCGTTACTTGTGATTGACGAGTCCCATGTGACAGTTCCGCAAATTGGTGGAATGTATCGAGGCGACCGCTCGAGAAAAGAAACGCTCGTGGAATATGGTTTCCGGCTCCCATCTGCATTAGATAACAGACCTTTAAAGTTTGAAGAGTGGGAATCACTGGCGCCACAGATGATCTTTGTTTCAGCAACACCTGGTGTGTATGAAAAAGAACATCAAGCGCAAGTCGCAGAGCAGGTGGTGCGTCCGACTGGTTTGGTTGATCCGACGCTTGAAGTCAGACCTGCGGGCTCGCAGGTGGATGATTGTCTGAGTGAGATCCATGCGGTAGTCGAAAAAGATGAGCGTGTCTTGATTACCGTCTTAACCAAGCGTATGGCTGAAGATTTGACGGACTATCTCATGGATCACGGTGTTCGAGTCCGATACTTGCATTCGGATATTGATACAGTCGAACGTGTTGAGATTATTCGGGATCTTCGCAAGGGCGAGTTCGACGTTCTGGTCGGTATTAACTTGCTGCGAGAGGGCCTCGATATGCCCGAAGTATCTTTGGTTGCCATCATGGACGCAGATAAAGAAGGTTTTCTGCGTTCCGATCGCTCGTTGATTCAGACCATTGGTCGTGCGGCTCGAAACGTGAATGGCCGTGCCATTTTGTACGCTGATAAGATTACTGATTCCATGCAGCGCGCGATGGATGAAACTGAGCGTCGCAGAACCAAGCAGATCGCCTTCAATGAAGAACATGGGATTGTTCCGAAAACGATCAAAAAGCGGATCGATGACGTCATGGAAGGTGCGCATCGCGAGACTCCAGGTTCACGTGGACGAAAGGCAAAAGATAAGGCGGCGAAGTCGACAACTGATGCGTTGATGCCGAAGAATCCTCAGACTTTGACACCACAACAATTGGCCAAAGAGATTACCCGTCTTGAAGATGAAATGTTTCAAGCTGCAAAATCGTTGGAATTCGAACGTGCAGCCGCGATACGTGATGCTGTGGCCGAGCTACAATCGCTCGCATTTAAATAACCAAGGACAACAATGCCAATTCGATTTGCCCCTGCTGTGATGAGTTTGTTCGGTCTTGCGCTTGCATGGAGAGCGCTTTCAGACCTCGGTGGTTGGGAGAGTGGCTTCGGTCGACTCATCTCAATAGGCGCGCTGCTCCTTGGATTAGTTACCTTCGGATCAATTGTGTTGCACCAGTTTCAAAAAGGCGCATTGAGAGAAACGTTTGAAAATCCGCAGCTCCGAGTGTTGCCTGCTTGCCTCACAGTTGGTCTGATGCTTTTAAGTGCGCTATTGGCGCCCCATATGCCGCGCCTGGCCAACGCGATGATTTGGATTGCAGCACTTGGTCATTTCCTGTTGCTCGCATGGCTGATCAACGGCTGGTTCCGTGGAGGTCTCGCTCTCGAGATAATCTCACCAGTCTGGTTTATCCCAGTTGTGGGCAATATCGTTGTTCCCGTTGGTGCCATCGCATCGGGTGAAGTGATGTTGGCTTGGTTTGGGTTTTCAGTTGGAATCGTATTATGGCTGATGCTCCTGCCAATCGTATTTTTTAGACTGATTCATGGAAAACGCATGCCTGATGAGCTTGAGAGTACCCAAATGGTTTTGGTGGCTCCGCCAGCAATTGGTTCTGTCTCTTGGTCGCTGTTGGCGGGTGATCAAGCAGTAGTTCCAGGAGTGGTCCTTTTATCGGTTGCATTCTTTCTGATGCTAACAATGGTCCCAATGGTTCTACGTGTGATTAGCAGACCGTTTGTTCCGGCGAATTGGGCGTTTGGATTTCCATTGGCTGCACTCAGTACTGGGCTTGCGACCTATAGTATTTTGCTCGAACGCGATATCCTGATGGGTGTCGGTTTAGTCATTTTATTGTTAGTTTCAGCACTTATTCTCTGGGCTTTAATTGGTTCAGCTCGAGTTTTGGTTAAGAGTTAAGTTATGCGCGTTTTAGTCACCGGTTCAGCCGGCTTTATCGGATCCACAGTCAGTCATCGGTTATTGGATCGTGGCGATGAGGTTGTGGGTCTCGATAATTACAACGATTACTACGAAGTTTCTCTGAAGGAGGCGCGTGGTCAACGGCTGTTGGAGCGTGCTGGATACACTGAAATTCGTGCCAGTGTTGAAGATCGAGATGCGCTAGAAACTCTCTTTAAAACCCACAAGATTGATCGAGTGGTGCATTTGGCTGCACAAGCAGGTGTTCGTTACTCGCTTGAAAATCCACATGCATATGTCGATGCCAATCTTGTTGGTTTTATGAATATGTTGGAATGTTGTCGTCATCATGAGATCGACCACCTGGTGTATGCATCCTCAAGCTCTGTATACGGTGCAAATGAATCACTGCCGTTTCGTGTTGAGGACTCGGTTGACCATCCGGTAAGTCTTTACGCTGCCACCAAAAAAGCAAATGAGTTGATGGCGCACACCTATAGTCACCTGTTTGGTTTGCCGACCACAGGGCTCCGATTCTTCACGGTGTATGGCCCATGGGGTCGCCCTGACATGGCGCTCTTTAAGTTCTCTCGGGCGATTCTGACTGGCGGGACTGTTCAGTTGTTCAATGGTGGTCACCACAAACGTGACC
>Ga0255743_10003510_pt1 | contig 12373 bp, 10 predicted proteins | sample 101ome_19_FD_179950 | JGI IMG/M metagenome (GOLD analysis project Ga0255743, IMG submission 179950) | Coastal salt marsh microbial communities from the Groves Creek Marsh, Skidaway Island, Georgia - 101405AT metaG (version 2) | ecosystem: Environmental > Aquatic > Marine > Intertidal zone >... | reverse complement strand
CGACTCTCCCTGTGAGGAGCAATAAATGTCATTAACCAATCGTATTTTGCTCGCGATGGCCGCGGGCATTGTTGTGGGGTCAGGCCTCGAGCTGTTGCTGTCTGCCCAACCGGAAGACAGCGCTGTCGCCGGGTTTATCAATGACTACCTTATTTATGGGTTATTCGATGTGCTCGGACGAATATTTATCGCGTCGCTGAAACTGCTGGTGGTGCCACTGGTCATGGTCTCCCTGATCTGCGGGATGACGTCTTTGGGTAGCAGCGCGCGGATGGGGGCCATTGCCGGTCGGACGATCGGGCTGTATCTGCTGACCACGGGTGTCGCCGTGTCGCTTGGATTACTGGGAGCGACCTTGTTGGGGCCTGGCAAGGGGCTTTCGATCGAGTCTGCATCGACTTTTGAGGCGAAGACCTCGCCGCCCCTTGGGGATGTGTTGGTCAATATTTTTCCCTCGAACCCGTTCGCGGCGATGGCTGAGGGGGAAATGCTTCAGGTCATCGTATTTGCCTTGCTGGTGGGATTTGCTCTGACCCGCGCCGGGGAGGCGGGACAGCGGCTCGCCGGTTGGTTCCGCGATATGGAAGTGGTGGTCATGAAGATGGTGGGTGTCATGATTGAGCTGGCACCATACGGGGTGTTTGCCTTGCTCGTGAAGCTGTTTGCCACCATGGGCTTCGGCACAATCGCCAATCTCGCCGCGTACTTCCTAACCCTGTCGGGACTACTGATCTTCCACGGTCTTGTGGTGTATTCCCTGTTGCTGAAAACGACCACGGGCCTCAATCCCGGATTGCTTCGCGCCAAAATGCGTCGGGTGTGGGCGTTTGCTTTCTCGACGGCCTCGTCAGGTGCAACCCTGCCAATCACTCTGCGAACGGTAGAGAGCCGGTTGGGTGTTCCCAAGAGTGTTGCGGGTTTTGCAGTCCCCTTAGGGGCAACCATTAACATGGATGGCACGGCGATTATGCAGGGCGTCGCGACTGTCTTTATCGCGCAGGTCTACGGTATTGACCTGACCGCGTCGCAGCTATTGATGGTGATACTCACGGCGACACTGGCTTCCATTGGCGCCGCGGCGGTGCCCGGGGTTGGATTGATTACCTTGTCTCTTGTGCTGCAACAAGCTGGCCTGCCCGTTGAAGGGATTGCGCTGATTATCGGTGTCGATCGATTGCTCGACATGATCAGAACCGCTGTGAACGTGACCGGCGATGCTACCGTCGCCACCATTGTTGCGTACAAGGAGGGCCAGCTTGATCAAGCCGTTTATAATGACCCCCATGCGGATCACGATGCAGACGAACCTGCGCCGCAAGATCAGTCATCCTCACCCATGGAGAATCCATGACTCTCGCCGTCACCGTCGTACCGGTCACTCCCTACCAGCAAAACTGTTCCGTGGTGAAATGTGAAACCACGGGCAAGGCGGCTATCGTCGATCCCGGCGGAGATATTGATCGCATTCTGGCAGCGGTTGAAAAAATGAGCGCAACGGTAGAGAAGATTCTCTTGACCCACGGTCATATGGATCACTGTGCTGCCAGCGATGTGCTTCGTCAGCGTCTGTCTGTCCCCATTGAGGGGCCCGAAGAGGGGGACCGCTTCTGGATCGACAAGCTGCCCGAGTGGTGCCAGATGGCCAACTTTCCCCACGCAGATGCGTTTGAGCCGGATCGTTGGCTCAAGGATGGCGAAACCGTCACTGTGGGCGACGCCACGCTTCAGGTTGTTCACTGTCCGGGGCACACCCCAGGCCATGTCGTGTTTGTCCATGCGCCTCACAAGATCGCTTGGGTTGGGGACGTCATCTTTGCCGGCTCCATAGGGCGCACAGACTTTCCCATGGGAGATCATGACACTTTGATTAGCTCTATACGGGACAAGCTGTTTCCCCTCGGCGATGACATGCAGTTCATTCCCGGACATGGCCCGAACTCCACGTTTGGTCGCGAGCGAGCATCTAATCCTTTCGTTGCCGATACCCGTTTCGGCTGAGACTGTTTTATGGATCGAGATCAGGTCGCGCTTATTCGCGGGGCATACGTAACGCTCTTTGATCAGATCGCCCATCCCGATGGCGCCAATTACCCCAGGACTCGTGAGTGGATCTGGCAAGTGCTCGAGCATCCCGAGGAGCCACTCGATAAACGTCAGCAAAGCAGAGGCCTGTCGCTACTGACCGATACCCTGCTAGTGGCAAGTCTTGTGGGAGTAAGTAGCACGGCTCTTGTTGGGGAAGAGCAGAGAGCCGTTGCCGAGGCCAACGGGCCTGACCGGGTCTCGGTCAGCGTTGGGTTCCTCTATGCATTGGCTCTGGTGCACCCACCCGAGCCGGCGCCCGACAGTGCGCTTGATCAGTTAGGCGAGGAGGTCTTGCAGCAGTTGATGCGCGCTCCATTGCCCGCTCCTGAGGAAAAGGGTTTCTGGGGTGAGGTTCGCGTATTGGGAGAAGCACTTTATCGCCGTATTTTTTCGGACCAGAGCATCTCCCTCGACACCCCCGAGCCTTTGCTCTACGCGATGGGCGTTGGTCTCGGTCCCTGCTCCCGACGTGAGCTATGGCTGAGGGCGGAACTCATTCGACGCGTTATTGCCCAGAGTGCTCAACCGGCGGGGTAGTTCTCAGACGGACCCTGCGGCTGTCGGCTAATCCGCAACAAACCCTTCCCAGCTGGCCATGTAGCCGATGAAGGCAGGACCAAGACCCTCTGCTTTTAAATAGTCGCGAGTGACCGGTAGGCCTTGCATGGTGAACTGGGGGTCGGCGATAGCTCGCTGGGGAAAGTCGTGGTGCAAAATGGCGCCACGGCCAACAATGACAAAGTCGAGACCTCGGTCAAGGGCGTCTTGGCACTGAGCCGCGCTATATAACTTCCCAGCGCCCCCGAGGGCGACCCCATCGCGGGGGAGGTCGGTAAAAATTTCCAGCAGGGATTTACCGCCAAAGGCTTCCTCGTGCGCTGGTTTGGTCACATCCCACAGCGACATATCAAGGTAATCAACTCGTTTGTCGGTGAGCAGCGCGGCGGCCAGGTCCCTGATTTCGGCTGTCTGTTGACCAAAACGCTCGGGAGAGAGGCGGATGCCCAGACTGAAAGCGCGACCGCAGCGCGCGTTGATGCCTTCGATGATGTCAAACAAAATGCGCGCCCGATTTTCCGGACTCCCGCCGTATTGGTCCTCCCGGCGGTTGTACTGGGGGCTTAAGAATTCCGAGAGCAAATAACCGTGGGCACCATGCAGCTCTACCCCGTCAAACCCTGCCTGCTGGCAGCGCGCGGCGGCGTCAACAAAATCTTGAACGAGTTGCTGGACCTGCTCGGTGGTCATGGCTTTTGAACCGGTCTTTTCGTCATCTGAGGGACACTGGGGGACACCGTCACAGTAATCCGGTTGGGATCGCATGCCGCTGTGTTGCAGTTGAACCACGGCGTGGCTTCCGTGAGCCTTGATGCCAGCGGCGAGCCGGGTCAGCCCGGGAATATGCCGGTCGTCATGGGCGCCAAGCTGGCCCGGAAAACCCACACCACTGTGCTGCACCGACGCGGCACAGGTCATGGTCAGACTAAAGCCGCCCTCTGCCCGCATACATAGCCAGTGGTACTCGTCGTCACCCAGGGTACCGTCGGCGGCACTTTGGAGGTTGGTCAGGGGTGCCAATACGAGTCGGTTGGATAGAGTCGACCCGTTCGCGAGGATCAGAGGTTCTGAAAGAGAGGGCATGGATAAACACTCGTGTGCCTTGGTGGCCCGCGAGTGTATCAAACAGCGGGCCTAGCCGACCCGGGCCATGCTCAAGTTCACGCCTTTGACGCGGGTTTTTTTAAGGTGCCTGAGAATTTGCTTGGGCATCCCCTCGGGCAAATCAATGGTTGAGCACTCGTCCAGAATATTGATAGTGCCAATGTAATCCCCTTCGATCCCCGCTTCATTGGCAATAGCACCAACGAGCTCACCGGGTTTGACACCATGCTTGCGTCCAACGGCGACCCGGAAGCGTTCCATTGGCACGTCCGGGTGGTTTTTAAGGGGTCGGGCCTGCCCAAGATCTCCATCTTGTTGTGAAGACTTGGGTTGCAAGGCTTTTCGACGCTCCCGCCGGTTTGGTGGGCGAGACTCTTCACAACTCGTTTTAGCCGAATCCTGATCTGCAAAAAGGGGCGTGACCTTACGATTTTTCTTGTCAGGTGACTCCTTTGTTCGGGCCGACTTGGTGTGACCCGAAGAGGCCGGCTGAAGAAGACCCGCCAGGGCAATGGCGACTGCACGTGCGTCTCCGCCCGCCTCGACACACAAGGTATCGACAACCGCTGCGATCGCTTGATCAGTTTCTCCGGCCATTGCTTCCCGAACCTTGTTGGCAAATTCTTCTCGGCGCTTCTCATCAATGGCCAAAGGTGAGGGCAGCCGTATTTCGGGGATCTCCTGGCGAGTTAGCCGCTCGATGTTGCGCAGCATACGGCGCTCTCTTGGCACGACGAACAGGATCGCCTTCCCTTTTCGGCCCGCGCGCCCTGTGCGTCCGATCCGATGGACATAGGCCTCTTCATCAAAGGGTACGTCGAAGTTAATGACGTGACTGATGCGATCAACATCAAGCCCTCTGGCAGCCACATCGGTGGCGACCACAATGTTGATTGCTCCAGACTTGAGTTGATCAATCGTACGTACCCGGGCTTTTTGATCCATATCGCCATTCAGAGGGGCCGCCTGAAAGCCACGCTGCCGCAGCAGTTCGGCGACCGCCGCGGTGCTCTCGCGGGTGCGGGTAAAAACGATAACGCCATCGGTATCTTCAAAGGCTAATAAGCGGGTCAGCGCTTCGACCTTGCTGGCGCCTTTGGCGAGCCAGTAACACTGTTCAATATTTTCGTTGGTGGTAGCGGCCGCCGCAACCGAAATTTCCTGCGCATCATGCAGATGTTTGTTGGCAATCGCGCGAACCTTTGGCGGCATGGTGGCAGAGAACAGAGCGACCTGACGTTGGGAGGGCGTCTTGGCAAGGATGGTATCGACATCATCGATAAATCCCATGCGGAGCATCTCATCGGCCTCATCCAGGACAACGGTTTTGATTGTAGAAAAATCAGCACTACCACGCTCAAGGTGATCAAGCATTCGACCCGGCGTTGCAACCACGATGTGCACACCTTCTTTGAGAGCTCGCAGCTGTTGACGCATATCGGCGCCGCCGCAGAGCGCCGCTACCTTCAGGCCCTTCATGTTTGATCCGTACTGTCGGAAGGCATCGCCAACTTGTAGGGCGAGTTCCCGGGTGGGACAGAGGACCAAGACCTGAGGCTTTCGTTCCGCGACCTCTATGCGAGTCAGGGCCGGGAGCGCAAAAGCCGCAGTTTTTCCAGTGCCGGTTTGGGCGAGTCCTACGATGTCATGGCCTTCAAGTAGCTGGGGAATCGTGGCCGCTTGAATAGGCGTAGCCGTGTCATAGCCGCGACGAGTCAGGCTCTCCAGCAAAAAAATAGGTAGGCCCAGCGCCTCAAAGCGTTGGCTGACAGGTTCGGTCGATGACATGGTGGGGATCCTCTCGAAGGGCGCAACACTACGCGCTGAAGTCTGTACGCACAACAGGATTAACAGGGCTTATTGCCATTAATGGCGGTGATCTTTTCCAGAGACCGGGTTGGCTGGGTGTGATGCTACGTGGAGACCCTGTCTTTTACGGCTATTTACTAGGGGTTAAGGCTGGCTATTCACAGGGTAAGGCTGACCAGCAAAGACGGTCGCGATAACCTTGATATCCCGAAGCGCAGCCGCAGAAACCGCGAGGGGATCTGTATCGAGCACCGTGAAATCGGCAATTTTGCCCGCGCGGATGGATCCGAGATTATTTTCCTCGCCCAGTATCCATGCCGCGTCGATGGTCACTGCGCGTAACGCCGCTTCAGGGGACAGTGCTTCACTAGCGATGCCTTTTTTTCCGCTAATGGTCTCGCGGGCACTCGCCGCCCACATCAAGGTCAGCGGCGAAAGGGGAGCCATCGGACTGTCTGAGTGCAGGCCGATGGGGATCCCGGCTCGCTCCAGGCTGCCCAGCCGAACCATTTGCTCGGCCCGGTCTGGTCCCAGCCAGGTCTCGGCGTAAAGCTCTGAAAGGATGAAGTGGTAGTAGGGATTTGCGGACACCAGAGCCCCCAGTGCTTTTAGCTGACGGGTTTGGTCTTCGGTGCTATAGGCAAAGTGCTCTAGAGTCATGCGATGATCGGCCCGGGGTGACTCCCGCAAAAGCTCTTCAAGAAGCTCGATGAACCAGCCCGCCGCCGCGTCACCGTTGGCATGGGCGTGTAGCTGAAAACCTGCATCCCAAAAGGTTCGGGCGTAGTCCGCTGTCAGGTCTCGGGGGGCCATCCACACGCCGCTGTGGCCATCCAGATAGCCCGGCGGGCCGAACTGACTGAGGCCGGAAAAAATGGCGCCATCGAGCATCAGTTTGAAATGGTTTCCGACGCTAACCCGATCCGTGTTTTGGGCTTGCCAGGATCTGACTTGCTCCAGTGCGTCCTCTGGCGCTACACCGCGATTAATGAAATCCACAATGATCGGGGTCAAGATAATCCGAGTCGGCACCGGGTAGGCCTCTGCCACTGCACGGATGCCTGCTATCTCCTGTTCAGGGTTACCAAATATCCCGGTTCCCATATCGAGGGCGGTTGTGACGCCGCTCTGATGCATCATGGCTAAAAAATTCTGCATGCCTTTGCCATAGCGCGCAGGCTCGAAGAGGAAGTTGAAGGAACCCATCACCGCCTTTAAGCCGTTCTCGTAAAAGTGTCCGCGCTCCCAGGACGCATCGTGGACTTGTGCCGCATCTTCCGCGGAAATTCCCAGCATGTTCCACGCGGCATCGTTGCCGATGACCTCGTGAAAGGAGCGATGCCAGATGATGACCGGCTGATCCCCGAACCACTCATTGAGATCCTCACGCCAAATTTCCCCGTGCCACAGGGGGTGATAGCCCCAGGCAATAAAAGGAACCGCCTGATCAGTGTGTATCGCGGCGAGTGCCGTGAGTTTTTCCTTATAGGTTTCTGGGGTTTTAGCACCAGGGAACTCCCCGGTGGGCAGGGACCAGTCGTCCGGGGCAAGAAACGGAAATTGGGTAAGTACGGCAGGAAGTGACGGATGAACATGGGGCTCTATAAACCCGGGAATCAGAACCTGATCCTCAAACTGGCGGTCAATACGCCCACCTTTTATCCGCAGGACGGGTTCCAGTGAGTCGACATCCCCCACCGCGACGACCCGACCGTCCTCGACGGCCACCGCTGTCGCCGTGGGCATCGCTGGTTCCATTGTGCGAATCAGCTTGGCGGTGTAGACCGTCACGTCCGCAGTCGCCGGCAATGCGAAAAGGCAGAGTGCAATCAGGGCGAGGAAGGGACGGCACAGCATGGCGGATCTCAAAACAAAGCGTGCTTGGAGTGTCACCTATTGAATGGTTTTAATCCAGTCGCCGATGCGGGGCTCGCCGCTGGGATAGTAGCCATTGATCAGCCGGAGCTGGTCCTCGGCGTCGGGAATGCGCGCGCTGGAAGAAAGGCTGTTTAGAGTTGCTCCGCGGGGCACTTGTACATAGTGCAGGTTGCGGCTCTCGCCTTTAACTTTTTCCCGTGCGGCGAGTGGTCTGAAGCTCTCAATGATGGTCAGCAGGTTGGCATCCCCCGATGCGATGTCGGGGGTTTCTCCGGTAAAGAGAAAACGATAGCGATGATCGATAACCGCCAGACGTTTACTGACCCCATTGCCCGACGCAATGGCCGTGCTCCCCTTCAACCCAAATTGGTCGAGTTCTGCTTGATTGGTGAGCTCACCAGTCGCTTGTGTTGTTAAAAAGTCATTGGGCGCTACGGCAGGGTCAACTTTCGAGAGGGACAGGGTGACCTTTTCGTTTCCGTCGGCGGATGTGGCGACGATCGAGCGGGATCCTTGCTGCACCGTCCAACCCTCGGGATAGCTAAAGGAAAAGTCGAGCTTGTTGTGATAGAAACGATTGGGTTCCGCTTGGGCTTGAGCACTGGCCCCAAAAACCAGGCCCTCTACCTGAGAGCGGAAGGCACCGGGTAATTCGGGGTCCTCGGGCTGATTGTCCAGATCAAGATTGTTGGCGGTCTTCACCACGGTTTGAAGTCGAAGGTCATTGCGGGGGTGGCTGGCGTACAGGCCGTGGTAGGTCCCAACGGGCTTACCCGATGATTTTGCCTGAACCCGTCGAAACATCTCCTGGTCTTTCAGCACGCCAATTACCGAGAGGAGGGCGTCCGCATCGTAGCCGCTTCTATGCATAAACTCGGCACCGGCTGCATCGGCCTCCAGCTCCATATCGCGCCCAAAGCCGCTGATGACCTCGGCGCCAACCATGCGGGCAGCATCATAGACATCGCCGCTCCCTGTCAGAATGTAGGCTGTTGTCGCGAGTATGGTGGAGGTGGTCGACTGGGTTTTGCGTCTGCTGTGATGCCGCTCGGTGATGTGACCAATTTCATGAGCAATGACACCCGCCAGTTCAGCCTCAGTTTCCAGGTAGGCCAGCAAACCACGGTTGATGTAGATGTAGCCGCCGGGCAGGGCGAAGGCGTTGATATCGGGAGAGTCCAGTAAGGTAAAACTAAAATGCGCATCGGGCATCGACGAATTGGCCACGAGTCGCTGGCCGATGTCGTTGATGTAGGCGGCCAGCTCGGGATCGTCATAGACACCAATGGCCTCGATCATTTCCCGATACTCTTCGGGGGTGTCCTCGGGAAGATCAACCTGTCTGCCACCGACGGTGACTGTGGGCGCGGCAGCGTTTGCCGCCAGCGAGCCAGCTAACAGCAGGCTTGCAATGAGACGACAGGCATGAAGTCGAGAAAACATGGCTAGGGGAGCGTGCTTAGCGAGTGGCCGAGAGATAATCGAGCAGCTGATCCCCGAGGCTGTCACAGGCGGTACCTTGCACGGGTGCAATGATCGGGATGGGTACGACGACTGCGGGCATATAACTCTGGCCGCTGGTGTTGGCGCTGATTCGGCCGACCTCGGTTTGATCGGTAAAATCCCAGATAGTTGCCTCGTAGTCGGACGCGTTGCCCCAGGTGCCAAAACCGAAGCAGCCAGCGCCACCGGGGCCGACGCCGCAGGTCATTGAGCCCGAGCTATTGGTTTCGATGGTCGAGCCATCAATCCAGATCATGTACTCCAATTTGATATCGGTGAACTGATTGGCCACCGGTTCCTGCATGAGCAGTCGATCGATGTCTTGAGGTCGCAGGGGCGCGGTGCGGGGCTCAAACCAGGGGTACATCATGTTGATGAACTCCAGTTCGTGTAACACCGTGATGGAGTTGTCACCCCGACGAATGTGATCGCCTATGCATTCAATAAAATCGAACTCGGTTTCGTAATCGGGTGCATGGCGCCGGCCCAGTATCACGACCGAGGAATCTCCAATTCCCTCGGTGGGTTCAAGAAAGGTCATCTCGTCGACAGTCGCGGTGACACAGCCTTGGAGAAACAGGAATAAAACGATCAGTGCTGACCCGTAGCCCAAGGAGCGCTTATTCCCTATGAGGTGGCGGGATGTAGTGAGAGCGCGATTCATGAAGAAGCTCCCTCGGGTTCATCAGGGGTACCGCTGCTGTCACCATTTAATGCTGCTGCGGGAACCTCCGTGATAGCGTTGCGTGTTTCCAGCCACTCGATCACCGCTGGCACCCGGTGAAAGGAAGTCGCGAAATTGGCGCCCGCATCTCGCAGTGCTACCACCGCGGCCAGGTTTACCGCTTCCTCATCCGACTGCAGGAATGCCGTGGGTGTTTTGCCGTAGGCACTTAGGGTCCAGTCGGCGATGCTCTGATTTGGATCGTAGGTCAGTTCGCCGTCACTGTGCTCGTGTATAGCGTCAGTGGTGACCAGACGAAATCGGTACTTCATCCAGATCTCATAGACCTTGACGTTGGTGTGTAGCGGAATGGTGTACTGCAGGTCTTCGACGTAGGGAATAATCACGGCGTCGATGTCCTGCTCGACAGCGTGCAGGGCGTCATGGCTATCGATATGGACGATGTTCGTGAACATGCCGCCCAACAGCGTGTCCCAGAATTCAACTTGGGCATCGCCAGTTTTTACCAGCCAGTCGGTTTCTTCTCGCCCGGCCGCTTCATCGTAAATCTCGTGGTTGGCGAAGCTTTCGGTGTAGACGACACCGAGGGTAAGCGGCGTTTGCTCCATGAGAGGTTTCGGAAAATTACCCTGAACCACCACCTGCTTTGCCCCACAGGCAGCCAAAAAAAGAACAACGGCTGCAGCTGCAGTGAGTCGGATGGTGCGATTAGGGCCTGAAATCATTGAGTCCAACGAAGGTGCCACCATTTCGATAGGTCAGTTCTCGCATCAGTGTAGCAAAACGAACCCCCGTAGTTTGTAGTTGGGGGGGGCGAATAAACTGGACAGGAAACCCGACAGCATGGATTCGCACCCGTCTTTCACCGTCAAAATTGTCGGCATTGAGCTGATCTACTGTCTGAACCACGCTGCGAATCGAGTCGCCGGTGAATTCATCACCAAACACGTAGATAGATATTTTCTTGTTAGGGTCATAGAAGGTACGCACTGCCGCAGTAATACCTTCGACCGGGGAGCTATTGGAAAAGACGTTCCAGTTGGCGAGATTTCGCAAAATGAGACTGCGCCGGGCAGGGGTATCGGGTATCCACTGACTCCGATAGCGGGAAAACAGATAGTTCCCCATATCGTTTAATACCTGAATTCCTTTGACTTCCGGGTAAATGTTCAGGGTGGCCTCCATCTCCTTGAGCATGCGCTCCCAGGCGTAAGAAAACATCGAGCCGGAGGTGTCAATAATGAAAATGATGTACTCGCTATCGACCGGGATACCCCCAATCAATTGATTTTTCTTTTCGCTGTTAATGCCCAGCAGTCGTTTTTCTTCTTCGCTTAACTGCTGGCGGGCGATGGCGAGCTGTTGCTGAACAATGCTGTTGGTGTTGCGCGTGGTCTCAAGGGCGTCAAAGCGTGACTGGGCTTTTGCCAGCGCTCCTTGGAGGATAGCAATGCGCTCTTTGTACTGAGATATTTGTTCCTGTTTGGCATCGAGTTCACGATTTAAAATTGTGGTTTCTCCCCGAATCTCGAACAACTGCTCGGTGAGCTCAGCAACTTTGCCGTCGGCCACGATCGTGGATTTCTCCAGAATCTGTGGTTGCACGGTTTTTGTGATCATTAAAAGCAGAATGACCGCGCCGAACCCACAGCAGATAACGTCCAGAAAGGAGATCGAAAATTCAGGAGTGCCCCGTCGCTGCCTCATGGCCAATCCTTAGAGGGCGACATAAATGAGCCGCCCGTCACTTGCGCCAACTGCCAGTATTCAGATGCCGCCATCGGATCGCCTTCCATGGGGGCGAGGATAATATTAACCGGCACACCCGCCGGTAGCCGCCGAACCGCGGACCTGAATAGCTCGAGTCGGTCCCGTCCCGAGATCGTTGTTTTTCGTGGCGGGGCATCTCCCTGTGTGGGTAAACCATCGGTGATCAGAAAAATGTTGTCTGGCCCTCCCGGTAGCGCCGCCACTGCATCAAAGGCTTTGTGCAGGCTAGTTCCGTCGGAGGGGAGTTGCTGGCGCAGGGCGTCGGTCGCGCTTTTCAATAACTCCCCATCTGCGACGTCGAGCCAGCGGTTTTTCTTATCTTCAAGAACTGACTTGGCTTCGGTGTTGAAGGCAATGATCTGAAACTGTGCATTGATGGGTAGCTGCGCAGTGAGCCAGTCGACAGTATTCAGTGTGCGAACCCATTTGGGCGCTGTTTGCTGGAGCTGGGCGTCCATGTTTCTGAGCCGGATGACATTGACAATACTGTCAGCAAGCATGCTCGCGGAGGCGTCTACGAGAATAACGATGCGGCTACCCCCGAGGTTTAAGCCCGTCAGATACTGACGGTTGCCCACCCCCACGTACTCACGAGCACTTCGACCCGCCTGCGCTTCGGCGGCTTCCTTAAGTTTTTCCACTCGCTCCTCGAGTCGGTTAATTTCAGCTTTCAGAGCCTCCACATCCTGATCTTCACTCAGGCCGCTTTCTTCAAGGGACGCAATAAGCGCTTCGTAATTGTCGAGCTCTTCGGTCACCCGGGTTGCTAACCCCTGAGCTTCAACGATGTCCAGATCAGCACTGGTAAGAGCGTTGCGAAGACGGACGAGACCGGCCTTGCCCTCCCGGATGTCCTCTTCCAGCAGGTCGATTTCCGCAAACACCTCGGCGTTGACGGTTCGACTCTCAATTTCCATCGAGTGATCGATGATAAGGAACACCAAGACCACCGCCCCGAAACCACAGGACATAATGTCCAGA
>Ga0255743_10003496_pt1 | contig 12399 bp, 7 predicted proteins | sample 101ome_19_FD_179950 | JGI IMG/M metagenome (GOLD analysis project Ga0255743, IMG submission 179950) | Coastal salt marsh microbial communities from the Groves Creek Marsh, Skidaway Island, Georgia - 101405AT metaG (version 2) | ecosystem: Environmental > Aquatic > Marine > Intertidal zone > Salt... | reverse complement strand
GGGACAGGAGGACAAACTTTGCCCTGGGGTGAGCTTTTGCTAGCTGTTGAATGTGGCTTTGGTAGTCTCGTTTAAATTGAGGTAGTCCCTTGGGGCCATAGAAGGCCTCGTTCATGCCATATCCCATAACGAGCACATTGGATGGCCATTGCTTGATCAGGTTTTTCATGTGCTTGGGGTAGCCTTCCAGGCGTAGGCGGTTGCCCACTTCATCACCGGTCCACGCCAGGCTCCTAATTTTTAGGTCCTTCCCAGATGTGGCAATTTGCAGGCGAGCTTCCATACCCCCATGTTCGAGAAGTCGCTCGATCATGGAGTTTCCGTAGAAGAGGAGGGCGGGGCTTCCCGCTCTAGGGGGTGCGATCTGGGTGTTCGCAAAAGAGGAGTGGCTGCCAAAAATGGCAAGTCCAAGAAAAAGGAAAAGTGCTGGTTTGAAGGTCATCATAAACAAAAGGAAACGATGGAAGGTAACTCCTCGTATTCGCTCTTGAGTTATCCCACGGATGATTGATCGGTTGGACAAACCTATACTGAGAAATATTGCGTAAATGATCTGTTGAATTGCGTCAAATGAGTGCGGGGTATTTGAGTTGGTTACATACCAAAAAAAGGGAAACTGGTTTAGGATAAGCAAGGATTGGATACACTTCGTCATTGATTGATCGGGAGCAGGAGCTCACTTTGATGAGATGCCTATTCAAAAATGTACCATTCTTTTTTCCGCACTCACGCTGCTTGCCTGTTCCTCGGTTTGGGCAAAGTCTAATTTCTCGCGCCAGACGATTGACTTGGGTGTCGTAGTGACCGATGCGAAAAAGTCCCTCGCTTTTTATAAAGATGTGATTGGATTTAAGGAAGTACCCGGGTTTGAAGTGAAGGGCAAGTTCCCCAAGGCGGTTGGATTGACCGATGGGTCCAGCCTCAATGTTCATGTTTTGGTACTGGGAGAAGATGAGTCAGCGACCAAGTTAAAGGTCATGCAGGTGGATTCCAAAAAACCAGCACGCACCATCGAGCAACCATACATCCATTCCGTCGCCGGGTTTTCTTACCTTACTATTTTTGTGGAGGATGTGGACCTGGTCATAGCCAATGCCAAAAAGCATGGTCATGAAGCTTATGCCAAGAGCCCACAGATTTTACCCAAGGGTTTCCCACAAGACTTGTGTTTGTTAATGCTCAAGGATCCGGACGGTAATTTTGTCGAAATCGTCGGTCCAAACACCCAGGCACTTAAGAAAAAGAAATCGAAAAAATAAGATCCTACTTCAAGAAGATGGATCGTAGGCAGAGAATTATTCTGGGGATTGTCTTAGTTAATCTATCCATCTTTTTATTTTCTGCCATGTTGTTTACGGAGCAGGACTCCTACTCATGGACTGGAGAAATTAGCGAGTTCTCAAAATTTTTCCTGAAGCTAATTTCCCGGAAAGATTGGGGAGTGAGCTTAATGATCCTTCTTTGTACCAGCCTTTGTTCTGCTGGGATTTATTTAATAAGCGTAAAATCAAAGAGCTGATTGATACTGGGTTTAAGTTCAAAAATTAAAATGGTCCAAGTCCTGCCTACCTTTCGAATTTAATCTCGATATTCTTTCCCATGTGATTTGACATCACCAGAATTCGTTCTAAGTATAGAACGCGTTCCAAATACATTATATGGCGAATGAAATCATTGGTAAAGAAGTCCAATCCATTGCTCCAGCCTTGGATAGGGCGATTGATATTATTGAGTTTCTCGGAAAAACCGGTGAGGCGGCTACTTTATCTCAAATAAGCCGAACACTAGATCTACCTAAAAATTCAGTCTTTCGAATCACCCAGACTCTTTTATCCCGTGGATACCTGATCAGAAACAAAGAGATGGAGTTTTCTTTGTCCTCGAAATTTATCCGGATTGCTTCTCAGCAAGGTGCACGTATAAGCCTGCCTGAATTAGCAAACAGTGAAATGGAAAAACTCCGCAACCTCACCAAGGAAACGATTCAATTAGGGGTTCTTAATGGTAAAGAGGGTGTTATTATTCACCAAATTGAAGGACTGCAGCCTCTAAGGATCGTGGTGGATATTGGTTTGAGATTTCTTCTTTACTGTAATGCACCCGGGAAGATGCTCCTTGCCCATATGCCTCTTCAACAAAGAAAAGAGGCGATTGAATCGATGAACCTAGAAAGGCTCACAGGTACCACCATTACGGATAAGCAGAAACTTCATCAGGAATGTGAAAGGATTATAGACAAAGGTTATTCCACGGATTTTGCGGAAGCAGATGAGGGTATTCATTGTATTGCCGGACCAATCTTTAATCCTGATTTAACTTTAGCTGGAACACTTTGGATAACGGGACCGGCGAAGCGATTGCCCAGAAATCAATTTTCTAAGTTTGGAGAAATGGTGAAAGAAGCGGGTAAGCAGATTTCCTTTTCCAAGAAGAATTATTCCTAATGATTTTCTGTAACAAACATTCTACAGGAACATTCCTTATATTATGGATTGTAGTTATCATTGGTTTGGTTTCTGCCAAAGCTGACACACATTCAATCAAGCAGCCTTATGAACTTTTCGAAAATTACTGTTTTGATTGTCATGATGATGAGGTGAAGAAAGGAAACCTCGATATGATCAGTTTGCTGGATGAGCGAACATTTGATGGTACTTTAATGTTTGAAAATCTGATCACCGGCAAAATGCCTCCCAGCAATAAATCGCAGCCTGGCATAACCGAGAAAAAGCAAATGCTGGATTGGTTAAGTAAAAAACAAAAACCAATCCCTCCCGAGTCCTATCGCCGCACAAGTCGCCACGAATTTGTACATTCAGTAAATGATCTGCTAGGCATCGAATTGGATCTTAGCGATGAAATCGCCGAGGATCGGGGGACATATGATTTTGATACTGATCGGAGAATCAAAATAACCCCGCAGCTTTTATCTTCCTATTTTAATGTGGCCGAAAGGATGCTTGAATTTGCCTTTCCAAAGGATGGCTTTTATCCCCAGCAGATTTGGACAACCAATAAGGTAAGGGACAGTCACAAAACATACAATATTTACAACCGGAGGTACGAGGATGGCGTTCTGTTCTCCTGGACGCGGGCAAATAATGGAAACAGCTATTCCTTTTTTTATGATAACTTTGAACCACCTGTTGAAGGCTGGTATGACCTGACTTTTGACGCGAAGAAACTGGGTGCGTTTGACGAAGCGATCAGTGTACAGGTTTTTGCGGGTAAATATTATTTTGCGGATGACCGCCCGGAGCCACAGCGTTTAGTGGGAGTGATATCATTAGAAAACCGGGAGGTTGCATCTCATAAGATTCGGGCCTTTCTAAAACCAGGCGAAAATGTTTCAGTTCATTGTTATTCCAAGCATAATTTTCGGCAGGTAGGTGGGGATCAAGGAGCTTATATTAAGCAACTTAAGATCCGGGGCCCAGTCACGAATAGTTGGCCACCATTGTCTTACCAAAAAGTGTTTGAGGGAGTGGAACTCGATGTACCGCCGAGAATTCCCAGGAACAAAATAGTTAATCAAAGCCGGTTGATTGAAATTGGTGGCGATGTACTTGTCAGCAGCGAACAAAAAGGCAGGGAGAAAGACAAGATGCTGGATGGATCAAACCTGACTTTCTGGCACACCCAATATGAACCTACTCTGGCTAAGCTTCCACATTATGTGATTCTGACCAACCCAAACAGATACGATATTGAAGGGCTGGTCTATTCAACCTGGTCGGGGGGAAATGGAAACGGCCAAGTAGAGGCTTATGAAATTTATTATTCGCAAGATGCAAAGTCCTGGGATGGTCCGGTCATGAAGGGTGATCTGGAAATTAGGGTGGCCAATCAGCAAATCATACATTTCCCGAAGTCAACTCCTGCACCTTACATTAAATTTTTGATTACGGGAGCCCACTCATTGGATGGCAGATCCTTGGCTTCGGTTGGAAAGCTGGATGTATTGTCGCCCAACCAGACCGAAGTAAAAAGAGATCAGGTTGCCGTAGATGTGAGTTCATCTGAAGTCCTTAAACAGATCTTAAAGAATTTTGCGGAGCGGGCCTTTTCCTCCAGCTTAACTGATGAAGAATTGGCTCCTTATTACCAGGCAAGTCTAAGTGCACTCACCGATGGAGAAGACTTTATTGAAGCGTCCAAGCATGGGCTGAAGGCAATCCTTTGCTCGCACCGTTTTCTAATGAGCCCGGGTGAGCACACCAATAAGTCCTATGAGCTGGCGTCTTCTTTGGCTCGGATCTTTTGGCTCTCTGTACCGGATGATTATTTGCTGAATCTTTCCCGCAAAGATCAACTGATGCACATGGAGATGGCAGAGCTTGTAAGCCACATGTTGGATGATGCCAGAAGTGAAAGAATGATTCATTCGATATGTCAGCAATGGTTGGAACTGAGATCCTTTAATGAAGTGACTCCATCCTTAAAGTTATACCCCAAGTATAATGATCTGCTTAACCATTACCTTCCTCAGGAAACAGAAGCTTATCTGGGGCACCTGATTTACCAAAATCTATCTGTTTCCAATTTGATTGATTCCAATTTTTCCTTTCTTAACCAGCGGCTTGCCCAGCACTACGGTATAGATGGAGTGCATGGGCAGGAGATGAGGTTGGTTTCTTTCAGGCCCGATGTTCCCAGAGGTGGTTTGATGACCATGGGCAGTATACTTAAAGTCACTGCCGATGGTTTTGATACTTCTCCTATTTTACGAGGAGCATGGATTTCAAAAAATATTGTGGGTAATACGCTATCTCCTCCACCAGAGGATATTGAAGTGGTTGAACCTGAGCATGGAGAAGAAGCAGCTTCCCTGCGTGAACAAATTGAGGAACATAAAAAAAACCCGGCATGCTATGCCTGCCACAAAAGTATTGATCCTTATGGTTTTGCCTTGGAGAGCTTTGATGCAACTGGCAAATGGCGAAAACAATATCGGGTAAAAAAACCTCACAAGAATACCTTCATGTATAACCGTGCTGGATACTATGATTTGGTTGGAAAAGTCGATCCAGCTGGAGAAATCAGAGGGAACAAATTTGACGATGTCTATGGGCTCAAGGCGATATTACTAAGTGATCACCAGAAAATTGCCTACAATTTCATCAAGAAATTTTATGAGTACACCAATGGATGTCTGCCGGATCTGGAGCAGCGAAATGATCTTTATGCCCTCATACCCGATGATGCTGATCAATGCGGGATCCAGGAATTAATCACAAGTACTCTTAGCTACACCTTAAAAAACTGATATGAAAGCAATATCCAGAAAAGAGTTTCTACGAGCAGGACTGGCCCTTCCGCTTGCCCTGCAATCTTTGAACCTGAGGGCCGCCACCCGGCCAGCACCGGTTGCTGCGCCGAAGCGAATCATGTTTATCTGCAGTTGCCTGGGGTTCTATGAGCCTTACTTTTTCCCCAACCAATCAGGGGATTTTAAATCATCCAGGTATCTCAGGGATATGAAGGTAAAGGAAAAGATGACAGTGTTTAAAAACCTTTATCATCCTGGGATGGATACCAGTAATCATGATTCTGAGAAATCATTCCTTACGGGTAGCCCGTCTCCTGAATCACCCAGCTTTGTGAACGGAGTTTCGGTGGATCAAGTGATGGCTCAGAAAATGGGTGGAGATACACGTTTCCCTTTTCTTAATTTCAGTATTTATGATCGTGGTTGGGGATTATCCTGGAACGAGAGAGGTTCCCCGATTCCGTCCCTGCATGATGAGGAGAAAATTTTTAATAAGCTTTTTGGCAAGGAGGATTTACAGGCAAAGAAAGACCAGATCAGGAATGACCAGCAAATTCTTGCAAGCCTGGGCAAGGATGTTTCGAGACTTAGCAAATCAGGAAAAAATTCCGGAAAGCTTGATAGCTATAAAGTGGTGATTGAGGAACTGGCTGCACAATTGGAACATGAGAAGTTTTGGCTGAATGCAGAGAAACCAAAAGTGCCAAAGTCTCTACATCAGGATCACGAATATGTTTTTTCCAATAAGATCCGAAACTTATTTGAACTCTCCAAACTCGCGTTTCAAACAGATTCCACCCGGGTGATTACATTATCGATGGATTGGATAGACGGTGCGATTAAAGTGCCCGGTGCTGTGGGGGGATGGCATACCTTGTCTCATCATGGAGGGAAGCCAAATGTGATTGATCAATTAAGTAAAATTGAAATCGATACCTTGAAGCATTTTAACAATTTCCTTTATGAGATGGATCAAATTAAGGAAGGAGATGGTACTTTATTAGACCATACAACTATTGTGATGGGCAGTAATTTTGGAGACGCTTCCAGGCACACCTGTAACAATCTTCCCATCATTGTAGCCGGGGGAGGGTACCGTCACCAGTCCCTGACCGTTACTGAAAAACAAACTCCTCTTTGCAATCTCTATCTCGAACTACTTCACCGAAATAATATTGATGTTGGTGCTTTTGGGAGTAGCACCGCAGACTTAAATTTACTCAAGAGTTGACGCTTTAGTATTTGGTGGAAGCGTCTGTCTTAACTTTTGCGAAATTAAGTTATTTTTTATTCTGCAGTGGATTCCACCAGGCGTTCAGCTTTGCAGTTAAATTCTGCACCACATCTGGATTTTGATCAGCTAGGTTGGTGCTTTCTAATGGATCTTTCGTGAGATCAAAGAGTTCCACTTTTTCCCGAGGTATTCCAATTTGCCAGCCCATGGATTTAAGCTTGGGGTGAGGCTCTGTCCACCGGGTCAGTTTCCAGTTTTGCTGTACAACTGAACGTGCACGGAGGGCGGTTTCTGGGCGGTCAACATCGAGCATATCATGAGTGAAATTTTCGAGAAAGATGGACTTTCTTTTTTTGACTGCCGTGGGATTTAAAAGATCAATCCCGCTCATCCTCTCATCCGGACCTATTCCGCAGGCATTAAGAATAGTGGGCACAAGGTCGAGGTTGCTGGCAAGGTCGGTGGAATTGATTTGAGGAGAAAATTTAGCGGGCCATCGAAACATGATCGGAGTACGAACACCTTGCTCATAGGGGGATGCTTTAACGGAGCCTCTCTTCCCGTCCAACCTTCCCCAGCCATTGTCGCATGCATAAACCACCAGGGTATTGTCGGATAATTTCAGCTTATCCAGATCATCGAGCAATTGTCCGCAGCTTTGATCAAACCATTCGCACATCGCATAATATTTTGCCTGTCCGCCTGCTCCGAGATCACGGTATTTTTTCTCCAAATCGGCAGGGGGATTATGCGGGGTGTGGGGGAGGAATGGAGCGTACCAAATAAAGAACGGTTTTTCTTTCTCCTTGGCCTCACGGAGGAAGTCAGAGATAGGCTTCATGGTATCCCGGCCAATACTTAGGGAGTAGGGGGAACCATGCCTTTGGGTAGCTCCCATATCGTGGGTGAAGCCGGAATTTTTAGGATGTGCGTGCCAGTACTTTCCCGTGTGTAAGCTGATGTATCCTTGCCTGGCCAGTAACTTGGGCAACTGGGGCGAGTTTTTAAATTTATCAATCCATGGCTGCCGGCTGATTCCCTTGAGTGGATCATTCCCCGTGGTTCCGTGCTCATGCGGGTATAGACCGGTGAGCATAGTAGTGAGGGAGGAACTGCATAGGGCAGTGGTTACATAGCCACGGTCATATCGTAAGCTCTGAGATGCGAGGCGGTCGAGGCTGGGAGTTTCGATCATTTCGTGCCCCATAAATCCATAATCCCCAAATCCTTGGTCATCGCTTAGAATCATTACCACATTGGGCAGTGGTTCGGGCTTCGCCCACGAAGAAATACTTCCGCAAAGTGAAAGGAAGATGAAGGCTACTAATCTAAGTTTCATAAATTGGATTGTAATGGGTACTGATTTTAAGATCTAAACCAATAATTTTTTTACTACATGTCCATAGGCCGGCCTGATCATTAAAGCTAATCGAAAGAGCTTCAGTGCCCTTGCCCGTTGCCCCGAAGACCAGAAGTCCTCCGAGTAGAGGCAATAGCCACCACAGCATCATGCGATCAGTTTTTTGACTGCGTGGTGTTGTTCTACTCCGGTGAGACGGAAATCAAGTCCCTGAAAACGGAAGGATAATTGGGTATGATCAATTCCCAATAGCTGGAGAATGGTGGCCTGGAGGTCGTGGACATGTACAGGGTCCTCGGTAACATGGAAGCCAAGTTCATCGGTCTGCCCCAGGGTAATCCCTGGTTTTACGCCCCCACCCGCCATCCACATAGTGAATGCCTGTGGGTGATGATCGCGCCCTCCACTACGGTTCAAAGCGGCGCTGGCTTCTACCATCGGGGTGCGTCCGAATTCTCCACCCCAGACGACCAGCGTATCATCAAGCATACCTCTGCGTTTCAAATCCTGAACGAGGGCTGCACTTGCCTGATCAATCGATTTGGCCTGGTTCTTCACATTGCCTTCGACATTGTTATGGGCATCCCAACCGCCATGGTAGAGCTGGATAAAGCGGGTTCCGCGCTCGGCTAGGCGGCGGGCAAGCAGGCAGTTGCTGGCATAATCTGATCGTCCTTTTTTCACGCCATAAAGATCCAATGTTTCCTGAGTCTCCTGGGAGAAGTCCATTAGCTCTGGTGCCCGTGCCTGCATCCGGTAGGCCATCTCGTAGGCTTCGATACGGGCATTGATCTCGGGATCTCCCATACGGTTCAAGGAATTCTTGTTCAGTTTGTTGAGCAGATCAAGAGTTTGGCGCTGTGCTGTCCGGTCAATCCCCTTGGGGTTGGAGACATGGAGGATAGGATCAGACCCCTGGCGGAAGGGAACACCCTGGTGCTCGGAGGGCAAAAATCCGGAGCCCCACATCGAGGAACCTCCGCTGAGAACCCCACCGCTTTGCAAGACCACAAATCCGGGGAGGTCGTCCGCCTCGCTGCCGATTCCATAACTTAACCACGATCCCATGCTGGCCCTACCGGGGATACCACTACCCGTACTCATAAAGAGCTGGGCGGGGGCATGGTTAAAATGATCGGTCTTCATCGATTTTACGAAGGTTAAATCATCGGCAATTTTGGAAAGGTAGGGCAGGCGGTCTGATAACTCCGCACCGGACTGTCCATGTTTGGCAAAGGGAAAGCGGGGCCCGAGTACCGCGGCATCCGGCTGAATAAAGGCATAGCGCTGTCCCTTGATCACAGAAGGGGGGATGGGCTTGCCCTCGATCTCTGCAAGCTTGGGCTTATGGTCAAAGAGTTCCAGTTGGCTGGGTGCACCGGCCATAAATAAGAAGATGACCCGTTTTGCTTTTACGGGGAAACGCATGAAGCCTGGGTTACCCATTGCCCCAAAGCTTTCTTTGGCGAGCATGGAGGCGAGGGCAATCTTGCCCAGGCCAATTCCACAGTCTTTAAAAAAATGTCTTCGGGTACGGTGTAGGAGTGGATTTGTGATCATGGCTTGGTGATGGATTCGTCTAAATTCATAATAGCCCGGGCGAGCAAAACTTTGCCTGCCCAGGGAGCATCGGCTTTGGGGTCGGAGGTAACATCGGCTGGTTTGAGCTCACCTTTCTTAAGGCGGGTAATTTGTTGCTCGAGGTAGCCCTGCAGGGCCTTTGTTTCCTCCTCAGATGGTGGGCGGGTAAGGAACCTGCGGAACAGCTCATATACCGGATCCTTACTCGATTGATGGACGAGTTTGCCTGCTTCCCGGGCAAGCTCGACATACATTTCATCATTGAGAAGAGTGAGGGCCTGCAGAGGGGTGTTGCTGCGGTCCCGTTTGGCGAGGCAGTTTTCTCCGGATGTTCCATCAAAGGTCATGAAGCCGGCAAAGGGAGCGGTTCTCTTGATAAAAGTATAGATGGAGCGACGGAAGCGGTCTTCTCCTTTGGATACATTCCAGGTCTGATTACCGAAAGCATGGGAGAGCACAGTTTTGGGCTGGGGCGGGTAGACCCCAGGGCCGTACATCTTGGAGGAGAGTTTCCCGCTGGCATGAAGCATATGATCACGGATTAATTCTCCACTCAGACGAAGCCTCGGACCACGTGCCAGCAGGCGGTTCTGCGGATCTTTCTCAAGAAGATCGGGAGAGGCATTGGAGCTTTGCCGGTAGGTGGCACTGGTTACAATCAAACGATGAAGCTGTTTCAGAGAAAGTCCCATTCTACGAAATTCCACTGCAAGCCAATCAAGCAGTTCCGGATGGTCGGGTGCGGGGGCCTGGGTGCCAAAGTCGCCACTGGTACGAATCAGGCCATAGCCAAAGAGGGAGCGCCAGGCACGGTTCACAGTGACACGGTCCCCAATAGGGTTATCCGCACTGGCAAGCCAGCGGGCAAATTCCAGGCGGTTGGAGGGCATCTTGGTATTTTCACTCAGAAGAATCTCAGGAATTTTTGGATGAACCTTATGCTTGGGGCTGGTGTATTCTCCACGGTGGCGCAGGTAGGTAGGGCGGGGGTTGTCCGTCGGGCGCTCCTGCATGACGAGGGACCTGCGGCTATGGGGAAGTTGTTTACGCAGGGCATGGATCTCAGAAACTTCATTTGATTTAAGGGGAATATTTTTCCAGGGCGGATCTCCCGCTTTGCCCAGAACTTTGGAATCTTCCCCGTTTATTAGACCCTTGGTTTTCCATTCCTCTCCCTGGGGTTGTTGTTCGGAATATTTCCATGTTTGATCCGTGACATGGGTTTGCCTGTCTCCTTTTGCGGGAGTGATTTCAAGCTGGACGATCAGGGCACCGGGCCCACCATTGTTGGTTGCTTGAACGGCTAGGATATTCTGTCCCTTTTGGAAATACTTCGCGGTATTGATCGATACAGGCTCATACCACAGAGAATTGGAAGCCACCTTCTTCCCATTGATAAAGAATTCGGACTCGTCGTCACAGGTGTAGACCAAGTGGGCGTTTCGGGGAGCATCCTCTAATTCGATGGTTTTGGTAAAATAGAGAGTTTGCTTTGAATGGTTGTTTTGATCATCCCATATCCATTTGGCAGCATGAGTGAATGCCTGGTTGTCCTGTCCGTATAGAAAGAGTTTTTCCAGGTAGGTGCTTTTTAATTGATCTATTTCCTCTTCCTTAAGCACTTCTTTTTGGGCTAGCAGGTCTTCGATCTTGGAGCCCAGATGATTGGGCTTTGGCTTTTTTGTGGATGAAGTCGCGGAGATACGAAACCTACCGAGGGATGCGACAAAGTGTCTTTCAAAAAGAAGAGACATGGAAAAGGCCTGGTTGGCTGGCATGGGTTTCTTCAGTGGAAGGATGATGTGTTGTTCCGCTCCAATCGCAGCACTCCAACCGGATGATCCATCCCCATCTGCGATTTTGTCCGCCCCATTCCCTCCACTGGCAAGGGGTGTATTAAATTCAAGCTTTGTGCCATCACTTGCTTGCAGGTTCACTTCACTGAGAAAGAATAATCCCTTTCTGCCCTCGTAGTAAGAACGGCCTGGGCCCAGGTCGGGTAACCGTTCATCAGGGATTGCTTCGATTCTCAATGCGGTAATTGGTTCTTCTGATGAGAAATTAAGATCGTACACATCCCGCTTGGTAAAATCTCCGGAAGCGAAGAGGGAGCCGTCTTCCATTTTTTCAAGCTTGGGAAGGTTGGTCTTCCATGCAGTGGGCTCTATAACATTCCAAAGGGTGGATTCCTTTTGCATCTTACTATGCCAGGATTTGAAAGATGGATCGAAGTCATGGTGGCGACTCATCAACTCCTGGATTTTTTCTTCGATCTGTTTTTCTACCGCAGCTTTTCGCTTTAGCTGATTGTCCGAATAGAGCAGAAGGTCGGGCTCTTCCACATTGTCGAGCAGGGCCATGATGCCAAAATATTCATCGTGAGTAATGGGGTCGTATTTATGGGTGTGGCACTGGGCACAACCCGTGGTCAGTCCCATCCACACGGTCCCAGTGGTGGCGACCCGGTCAACCGCTGCATAGAAGCGGAATTCGAGAGGATCAATCCCACCTTCCTCATTAAGCTGGGTATTACGGTGAAACCCGGTGGCAATTTTTTGATCCATGGTGGCATTGGGCAACATGTCTCCAGCCAATTGCTCAATGGTGAACTGGTCATAGGGCATGTCCTCATTGAGCGCTCGGATAACCCAGTCGCGGTAGTGCCAAATTTCTCTGGGCCTGTCTTTCTCATACCCGTTGGTATCTGCATAACGGGCGAGATCGAGCCATTCCCTAGCCCATTTTTCACCATAGCGTGGAGAGGCAAGCAATTGATCAACCAATCTCTCATAGGCATCGGGTCGTTGGTCCGATGTAAAAGCATCTGCCTGTTGTGGAGTTGGGGGGAGGCCGGTTAGATCGAGGTAGATTCTCCGGACTAGTGAGTAGGGGTCGGCGGGTGCGGATGGATCGAGCCCATTATTCTCCAGGTTTTTCAGGATAAAGGCATCGATG
>Ga0255743_10003487_pt1 | contig 12418 bp, 7 predicted proteins | sample 101ome_19_FD_179950 | JGI IMG/M metagenome (GOLD analysis project Ga0255743, IMG submission 179950) | Coastal salt marsh microbial communities from the Groves Creek Marsh, Skidaway Island, Georgia - 101405AT metaG (version 2) | ecosystem: Environmental > Aquatic > Marine > Intertidal zone > Salt... | reverse complement strand
ATCTTTGTACCGATAATTCAAAAAGAGATCCCACTGCACTTTCATCGCGTGATCGTGGGCCAGAGTCCAGTGCGGCAGATGCCCCCACTTTGGCTTTAGCTCCAGCGCCACTTCAAAAGCAATTTTATCGAATAGATTACGCAGGAATGTAGCCACGTAGCTTTCGCCGACCGCACCATGTGGAAAAAAATTGCGGTCCCAATACTTTGGCGCGACGCGGAACCAAGCATCGTATATATCGCTGGTGTATTCGAGACTACGCAGCAAACCTTTGCGATGCGCGACATTGACATGTCCGATGTTGGCCACGTGCCAGTCTTCACCAGCCATGTGGCGCATGATTTGAACCCAGCCATTCATGTTTTGCACACCCGAGTAGTCGTGCAGCGGCAGCCGGTTACCGTAAAAAATATCTACCACCGTCAGCACTCCATCAGGAGTGATAACGTAGGCATCTGCACCTGTGTGAGCCCAATCGACCACAGAGGCATAGATGAACTCCTTGCCATCGAATTTAAACTTGGCGCGCCCATCACCGACAACGACATTCGGTCGAGGCAGGGGCATTTGGTACCTGTCCATTTCTCGAATCGTGCGCTGAGTGCCAATGATTTTCACATCAATGCCTCGCGCCTGCTGGTGGTCGTAAAATCGCTGAGCAGCGCCGATATGATCGGTATGCGGGTGGCTGTAAACCAAGGTTGTCAGCGGCTTCCCGTCGAGAATGTCGTCAATGTTGCTGAAGAGTTCTTCCATAAACATAAACTCGGGCATGTCGATGATCAGCGCTTCAAACTCCCCCACATAAAGTGTCACCGCAAATAGATCAGCTAAAATCCACCAGGTGTTCTCGGTCAGCCGCTGGATATAGTATTTCCCAACCGCCTCGGGCCATTCAGGCACATCCACCTGATGCCCGGGTTTGAGCTCCTCCCATTTGGAGAGCGGCTGCGTTGGTATAGAGTTATCGGGTTCGTTTGCACTCCTGACAGGCTCATGGCGCTGGAAGCCCGTGGGTACAATAAACTCGGGGGGGAAAGGGCCGAACAAGGCGCCTATGGCCTCTTGGGCAAGCTCAGGCGTAACCTCTTGTCCGGGCGCGATTTCGGGCGGCTTACTGCCAAGTATCTTGTTGCCGTAATAGCCTGCGAACGCTGCTATGACTGCAACCAGCACAAAACCAACTTTAGTCGAAGACCTCACAAACAATCCTGCTCCAATCGCAGATGCAATTCCTGATTAAGGTGCGATCGGGTCAAACTGCGGTTTCACCGACTGCACCTCGGGGTTGTAATTCAGGAATACGTCCTCAAAGACTTTATAAGCATGACTGCGAATGACTTCCGAGTGCGCCAAATGCTTCCATCGGGGATAAACTGCCTGGGCCACCGTTTCGGTGGATTGCTCGACATAATTGCCCCAGAACACACCGGCAGTTAACCCCGGTCCATTCTTCTGCACAGCCTCTCCGATACTCTTGCCTGTCGACCAATCCGGCAGTATCAACGTGTTAAAGGCATCGTATAAATCTTCCAGATAAGCAAATGTTTGCCGAATATCGCGTTTGTAGCCAACGTTGGCGTGACCGAGCACCGCGTAATCCCAGTCCTCACCCAGCACATGGCGTAAAAAATTGACCCAGCCGGTTATGTCATGAGAAGAACTGATATAAGCGAGAGGTAATCGGCCGGGGTAATTGAAGTCGACATAGGTAATGACCCCATCAGGGTTCAGCACATAGCTGTCCGCCGGACTATGTGCAGAAGCTACCGGCGTGCCAAGAATAAAGTCTCTGCCCTCAAAACTGAAAGTTGTCCGACCGTTAGCAACGATTTCCGTAGGTGGGGCGACATTGTTTTGATGTATTGAAATTTCTCGCGCCGCGCTTTCACTTGCGACAATGCGCAGCTCTACCCCCTGCTGCGTCAGTAACTGCTGCAACCGCACAGCACCTGCATTGTGATCAGTGTGCGGATGCGAATAAACGACCGTTGACACTGGAAGTTCGGTAAAAGATCTCAATGCCATAAGCATATCGGAAGGATTAACAGAGCTGGAAACATCCACTACCAGCACACTTTCTTCACCAACATAAACCGTGCTGGCAAAAGCGTTGCAGATCATCCAGTAAGAACGCTCTGTCAACCTTTGGACGTACCACTTTCCGGGCTCACCAAAATCGGGCACCGCAACGCGATGCCCCAACGGCAGCTGTCTAGTAAGACTGGGGCCAAAAAACTCGTCTTCGGTACCGCTCCACGGAACCAGTAATGGTGCAGGCGTAATGTGCTGATGACTGAACTCTTCAGCAAGTGCCGCACCGGCACTGACCATTACGATAAGCAGGACAAGCAAATATCGAAGCTTTGCCATACCGGACTTCCGAAACCCCAAAGACGGCGCTAGAAACGCTTCTCGACGTTAATCGCCCATGTCCGAGGCAACGCATAGGCCCCAAAGTCCATGCCCTCAACGAAATCACCACTGGCAAGGTAATCTTCGTCTGTCAAATTCTTGCCACTCAGTGCGACAAGCCATCCCCCATCTGCGGTCTCGAACGCCACACTGGCGTTCCACAGCGAATAGTCATCCTGCGACAATGGAGCACGGTTATTAAATTCGTAGAAGACCGAATCACTGTAGGAATAGTCAACCCTTGGCGTGAGTGAATGCCCACCTGCCAAATCGAATGCATAGGATATCGACGCATTCCACGACCACTCCGGCGTCATCGGAAGTTTGTTGTTTACCGAACCCACCGGATCAAATACTGCATCCGTGAATGAAGTGTATTCAGCGTCGAGGTATCCCGCACCCAGCTCAAATAAGAGCCCAGCAACTGGCAGATAAGCGACCTCGATTTCAAAGCCCTTGATCTCCGCCTCCCCCGCGTTGATGTTAACGGGCCCCAATGCGCCTGGCTGTCTGCCAATAACATGAATATCTTCATAATCCGTGAAGAACACCGCACCGTTAATACGCAGCCGATTATCCAGGCCTGAGAACTTCGACCCAATTTCGTAGGCTGTAACAAACTCTGGATCGAACGACGGGACAATGGGGTTAGGTTCTGCGACTCGCTGTGTAAAGCCTCCACCCTTGTATCCCTCTGAGTAGGTGGCATAAACCATGAAGTCGTCGGTAAACGCATAGGAAAGGTTTACCATGGGCGTCGTCTCGGTAGAGTTAATATTGCTGGGCACCGGCGGCAACAAGGGGACGCCCGCCGGGATTAAACTCAAACGATCTCGCTCCAATATGAACGCGTTGGGGGTAAATTCGCGCTCATCGTCTGTATATCGAATCCCGACAGTCATCGAGAGGTTATCAGTCAGGTCATAGGTCCCTTGAGCAAATACCGCCATGCTTTCGGTCGTAGTGCGCCCGCCACTAGTGAGGTCAGCGAAAGCTGCCGATATGGTCTCTAAATAGGTGCCATCCTCGTCAAGGTAATAGAACCCCAGAATCCAATTCAGCCTGTCATTAAAGGCTCTGCCTAAAAGTTGGAATTCTTGGGTAAACGTCTCGTTGTCCATCTCTTGCGCATTCAAATCGAAAACCTGCAGCGGTGATCCATCAAGATCCATGGAAGAGTCTGCTTCCACACTGCGGAAGGCGGTGACGGATTTGAGGGTCAAATCACCAATATCCCAATTGACAGTCGCGCTCACACCCCATAAGTCCAGATCGGACTTCGACTCGGCAGAGGCATTCGTTTTGTAGATATCATCGGTTAACCACTGCCGGTTATAACAGGCAGAACTCGCAGCGCCCGGCGCGAAACATTGCCCTTGGCCTGCACCCTGAGGGTCCAATTGTGGAGCGAAGACAGCGTTATGCAGGCTTGCTATGGAAGTCGGTGTAGAAAGCGCCTCTTCAATGGACAGGAGGGTAAGGCCACCGACACCCTGTCTGTCTCGCGTACCGTCCAAGGACAAGATGACATCTAGCGTCTCTGATGGTCGCCACAAAAACCGGCTTCTGAAGCCCAATGAATCCACGTCACTGACATCTGCATCATCAAAAAGCCGTTCGTAGTAGCCGTCGCGGCCCCTGTATTTAATCGACGTTCGATTGTAGAGATTATCGCTCAGTGGAAGATTGACGGTGCCGTACACGTCCAATCGATCGTAATTTCCAGCAGTGAGTCCAAGCTTGGCCTCAAACTCTTCGCCAGGCAACTTTGATGTGACGCTGACCGCACCGCCAGTGGTATTGCGACCAAAAAGGGTCCCCTGTGGCCCCCTCAAAACTTCCACACGCTCGATGTCCAAGAGGTCAATCAATGCGCCCGTGGAGCGCGACACATACACGTCGTCCACGTAGATACCCACACCCGCCTCGACATTCAATGTGAAATCCAGCTGCCCTACACCTCGAATGAATACCGTCGTGCTCCCGCTGTTACCACTCAGCCCGGCCCGCTCATTGAATATGAGATTTGGCGTCGACTCGCTTATCTGACCAATATTGTCGAGCTGCCTTGATACCAAGTCATCACCCGAAAACGCAGTGATGGAGATCGGTGTATCTTGGATGGATTCCTCGCGCTTCCGCGCCGTAACCACAATCTCCTCCAGCGCAGAGAGACCGGGTTCCGTTTGCGCCAACACCACAGCCGGTGCCAGAGAGGTACCCACCAGGACCGCCACCGCCATCCACAAGGGATCCCTATTTGTTAACCAGCGGCCACACACCTTGATCGAGCGATATACCCACAATTGAGTCAGTGCCATTGCTATTATTCCTTAACCTGAACCTGATCCTGCAATAAATTTCGCTTGCATCACCCAGTGATTTCTTAACGCCGGCGGGCCATACGAACGCGCATCCATACTGTTGCGTATCCATACGAATGCGTATTGATAGCCACTAGTATTCCAGACGCATCATTAGGAGTCTTTGAAAAATAATAGAAAAGACCGTTTACTATTTATGACATATAGTGAGGCACATGAAATTTCTAGATGACATGGTGCTGTTTGCCAAAATCGTGGAACTGAAGAGTTTCACGGAGGCCGCGCAAGACTTGGGCGTGTCGCGCGCACTATTGAGTAGGCGGCTCAACGCTTTGGAGCAACGACTGGGTGTGCGTCTGCTCAATAGAACTACACGGAGACTGCACCTTACCGATGGAGGCGCAACTTATTTCCAGTATTGCCAGGAGGTTCTGACTACGGCACTCGAGGCCGAGGAAGCAATACAAGCCATTAAGAGCGCCCCGGCTGGCTTGCTACGAGTCGCTATGCCAATACCGCTCGGACAAGATCTATTCGGGCCGATACTACCCGTATTTCGAGGTCGCTATCCAGACATCCAGCTGCGCTTGGACCTCAGTGACCAACCCCCAGACCTCGTAGGGTCTGGCTATGACATAGTCGTGCGCTGGGGTCATAACCTACCTGACTCAAGCTATGTCGCTAAAACTATCACCAGCATGCCTATCATCACTTGTGGTGCACCAGATTACCTGGCCACTAGAAAAAAAATATGTCATCCGCGTGACCTGAGCTCACACAACTGCTTGATATACAGCCCCCTCCGGGAGGGACACGAGATCTGGCGCTTCATGGACAAAGGAAAGCCGCTCGCGTTGCCAGTAACTGGAGATATCGAAGCTAACCATGGGCCAGTTCTGGTCCATGCCGCAAGCGCCGGCCTCGGGTTACTGTTCGCCCCCGAGTTCCTCGTGCGAGAGCAAATCGCTCGGGGTGAATTAGTCGAGGTGCTTGCCGAATATCGCTGTAATGCAGCTATTTGGGCTCAGTATCCACACCGGGTCATCACCCAGAAAGAACGCGCTCTGCTGGATTTTTTATGCGAAAACATCCCGCCCCTGATCAACCCCGAGGCGGCCACGACCCGTGATGCTCGCACTTTGTAAGGCAGCGTGGCAGTGCAAGCACGGCGCCATCGCCCAAAGCAGCGTCTAAGCCTGCAGCAATAAATCAACGTGGGCTTGCATCCTCTGGAGCCGCTGACTCTTTGACTCCCTTGCCGAGATAAACTGCTCCCCTAAAACGTAGCGGTAAAGCGACTGCGCCCGGAGGCTAGCACCGCTTGTTGAAAACCCCGCCGCCGCAAAGAGGTCTTGCAGAAACTCAAAACGCTTCTTGTCTATCACTGCTACGACCTTCGCTCTTCGCTTGTCATACTGCGTCCACGACCGGATGTGCGGGTCCATCCCCCCAAGATCACGGCGCACAATATCTTCAGCAACCGCCCTGACTCTTGCTCTTGAATCTGTCGGATAGTCGGGATTGGCGATAACCGTCTGGGTGCTCTGCTCTGCCCAAAAATTGAGCAACTCGTCCAAGAACTGCTCTCGATCTTTGAAGTGCCAGTAGAAGCTTCCTTTAGTAACGCCTAGATTTTTAGCTAGCGACTCAACTCTAACCTTGTCAATCCCGCCGCTAGCCAGCGCTTTCAGCGCAGCATTCAGCCATGACTCTTTGGACTGTCTATCAATCACTGATTTCTTGGGTTTTGTGATACCTCGAGTTGACATCAATGGCCAGACCTCCTAACTTCCATACGCATACGTATGGGAAGGCAGCGAAGCGGTGACGCCACCCGCCCACACATCGCCGGTGCAAGCATGTGCATGTTGAGCGGTCATAATATCAGAGGGCGCAACCGGATTTCTGACATCCCAGGATCAAAAGCAAATTCAGTGAGGAGCGCGACAGCGCACAAAAACCATGTCTAATGAACATCTTTCTAACAGGATCGCGGTTGTAACCGGCGGGGCAGACGGTATTGGCGAGGGTATTGTCCGAACGCTGTGGGGCTATGGCGCCCAAGTGATTATTGCGGATATACAAGAGGAAAAAGGGGCCGGTCTGGCGACTGAGCTGGGCGAGAACGCCAGCTTCGTTTTGTTGGACGTTACCGATCCCGTCAGTTGGAACTCTCTTGTTACTCAGCTAAACGGCAACCCAGGACGCCTTGATATTCTCGTTAATAACGCAGGCGGCGGCGGTTTCGGCAACCTGGACCAACTCACTTTCGAAGAATGGCGCAATATTATGGCGCTCAACATGGACTCCGTATTCCTGGGCTGCAAAACGGCGGCGCCTCTGCTCCAAGCCGATGGCGGTGGCTCAATAATCAACATTTCGTCGACCAACGCCAATCGTGCGTGGGCAATGTTCTCGGGCTACTGCTCCGCCAAAGCCGGTATGACGATGTTTAGCAAGTGTGTCGCTCAACATTTCCTAGAGACGAATGCAAATGTCAGGTGCAACACGGTCCACCCGGGCCCGATCGAAACACCAAACTTTAAACGACTGACAGCCGCAGAAGGCGCGGAGCAACTGCTGGCGGACTGGCAAAAGAACAATCCTTTCACTGAAATCGGCTCGGTTGAAGATATTGGTGAGGTGGTAGCCTTTCTTGCTAGTGACGCAGCTCGTTACGTAAACGCTTCAGAATTTGTGGCAGCCGGCGGGACGCTTCTTTAGTCGAAAACCGCTCCTCTCGAGGGAGCGTTACGCACCGCTATCATCCATATCGGAATCGCTAGCACAACGATTCCGGTGTCAGGTCTCCTTGGCCATACCTCGCCTTTCATGCTCTGAATCTTGAGCTGTCGCGACAGCCCTACCGATTGCGAGGGCTTTTTAACAGTCGGTTAAAGAACGCCGCCCTCTATCTCTATGGCACTCAATTTTTCTGATTTCTGCTCAGAGTTGACATCGAGTCCCAACCGATTTATTTTCCATACGGTAGCGTATGGAAAAGTGGCCGCTCAAAATGACAGCGGTAAAGTGCGAGCTGCAAACAAAAGCGACTCGCGTGAACCTGCTCACTATGAGCTGAAATCGTAACGAGCTATTACACAGGGGCGTTATCAGTGCGAATCGCAATCATCGGGGCGGGAATTTCTGGCATTGCAGCGGCACAATCGCTTCGCAAAACCGGCCACGAGGTTCAGGTTTATGAAAAGTCCAGCCGAATCGGTGGCGTCTGGGCGCTGGGATACCCCGACGTGCGACTGCAGAATACCCGTGACCAGTATCGGCTTATGGATGTGCCCTGGAGCAACAAGCCCGATCTTCATCCCACCAGCGCGCAAGTACAGCAGCATCTCAACGAGGCTATCGATACGCTAGGTCTACCGATCGAACTGGACCATGAAGTTACCAGGCTGGAGGAGACGAATAGTGGCTGGCGGGTGCACTATCGAAACGCCAGCGACACCGGCCAACGGGATTTTGACTTCATCGTCCTTTCCATTGGTCAGTATTCAAGTGGCAAGCAATTACCGGTATTCCCCGGCCAAGACGAGTTCAAGGGCGATATCATCACCGAGCGGGAGGTCACTGACCTCAGCGTCTTTGATGGGAAAAAAGCACTCGTTGTGGGTTTTGGCAAAAGCGCGCTGGACATGGCGACCTTCGCGGTAGAGCAAGCCAGCGAAGTGCACCACCTTTTCCGAACGCCACGCTGGATGGTCCCCTTTCGCATACTGGGGGTCCACTATTCACGCCTGCTATTTTGTCGCATGGGCACCTTCCTGATGCCGAGCTGGGTGCAACCCAATGCCGTGGAAGCTTTCATTCATCGCAACTTGGGCTTTCTCGTCCGCGCCAATTGGCTTTTGGTACAGAGCATCGTCAGACTCCAGAAGTATTTACTGGGCGTCGGTAAGAGTACTGCCGTGAAAGACCGCCTCGCGTCGCTGACTCCGAAGCACGATATTGTCAGTGATTTTCGCTCTGCATCGGCGATGCAACCTCAGTTGTATTTGAAGCACATCGCGAAGGAGCGACTCGTGCCCCACCAAGGGGAGTTGCAGGCGTTTACGGAGAGTGGCGTAGTGCTTGAGGACGGCCGCACCATTGACTGCGATCTTGCCGTGCTGAGTCTTGGCTCGGGCTCGCCAACGTTTCCCTTTTTGCCTGAAAAATATCGCCAGCTACTGGAGAGCGAGCCTGATGGTGTGCAGCTCTATCGGCACTTGCTTCACCCGGATATCCCCCGGCTGGCGTTTGCAGGCTTTAACCATGGCTTTATGCACGTTCCGGCGGTTGAAGTCGGCATGTTGTGGTTGTCTGCGGTACTCACCGGCGACCTCACCCTGCCCAACGCCGATGAAATGCACCAAAGCATGGCAAGAGTGCAGCAATGGAAGCGTGACCACGTCAATTTTGAGCCATCTCGCTCCTGCGCGGTGAACACGCGGTTTCAGCAATACCTCGACGTGCTGTTGCAGGACCTCGGACTCAACCCGTACCGTAAAATGCCTAATGTTTTAGCCGAACTATTTAGCCAGTATGGGCCGGATGACTATGCGGACATTTACGAGGAATATCAGTCCCGGCAGAAGCAAGGGAACCAACAGCTCCGTGCTCTGGCGTTGGATACCTGAGCGGATGCAACTTTGAGCCGCTTGATGTTCCATTTGACCCCCTCACTTTCAAAATTAGAGGAACCGATATGAAAGCAATCTTTTATGAACAACACGGTGCAGCAGAAGTGCTGCAAGTGGGCGAACGCCCCACTCCGGAGCCTCAAGATCATGAGGTACTGGTTGAGGTTGTTGCCACATCGGTCAATCCCATTGATCGCCGATTGCGGGGCGGCGAGCTACAGGAGTACATCACGCGCACCTTTCCGGTTGTTCCCGGCTGGGATCTGGCCGGCAGGATTGTGAAGGTCGGCGAAAAAGTCACTGACTGGCAGGTGGGCGATGAGGTACTCGGCCTCGCATTTACTTGGTCAATACAGCATGGGAGCTACGCTGAATACTGCCCCATTGACGCCGCTTCAATCACTCGAAAACCGGAGTCAATAAAATTTGAACAGGCCGCCGCGCTGCCATTGGTAAGCCTCACTGCCTGGCAGGCGCTGAGCGAATTCGGTCAGCTCCAGGCGGGGCAATCTGTCTTTATTCAGGCGGGCGCTGGCGGCGTCGGCAGCGTGGCAATCCCCATGGCGAAGCACCTTGGCGCCAAGGTCTACACTACCACCAGCGCCAAAAACCGCGATTACGTCAAATCACTCGGTGCTGATGTGGTCATTGACTACACCGCCGAGGACTATGAATCCGTGTTGCGGCAACAAGAGCCCGCTGGCGTTGATCTCGTGCTTGAAGCCTTGCTGGGCAACGGCACCGCTGAAGCGGCCATTCGACTCACAAAAGACGGGGGCCGCGTCGCCTACATGAACAACGAACCTCCCGAAATGGATGAAATTGAGCAGCGCAATATCACAGCAGAATTCCTCCATCACAGACCCGATGGAGAAATGCTGAAGGAACTGGTGGATTTGTATCAATCGGGCAAGATCATCTTGCCCAAGATTCAAGCGCGCCCCCTCGAAGAGGCAATGGAGGCGCATCTGGAGTCGGAAAGAGGACACACCCAGGGCAAAGTGGTGCTGCGCATATCCTGATTCGAGACGCAACGCTAGGTAAACGCCACACAAAAAAAGGGGGCTACCCGCCCCCTAGCTTCATCTTATACCAAGGCAAGCGTCTCAGAACTCCTTGCGTATCTGAACGGCGTAATTACGGGGCGCGCGATAGGACACCTCGTTACACCCGCACAGCGTCGCCAAGTCAAAACCCTGAATACCCGCTCGCTCATCAGTCACGTTATTGATCAGCAGTGAGGCCACCCAAGATTGGTCACTACTTGTCCAGCTGATCAGACCGTTAACCATTGTGTAGCTGTCAAATTTATCAGCATCGAAGTTACGCAGGTTGTAATAGAACTCGTCTGAGTAGCTGATATCAGCCTGAATCGCCAGAGATGAACCCCCCGCTAACGGGATGGTGTACCGCGCCATACCAAATGCCTGAAACTCAGGCGTATAGGTGGGCGTCACATCTCTGGTCTCCAACGGTGAGCCATTCCTCAGTGGGAGATTATCAATGGTCGCATCAACGTATGAAGCGGACAGTATGAGATCGAGGCGATCAGTTGGGCTCGCCTGCAGCTCGATCTCAGCGCCGTACGTTTCTGCATCCAGATTGACCGAGTTACCGCCAACGCCGACGAACAGGAAAGCCTGATAGTCAGCATAATCGTAGTAGTACGCCGAGCCGTTCAAACGCGCCACGCCGCCCGCTAAGGTCGACTTGAAGCCCACTTCGAAAGACGTCAGTACTTCCTCGTCATACGGTACGCCGGCGTTCCCTCCGCCACCGAGGTAAGCCCCCAGCAGTGCCGCGTTAAAGCTGCCTGCCTTCACGCCACGGTTTATCCCTGCGTACAGCAGCAAGTCGTCGTTAGGCGTGTAATCGAGTTGCAGCTTACCGGTCCAAAAGCTATCAGAGAGGTCGTCTTGATAGGACAGTGGATCTCCCGCTCCCGCCGCATTAGGGACGTACATACTCGTGTCGTATGACACCTGGTCGTTACCCATAGATGGCGTTAAACCCCAGTTCCCTACGTAATCCTTCTCCTCGCGCATCACACGAACGCCACCAATTAGGCGCATGGCATCAGTGAGCTGATACTCATATTGTCCAAACAAACTGTAAGAATCGGTCTCTAGGCTGGCGATAGTCACCACGTCGGCCGGAAAAGCAATTGCGCCAAAAATACTGTTCGGTGGTGCCTTCAGCGCATTGGATGAGTCGGTGTCGATATTCAGGTAATAGGCACCCACTACCCAATCTGTTCGCTCAGAGCCGCCGGAGAGCCGGAACTCTTGCGTAAAGCTCGTTGCATCAACAGAGCCATAGTTGGCTAGTTGATTGACCGGCGCTGCGTCCACATCAATGAACAATTTCTTCTCATAAGACTTGCTGTCGGTGACGGAAACAAAGGACATGCCGCTATCGAATTCATATTCAACGCGGGCATTGAAACCGGAGGTTTCCGTTGAGCCCTGGTCGTCAAAGGCAAAATCACTGGAGAAGGTGAAGTCATCTCCATCAGGATCCTTGTAGCCAAAGAAATCGGCGCCGGGCGCCATACGCGCACACAGACCGATCGCCGCACAGTTACCTGGACCAAACGGCGAGTCTACGAGTCCGTCTCCACCACCATCCAAACCGGTGTCCACACCATTCTCCGTCAGGATGGATAGCCTCGTTTCATTAGCGGGGGTATCGATCACGTTATAAACTTCGGAACGCCCACCGATGTCCTCAACCATCGCAATGGTGGACTTAGATTGATAGGGACCCGTGCTCAACTCCGAGTCCGCGTAGTTTGCCGACAGCGTAATTTCCAGTCGATCACTGGGTCGAAAGCCGAGCGTAAGGCGCCCGACGATGGTGTCGTCATCTCCTAAGTCTGCTCCCGCACCTTCACCAGGATTGCCGATGGGTGCAAAGCCAAACACGTCGAATTGGGGTTGCCCCTGCGGATACAGATTTTCCAGATAGGGGTCCTGTTCGGAATAACGTAGCGCCCCTCTAATAGCCACGGTGTCAGAGATCGGACCGCCAAATGCGCCCTCT
>Ga0255743_10003479_pt1 | contig 12437 bp, 16 predicted proteins | sample 101ome_19_FD_179950 | JGI IMG/M metagenome (GOLD analysis project Ga0255743, IMG submission 179950) | Coastal salt marsh microbial communities from the Groves Creek Marsh, Skidaway Island, Georgia - 101405AT metaG (version 2) | ecosystem: Environmental > Aquatic > Marine > Intertidal zone >... | reverse complement strand
TAGGTAACATGACACCTTTTTGCTTCATATATTTACCTTTCCTTTTGGCATAAGTAACACTAGGTTTTTCATTACCTTTAAGAAAAACAAATTGAGCAACTCCTTCATTAGCATAAATTTTTGCTGGCAATGGAGTTGTATTTGAAAACTCCAATGTAACATGACCTTCCCAACCGGGTTCTAAAGGAGTTACGTTTACGATAATTCCACATCTGGCATAAGTTGATTTACCTAAACAGATAACTAGAACATCATCAGGGATTTTAAAATATTCTATGGTTCTAGCTAAAGCAAAAGAGTTAGGCGGAATAATACATTCTTTACCAACCTTTGTGACAAAACTTTCTTTTTTAAAAACTTTAGGATCTACAATACCTGAATTTACGTTCGTAAATATTTTAAACTCATTGGAAACCCTGGCATCATACCCGTATGAGGATAGGCCAAATGAAATTTTTCCTTTTCTTACTTGTTTGCTTACAAAAGGTCTTATCATACCTTTTTTTGAAGCTGCATTTTTTATCCATTTATCTGAAAGAACTGTCATTTTTTTTACTTTCTTTTTTAATCTTTTTTCTTTTTTTTAAATTTTTTTTTAGAGCAGCTTCCCTGCTTTTAATAAGGGAATCTTTTTTCTCAAAAGATTTCATTAATGGTCTAGTTTTTATCTGGATTTGTTAAGTCCTCAAGCGTTATAGGTTTATCAATATCATGCATGATTTTTTCGTCGGACTCTTTAGGGCTATTAGTAGCTCTTTTTGCTCTTCTTTGTTCTATTCGTGCTTTTCTTTTAGCTTCTTTTTTCATTGCCTTGTCGCCACGAGTAGATTTGTAATCATAGTGAATTCCCATAACAAATATTCCTTCATTAATTTTTAAATTTACTTCTTGAGCTAGTTTTTTGCAACCCTCTTGATTGAAGCTTCTGAATAATTATAAATAATACAGACAAAATTACGGCAACTAGTACGTCTTGGAATGGAGAGGCATTAGGAAAACCATAATTCCATAAAATTACTAGAAATAACCATGCTATCCAATTAATTTTTTGCTTCATCAATATTGCAACCTTGTTCTGTGCATTTTTTACCAGAATTTATATTATTAAAATAATCTAAAGCTCTTACAGCTGTCATCATGTGATTTTTGTAAATATTTAAATATCCATTTAGACTATCTGATAATATTTTAGCCTCTTTCATCATTCCTAGTCTAACTAAATTTATAAGCATAATTGCATTGCCATTTGGAATAGTATTGTCACCAATATCAATTGGATTAAAAAAAATATCATTATTATCTTTTTGATTTTTCTGAAATATATTCTTTTCTTTTATATAAAATTTTGAGAAAGTTTCATCGCTTAATTTATTTGCATAATTTTTATATTTAAAATTCATAGTTTTATCTGAAAGGTCATTCAACGCATTAATTAAAAAAGCATAATCTTCCAAAAACACAATATCTTTAAAGTAAGAATGTTGAATATTTTTTTTTAAATATTTATCTTCAATAAGAGAGAAAAAGCTTTCCGCTAGATCTAAATATTTATTTTCAGGTAATATTTCATGCGCTGCAATCAAAGAACTGATCCAAAGACAATTTAAATCAAGTTGAGATTTATCATCAAAAAAGGGTTTTTTTCTTTTTTTTCTTATCTCTAAAAGCTTTTCAATTATCGCTTTAGGCGGCTTGTTTTTTTCCACTAAAATGTTTTTATTTTCCCAATTTCCTGATGCACTTACTTCAAAATATTCATTAATTTTATCTATATTTTTTATTTCCTCATATTCGAAAACATAATATTTGCCTTCTTCGCCTTCACTATCTGCGTCATAAGCAGAGCCTAATAATTTATCTTTATTTAAAAATTCTAATCTTAGAAACTCTACTGTTTGCTCTAATTTATCTTTAAAGTATTTTTCATTATTAATTTTACAGTACTTAGCTAAAAGTAAGATAAATTGAGTATTGTCGTATAACATTTTTTCAAAGTGAGGAATAATCCAGGCATCATCCACGGTGTATCTGGAGATACCTCCCTCGACATGATCATAAATTCCTTTTGAACATAATTGTTTTAAAATTAATGAAACAGGTTTTAAATATTTTTTATCTTTTGTCATATTATAAAAATATAAAAGTGTTTCGAATAAATTAAATGTAGGAAATTTAGGAGCACCTTTGTATCCTCCATTTTCTTGATCTAAATAATTTAATGAAGCTTCTATAATCGGTTCAAGGTCCTGACTTAAAACTGCATTTCTTTTTAAATCTAAATTTTTAATAATTAAATCTTTTTGATTAATAATATTTTTTTTCTGTTCTTTGTATGAGTCGTTTACTTTTTGTAAAACTTCTTTGAAAGATGGCAATCCATTTTTTGCAACTTTAGGAAAATAAGTTCCACCCATAAATGGTACTCCATTTTCATCAAGAAACATAGTAAGAGGCCAGCCTCCACCAGATTGATTAAATAATTGAAAAGAACTTTGAAATACAAAATCTAGATCAGGTCTTTCTTCTCTATCAACTTTAATATTTAAAAAATATTTATTCATAAGATCAGCTGTCTCTTTATCTTCAAAACTTTCATGTGCCATTACATGACACCAATGACAGCTTGCATAGCCTATACTCAGTAAAATAGGTTTAGAACTTTTCTTAGCTTCTTCTAAAGTATTTTTTGACCATGTTTGCCAATGAACAGGATTATTTTTATGCTGTCTTAAATACGGGCTTGGGTCATCAATTAAATTATTTTTATTCAGGTCAATCATTTGAAGAAAAGTTTTTTAATTACTATCGAAATTGAAATAAAAATTAAAAAGATTAATATTGGAATGTAAATTTCTTTATTAATTATTAGATTTATTAAATTAAAACTTTCAGAACCTCTTATAAAATTGTTTATTCCTGACCCTACCGCATTCCAAATAAAAAAATGGGGTATGAAACCTAAAAAACTAGCAAAAAAATAATTACTATTTTTTATATTAAATATAACAGGTAAAACATTTTGTAGTCCAAAAGGTATTCCTAATCCACCAGCAAACCTGAAAGCTAAAAAATAATAAAATTCATTTTGTTGAAAACGATCAATATATTTTCCAAATTTATCTTTAAGTAAAAAATTAACAAAATCTTTGAAGAAAAATTTTGCTATTATGTATAAAAATAATGCTCCAAAAGAAATTGAAATAGTAGAGATAAAAGTTCCAAGCCATTTCCCAAATAATATTCCTGATAACAAAAGTATTGGGGACCCAAAACCCAAAAGTATTACCCAAATAATTGTAAATAAAAAAAATAGAAAAAGGTTTAATATTAAATTTTTACCTATAAATTCATCAATATTAGCTTGGATTAACTTATAATATGAGAAATCATCAATTCTTGAAACATCAAATTTTGAAAACAAGAAATATAAAAATGAGAATAAAATGAATAAATAAATTACTCCTAAAGTGATTTTTAAATTTTTACTCATATTAAACCTGTACAATAGACATCATTTAAAATATATACCTTAAAATATTTATGAAAAGAACTTATCAACCTAGTAATCTAGTTAGAAAAAGAAGACATGGTTTTAGAGCTAGAATGGCAACTAAAACTGGTAGACAGCTTATTGCCAGAAGAAGAGCAAAAGGTAGAAAAACTCTTTCAACATAATTAATTTAATGGTTAAGCTTGAAAGCTTAAAAAAAAGCTTCCAATTCAAAAAAACATTAAAAGAAAAAAAAGTTCATTCAGACTATTTTTCAATCTTCGCTACAAAGAATTTTTATAAACCTAAAGTTAAATCTAGCTTGTTGATCAGTTTTGTGATGAAAAAAAAAATTGGGAATGCTGTTAAAAGAAACAAAATAAGACGGAAATTAAAAGCAATTGTCCAGAAATTGCTAAAAAAAAGAGGTGCAATTAATAAAGATTACACTTATATAGTTTTTGGAAAATCTAATGCCTATACTCAAAAACATGATTTGCTTTTGCCTATAATGAAAAAATGTTTTGATAAAATAAAAAAATAAGATGAACATAATAATTATTAACTTTCAAATTTTCTTAATTAAAATTTATAAATATCTATTTTCACCTTTAATGGGTAATAATTGTAGATATGAACAAGAATGCTCAGAATATTATATTGGCTCACTTAAACAACATGGCTTGCTAAGAGGGTCTATATTAGGAGTTAAAAGAATATTAACTTGTCATCCAATAAAAATCTTAGGTGGTGGATCTAGCTATAATTATGTTCCAATTAAAAAAGAGGTAAAGAAAGAAAAATTAAATGGATAATAGAAACGTTTTTGTAGCTATCGCTCTTTCAATGTCTGTATTATTATTTTGGGGAGCTTTTTTTGAAACTCCAAGAAAAAGTGCTGAACAAAATAATACCCAAAAAATTGAACAAAATAATAATAAATCTTCGGTAGCTCCGACTATTAATCAACCTTTAATTATTAAAAAAGTTACTAGAGAGGAAGCAATTAATAAAAGTAAAAGAATTAAAATCGAAAATGAAAATATTATTGGATCACTATCTTTGGAGGGAGCTTTAATTGATGATATATCGTTTAAAAAACATAAACAAAAAGTAGTTGATGGTGAAAATACAGTTTTTTTATATCCATCAGATACAGAGAATGGTTTTTTTATTGAAACAGGATGGACAAGCATTGGTAATAAAATAAAAGTACCATCAAATAATTCTATCTGGACTGTAAAAGGCAATGATACTCTTACCGAAAAATCTCCAGTAATAATTCAATGGAATAATAATGAAGGAATTATTTTTGAAAAAAAAATAGAACTTGATGATAGATATCTTTTTAAAATATCACAACAAGTAAAGAATAGTACTAATAGCGATATTGAGCTTTTTCCTTATGCTCAAATGACTAGAAACAAGATTCCAGATGAAATTCAAAACTTTTACATACAACACGAGGGTTTTATCGGTGTATTTGATGAAGAATTAAAAGAAGATGATTACGATGATGTAAAAGATAAAAAAATTGTTAGGGAGTCAAATGAAGGTTGGCTTGGCATAACTGATAAATATTGGATGACAGCTTTTGTTCCTGAATCTGGCAAAAATTTCAAATCAACTTTTCTTTATGATGAAGGATTTAAAGCTAATTATATAATTAATAAACCAACCATAATTAATCAATCTTCGACAGGAATTAATGAACTTAGATTATTTGTTGCTGCTAAGGAGGTTGAAACGATTGATACTTACGCTGAAAAACAGAACATTAAAAAGTTTGATTTAGTAATTGATTGGGGTTGGTTTTATTTTTTCACAAAACCATTATTTTTTGTGATTGATTATTTGTTCAAAATTTCAGGAAACTTTGGAACTGCTATCGTTCTCTTAACTATTGCTTTAAGATTAATATTTTTTCCGCTTGCAAACTTTTCATTTAAATCAATGGCAAAGATGAAAGCTGTACAGCCAGAAATGATGAGGCTTAAGGAGCTTCATAAAGACGATAAAGTAAAATTACAGCAAGAAATGATGGCTCTTTATAGAAAAGAAAAAATTAATCCAGCATCTGGTTGTTTGCCAGTATTAATTCAAATTCCTTTCTTTTTTGCAATTTATAAAATGCTTTTTATTTCTCTCGAGATGAGACATCAGCCATTTTTTGGATGGATTAAAGATTTATCAGCAGCTGACCCAACAACTATTTTTAATTTGTTTGGACTAATCCCATGGGATCCTCCGAGCTTCATGATTATTGGTATTTGGCCAATTCTGATGGGAGCGTCAATGTGGGTGCAACAAAAACTAAATCCAGCACCAGCAGATCCTATTCAAGCAAAAATTTTTGCGTTCTTTCCATTATTCTTAACAATTATACTAGCCTCATTTCCATCAGGTTTAGTTGTTTATTGGACAGTCAATAATATTTTAACTATTGCTCAACAATGGGTAATAAATAAAAAAACAACAGTTAAAACCAACTAGATGTCAAAAAATTTTTCCCTAGAGGAAATAAAAAAACTTTGGCCTAATAGTGCTCCACCTATTTCTAATATTAAAAAATACGTAGAAAAATATAAAGAGGACACAATTGTAATAAAATATGGCGGTAATGTTTTAATTGATAGAGAAGTTTTTAATAACTTTATTCTAGATATTCAAATTTTAAATAGACTTGGTCTTTCAATCGTTGTTGTTCATGGTGGAGGTCCGAGAATTAAAAGAGAGTTAGAAAAATCAAATATTGAGTCCAAATTTATAAATGGATTAAGAGTTACTGATCAAAAGATTATTAATATCGTAGAAAAAGTTTTAATTGAATTCAATAGAGATATAGTTGAATCTTTAAACAATAAAAGCTCTGACGCTACTCAGATTAATAGTAAAACAAGCAATGTAATTAATGTTATACCCGAAAGTAAAGAACTAGGTTTTGTTGGTATACCAAAAAGAATTAATACAGAAATTATTAAGGATTTAATAAAAGATAATAAAATACCTGTTGTTGCACCGTTAGGCTTAGATGAAAAAAATCAAGTATATAATATTAATGGAGATACTGCTGCAGGTGCAATAGCTAAATCACTTAAATCAAGAAGATTATTATTAATGACAAATGTTGAAGGTGTTTTAGATAATGAAAAAAAACTAATTACGGAAATATCTTCAGAAAAAACATTAGAATTAATTAAAAACCAAACTATTAGTGGAGGAATGATACCAAAAATAAATACTTGCTTAGATGCTGTCAGCAATGGTGTGAGAGGTGTTGTAATCATGGATGGTAGAAAACCACATTCTATTTTAAATGAAATTTTCTCAGATACAGGTGCAGGAACCTTAATAAGATAGTGGAAGAATTAAAAAAAATTAAATATTGGTTGTTTGATTTAGATAATACTCTTTACTCTGGAGATACAAAAGTTTTTGATCAGGTAGATAAAAAGATGTCGAAGTTTATCTCAGAAAAACTCAATGTCAGTATTGATGAAGCTAAAAAAATTCAAAAAAATTATTTCCACGAATATAATACTACTCTTAATGGGATGATTAAAAATCATGATATTGATGCCAATGAATTTTTAGAGTTTGTTCATAATGTAGATCTTAACTTCTTAAAAAAAGATGATTATTTAAAAGAACAAATATCAAAACTTGAGGGAAAAAAAATTATTTTTACTAATGGATCTAAAGCACATGCTTCTAATGTAACTTCAAGAATTGGTATAGAACAATTGTTTGATGGGGTTTTTGATATAGTAGACTCCGATTTTTATCCTAAGCCTTCAATAGAACCTTATAAAAAAATTATAGAAAATTACAAAATTCAGCCAGAATATTGTATATTCTTTGAGGATATTGCTAGAAATTTGAAACCAGCATACGAATTAGGAATGAAAACTGTTTGGATAGAAAATGATGAACCATGGGCAGCAAAGTATGCAGATGAAAAATTTGTTAATTTTAAAACTAAAAGCTTAGCCAATTTTTTAAAGGAGATAAATGAATACAGATAAATTAGAAAAGATTATAAACGAAAATTTTGAAAGAAAAGAAAAAGTTAATCCAAAGTCGGATAAAAAAATTATTAAAGCTATTAATGAAACAATTGATTTAGTTGACCAAGGAAAGATCCGTGTAGCTAATAAGATAAATGGCAGTTGGGTTGTTAATCAATGGATTAAAAAGGCAATACTTTTAAGTTTTAGAGTAAATAAAATGACAATGTCTAAAGGTCCTTATACAACTTGGTATGATAAAGTTCCCGGTAAAACAGTAAAATGGAAAGAAAATGATTGGAAGAAAGCTGGTTATAGGCACGTTCCAAATGGCGTCGTTAGAAGAGGATCATTTATTGCTAAAAATGCTGTTCTTATGCCTTCATTTGTAAACCTTGGAGCTTATGTTGATGAAGGAACTATGATTGATACTTGGGCTTCAGTTGGCTCTTGTGCACAGGTAGGAAAAAATTGTCATATTTCTGGTGGAGCTGGTATTGGTGGCGTACTTGAGCCATTGCAAGCTGGACCAGTAATTATTGAAGATAATTGTTTTGTTGGTGCAAGATCTGAGATTGCTGAAGGTGTATTAGTTGAAGAGGGCGCTGTTATATCAATGGGAGTTTATATAGGAGCGTCGACAAAAATTATAGATAGAACAACTGGTGAAATTACTTATGGAAAAGTACCAGCTTATTCTGTTGTGGTACCGGGAAGCTTGCCTAATAAATCTAATCCAGATAGACCATCTTTATACTGTGCTGTAATAGTTAAAAAAGTTGACTCAAAAACAAGAAGTAAAACATCTATTAACGATCTGTTAAGAGATTAATATAAAACATGAATGAACTAAAATTAGCAAAAGAGCTTATTAAATTTCCAAGTGTGACGCCAAAAGACGCGGGAGCTATTGGATATGTAGCAAAGCAATTAAAAAAGCTAGGATTTGATTGTAAGATTTTAGAATTTAAAGATAAAAATAAAATAAGTAAGCCAATTAAAAATATTTATGCAAGAATAGGTAAAAAAAGTCCTAATTTATGTTACGCTGGTCATACAGATGTTGTGCCGCCAGGAAATTTAAAAGATTGGACTGTAAACCCTTTTAGACCATTAATTAAAAATAATCATTTAATTGGTAGAGGCGCTAATGACATGAAAAGCTCCATAGCTTGTTTTATATCAGCTGTAGATAAATTCTTAAAAAAAAGAAAAAAATTTAATGGTTCAATAAGTTTTCTGATAACTGGAGATGAAGAAGCACTCGCGATTAATGGAACAAAGAAAGTAGTAGACTATTTAAAAAAGAAAAGAGAGAGAATAGATTTTTGTATTGTTGGTGAGCCTACAAATCCGAATAAGCTTGGAGAAATGATTAAAATAGGCAGACGTGGTAGTATATCTGGAACTATTATTATTTCTGGTTCACAAGGGCATGTTGCTTACCCTCATCTTTCTAATAATCCTATAAATACATTAGTGAAAATATGTAAAAAACTTAATGAGCATAGGCTAGACAAGGGTAACAAAAACTTTCAACCTTCGAATTTAGAAATTACCTCGATAAATGTTGATAATGCTGCTACTAACGTTATTCCAGCAAAGGCTAGAGCACAGTTTAATGTTCGATTTAATAATCTTCATACCTCAAGCAGTTTAAAGAAAAAAATTAATTCGATTGTTAAAAATTTATGCAAAAAAAATAAATGTAAATTTAAAATAGATTTTCATGTTAATGGAGAGTCTTTTCTAACTAAACCAAATAAAGCTATTTATATAGCTAGAAATATAATTAAAAAGGTAACTAGAATAAAACCTAAATTTTCTACAACCGGTGGAACTTCTGACGCAAGATTTATAAAAAAAATTGCTCCATGTCTTGAATTTGGTTTGGTTAATAAAACAATGCATAAAGTTGACGAATGTGTTTCTTTAAAAGATTTAAAAAATCTGACAAAAATTTATCAAAATATCCTTGAGGATTATTTTAGGTGAAGCTTTATAAGGAAAAAAAATCTAAAATTGATAATATTGGTCTTTATGCTTCTAAAGATATAAAAAAAGGGACTCGAGTAATCGAGTATAAAGGTAAAGTAATTACTAGAAGAGAAGCTGAGGAAAATCCTAAGTATGATAATGGTAAAGCAATTTACCTTTTTAACATAAATAAAAGATATGATCTTGATGGAGATTTCAAATTTAATACAGCAAGATTGATTAATCATTCGTGTGATCCTAATTGTGAAGTTACTGGAACAGGGCTAAAAATTTGGGTTCATGCTATTAAAGATATAAAAAAAGGTGATGAATTATCTTATGATTACGGATTTAGCTTTGATGAAGATTATAAAAACTACCCATGTAGGTGTAAATCTAAAAATTGTTGTGGTTACATTGTTAGAGAAGGATCAAGATGGAGAATAAAGAAAAAGAAAAAATAGATATCATTCTACCAAATTATAACAGCTCTCTTTTTATAACCGAGACTATCAATAGCGTACTTAATCAATCTTATAAAAATTGGAAATTAATAATTGTTGATGATTTTTCAGATAAAAAAACTGTAAATATTTTAAAAAAAATTACTTCAAATAAAAAAATAAAGGTTTTTTGGCAAAAAAAAAATCGTGGTGCAGGTTTTTGTAGAAACTATGCAATAAAAAAATCAAATTCTCCTTTTGTGGCTTTTATTGACTCAGATGATATTTGGAAAAAAAATAAGCTTAAAAATCAAATTGATTTTATGAAAAAAAATAACTTTTCACTTACTTATACCAATTATGAAACTTTCGGAAAAAAAATGAAAAAAATTATCAATCCGCCAAAATTAGATTATTCAAATTTTATTAGAAATACCTCTATAGCAACAAGCACTATGATGGTCAGAAGAAAAGAAATTAAAAATATTAAATTCACCAACACTAAAATTTGTGAAGATTACTTTTTCAAATGTAAGCTTTTAAAAAAAATTAAATTTGCTTACTGTTTAAAGAAAAATTTAACTAGATATAGAATTAGAGATAAATCGCTTCAGAGTAATAATATTAGAAACTTTTATTGGATTTGGAAAATAAATAAAGATTATAATAATCTTAATTTTTTTGAAAACTTTATTTCTTTATTTTTTATTTCCCTAAATTCTATAAAAAAGTATGGTGGAAAAAATATATTTAATTAATACTTAATATTATAAAGATATAAGCCACAAGCTGGGGCCGGTGGTGCACAATTAGATCTTTTTTTTGATTTAAATACTTCTTTAAAATCATCAATACTCCACTTATCTGTGGCGAGATACTTTAAACAACCTACCATAGATCTTACTTGATTTTGAAGAAAGGATTGAGAACTAAATCTGATTTTAATAATATCATTTAATTTTCCAATTTTAATAGTATTCATTTTTTTTATTGGTGATTTTGCAGAGCAGCTAGTTGCTCTAAATGTTGAAAAATTATGAGTCCCCTCTAGTAATTTTGCTCCTTTTTTTAATAGATTTAAATTTATTTTTTTTTTTACATGCCAAGCTCTATTTTTACTTATTGATAAGTTAGCTTGTCTATTGGCAATTAAATATTCATATGTTCTTAGTTTGGCGCTATGTCTTGCATGAAAGTTGTTTGATTTTTTTCTTACATCCAGAATAGAAATTAGTTTATTTTTCAAGAAATAGTTAGCTGACTCTAAAAAAACTTTTTTATTTTCAATTTTTTTTTTTACTTTAAAAGAAGCATATTGCGAAAATGCATGCACCCCTTTATCTGTTCTTCCAGCTCCAGCGATTCTTATTTTAGTTTTGAGAATTTTTTTAAGAACTCTCTCAATTTCATCTTGAATTGATTTGCCATTTTTTTGACTCTGCCATCCGACAAAATTTGTGCCTTCGTACTCAACTTTGATTAAATAATTTAACATCCTAACTTAAGATTTGACCAATTTTTATCTTATTTCCTTTCAAAAACTCCTTAACTTGCATTAATTTTTTTCCTTCTTTTTTTAACTCTAAAATCTGTAAGGCATTTTTTTTACATGCAATTATCATTTTTTTTGGATCAATAATTGTTCCAACCTTATCTGATTTTTCAACTACAATGGCTTTGGTAATTTTAATTCTTTTGCCGTTAAGCACAAACCATGTTCCTGGAATTGGATAAAAAGCTCTAATTTTAGCTAAAATTTCTTCTGCGTTTTCGTTCCAGTTTATTTTAGACTCAATTTTCTCAATTTTTTGTGCATAAGTTACTTTCGTTTCATCTTGTGGTGTAAAATTTGCATTATTATTTTTAATTAATTCTAGTGCATCAATTATTAGCTTTGCACCAAGATCTGACATTTTTTCACTAATTTCTTCATAGTTTATTTTATTACTAATCTGAAATTTTGATTGAATTAAAACAGGTCCAGCGTCAAGCTTAGGAACAATTTTCATTATAGAAATTCCCGTCTCTTTGTCGCCCATCATTATAGCTCTTTGAATTGGTGCTGCGCCCCTCCACCTAGGCAATAAAGATGCATGAACATTTAAAAAAGATAAATTTTCAATGTTTAATAGTTTTTCTGGTAAAATTTTACCGTATGCGACAACTACAACAAGGTCAGGTTTTAATCTTTTTAAATGATTAATTTCGTTCTCTTCATCCAGCTTAAAAGGATATCTTACTGGAATATTTAATTTAATAGCATAATCATGAACTGCAGAATTTTGAACTTTCAAACCCCTATTCTTTTTATTAGGAGGTTGTGTATAGACTTCTATGATTTTGTGATTTGAGTTATTTATTGCTTTCAATATAGGAACAGAAAAACTTGGGGTGCCCATAAAAACAATTTTAAATGACATTAAGTTTATAGAATCGCTTTCTCTAGCTCTTTTTTTTGTTTTTTTAATTTTTTAATTATCATATCTTTTTTTAATTTAGATAAATAATCTATAAATAGAA
>Ga0255743_10003478_pt1 | contig 12440 bp, 11 predicted proteins | sample 101ome_19_FD_179950 | JGI IMG/M metagenome (GOLD analysis project Ga0255743, IMG submission 179950) | Coastal salt marsh microbial communities from the Groves Creek Marsh, Skidaway Island, Georgia - 101405AT metaG (version 2) | ecosystem: Environmental > Aquatic > Marine > Intertidal zone >... | reverse complement strand
TAAGATTTGTATTCTGCAGACTCATCAAAAACGTATCTACCGTCAATAATTTGTGTATTACTGTTGTCAAAAACTAAAGTACCTAATTTATTATTTTGAAAAACTAAAAAGTCAGTTTTGTAAGGTTTTACGTTACCTGTACCAAAAACAGTAACCTTTCCATTTTCCCTTTTGGTGTCGTTAAACGGTTTTATTTGCATGGTTTTAAGACCTCCGTCTAATTCAACGGTAGCATCTACACCACCAATCATATCGTCTACACCACCTAATTCACCTACTTTGGTAACCTTGTCTGTTTTGAAGATATCTTTCAAGTCTTTAACAGCATCAACTTCTCTCTTATCACCAAACTTATTAGTTTTATCTAAACCAGCCATTAAGGTTTGGAATGTCGGGGAATCAGATTTAAAGATTCGGTACCTTAATTCAATAAGATATTTGTTTAATCGGTCAACTTCTTTGAGTTGTTCGTATTTGTTTTTGTTATTAAAGTTAATGGCATCTAAACCATATTTTCTTAGATATTGATTAATGTCATTTACTAAAGTACAAAATGCGGTGTAGTTGGTGTTAAGTTTATTTATAACTGACCTACCTGGTTGTTCATAATCGTAGATACCTGACATTTGTCCTTTCTCATATTGATTTTTTTCATACCAATAATCTGACATAACTTCTTTGAGTATATCCATTATGGTAAACATAAATCTTTTTTTAATATCAGGGTTAGTGTTAAATAATCTTCTATAGGTTTGAACTTGGTTTCTATTACAACCTGCACTTGCCCCTTCAGTAATAATACTTTTTACTTTTTTAATTTCATTCAGTTTCTTTTCAGTTCGTAAATTATAAAGGTCGTTTACGAAATCCCAATTAATCACAGACCAAAAGTTATTAATATAATCGTCTCTTTTGTTTTTATATTTTAAGTAGTATGCGTGTTCCCACACATCTAAACCTAAAATAGGGAAACCACCATTCTTAACAATATTCATTAATGGATTGTCTTGGTTAGGTGTTGACATAATCTTTAGTTTACCTGATTTAGTTAGTACCAACCAAACCCATCCAGAACCAAACCTTTTCTTAGCTTCGTTATTAAATATGGTTTTAAATTTTGGGAATGTTCCAAAATCTTTGATTATTCTCTGGTACACTTCACCTTGTGCTCTTTGTTTTTTAGGTGATAACATCTTCCAAAACAATGCGTGGTTAAAAGCACCACCAGCATTATTTCTAATGGTTGTATTATATCTTGAGATTCCTTTAATTATTTGTTCTAACTCTAAATCACCATCTTTTCTTTTTGACAGTGCATCGTTTAATTTTTTTACGTACCCTTTGTAATGTTTATTATAATGGGTATCCATAGTTTCTGCATCTATGAATCTTTCTAAGGCAGAGTAAGAATACGGCAATTTTTCAATTCCAATCTTTTTCATTTCTACTATTAATTCTTTTGGGATTTGCGCAGACAACTCCGACAGGATTTTTTGGTTGTCTTGGCTTATGTTAATTTTATGTTCAATTAACGAGATTTTCTTTTCTAATCTTCTGAACTTCATGTATGTTATTTTCTATATAAATAACACCGAATCTACATTTCTTAACGTCTAACGGAAATTTCATTAATGATTTCCTCCATAATGTCTCCTTTTCCTTCATTGTCACCCATAACTGTCTCAAATATATTCTTTTTTTGTGACAAGATGTCGTATATGATACCTTCTATTGAATTATCAAATATAGGATATAGGACGGACACGTTTGATTTTTGTCCGTAACGGTAGGCTCGGTCTTCTGCTTGTGAGTGGTCGGAAGGAACAAACGATAAATCATTCATAATAACTGCTTCAGCTGCGGTTAGTGTTATACCAACACCTGCGGCTTTTAAGTTACCTACAAAAACTTTAATCTTATCGTTTTCTTGAAATTGGTCTACAGAGTGTTGTCTTGCGGGTTTACTCATTTTACCGTCAAGAGTTACTGCAGATTTACCAAAATGTTCGGCAATCCTATTAAGAGTATCGGTAAAGTTTGTAAATATAATCACCTTTTTTCCTTGCTCTATAATATTTTCTGCCAATTCACAAGTTTCTTTTATTTTATTTTCAGCAATTACCTGACGAACTTTCATCAGTTTAGAGAATTGAACGGTAAGTGATTTCTTTTCACTATCATCTTCCATCCAATCATAATACTCACCCATTAATGCTTCATACTCTTTTGATTTTAATCTTAAGTAAACGGGGGTGATAATTTTTTCAGGTAAATCTAAAATGTCTTGTTTTAATCTTCTTAATACGTGTGTTTTTGTTCGGTCTCTTAATTCTATAAGATTAGAAGAACCGTTAACATTCCACACTTTTCTATTACCAACGTTAAATTGATAACCTTCACAATATCTAATAACATAAGCCATCCAATTGTATGAGACAGGAGATTCAACTAAGTTTAGTAAGTTATAATAATTTATAGGTCTTGATGTCATCGGTGTTCCCGTCAATAACCATACTTTACCTATTCTATTTATAATATCATTTATAAGTTTTGTTCTTTTAGCTTGAACGTTTTGAATATAATGGGCTTCATCAACGACAATCAAATCAAACCCTTCTTGTAAAATTACAGATTCTTCTTTATTTTTTGTGTCGTGAAAATTCTTAAGAATATCGTAGTTTATAATTACAAAATCTGCACTCTCCCATTTTTTACCTTCAATAATTGATATTGATTTGTCTGTGTAGTTTTGTATTTCCCTCATCCAATTTATCTTCAAAGATGCTGGACAAACAATTAACACTCTTTCTGCACCTGATTCTAAAGCCGCAATAACTGTTGATGTTGTTTTTCCAAGACCCATATCATCGGCTAATATATATTTGTCATGAGATGCCAGTTTTTCTATTGCTTCTTTTTGATGTGAGAGGGGAGGACGATGAGAGTATTTTTCATAGTCAATTTTAACGTCCTTAATTTTTTGTGTTGGTATTAATGCAACTTTGGGTAACCAAAAATCGTGTAACTTTTCAGAATCAAATAACTTACCCCATATGTGAAATGATTTATCTTTTTCAACTAATATTTTTTCAACATATACTTTTTCAGGAACTTTAGTTAGAAGTTTTTCTTCCATCATTTTTGTACCAAAGTAACTGTCTAAGTCGACCCATTTTCTTGCTAGTTTAGGTACCATCTGGTTGTATGAATTTATATAGTCGGCTTGTGCTCGAGTAAGTTTGAAGTGTTTTTGAGTTTCACTCTTCTTCTTAATGGATAGTATATAATTATTAAACCCATCGTATGTCTCTAATATACGTTGGGCTTTTACTTCTGGTATTTTTGATATTTTATCTTTATTACTTTCCATAATGAAATATTTATAATATAACTATAAACAAACTATTTATCAACATATGAGTAATAGAAAGATACCTATAACAAGATTAGAGAAGTTTTTTGGAGCTGAAGACTTTGCCCTTGAACAGGATATGGGAAGGGAATGGTTAGAAGGTGATATGAACTTCACTTTGGTTTTATATCGTATAGACCGTCAAAAGACAAAGACTGATGATGTATATGGTGAAACTGAAGAGGATGGTATTAAGTTTTTACCACCTGTTGAGTTTAGGGGATATGTAACTATTGAACAACCCGAAAATCAGGATTATGCTAATTCTCGTATGACACAGATGGAACCTGGTAATTTAAAGGTTGGTGTTTATCAAAACGCATTAGATGAATTAAATATTGATATTGAATACGGTGACTATATAGGTTATTACGAAACTGAGAAAAGAGTAAGGTATTATTCTGTGGTTAATGATGGTCGTGTGGTTAGTGATAATAAACATACTTATGGTGGTTACAAACCATTTTATAGAAGTATAACAGCTGCACCTGTTAATGATGGTGAATTTAGAGGAATATGAGTAAACTAATTAAAGAAACCAAATATATGAAATCCTTAATGGGTTTAGTTATTGAAGAAGAAGAGGTAGTAGACCTTATAGGTAAAAAAGTGATGGTTTATTATAATCTTCACAAACATACCTTTTCTGTACAGTACAACGGTAAGGTTGTTCTTTATGCCGATTACGTAAAATTACGTGATGTTGAATTTAGAGTTCGACAAGGTGGTAAAGATAAGGTTAGAAAAGAGATGAGGAAAAATGTTCATGCTTTTGTAATTGGTGAGTTAGTTGATTATTGTGAATTTCCTTGTGAAAATATGCCACCTGAAACAAATGATAAGGTCATTACATATAATCCCTACAAATACGATTCATTTGTTAGAAAAGATACTGAAGAACCTATCTACAACGCAGGTGAAATAGATATGATTAACACTAAAAATAAAATATTTCATATTAACGAAATTATAAAATAATGGCTCTACCTAAAAAAATAAAAAAACACTTACCATTAAGTCCTGAAAAAATTCTTTTAGAAAGAAGAGAAGAATTATTAGAACAAATTCAAGAGGATGGAACTTACTTACCTAAGTCAATTTTACATGCCGACTTAGACCGTGGTATGTTAGATTTTGTTAAGGAAGAGTTACAAACAAGTGTTAGTGGTAAAAAGATTCCTACAGTTGATTTAATTATAACAACTCAGAATTGGGCACAGTTTACTGAGAGCTGGAATTTTCAGGATTTAGATAAAAACATCAAACCTCCGTTTGTTGCAACTGTTAGAAATCCCGATGTTAAGTTTGGTACCAATCCATCTCTACAATATACTATACCAAATAGAAAACAATTTTATTATGCCAAAGTTCCAACGTGGGACGGACAAAGAAAAGGAATGGACATTTATAAGATACCTCAGCCAGTCCCTGTAGATATTACTTATAATGTAAAAATCTTTTGTAATAAGATGAGACACTTAAATGAATTTAACAAAAAAGTTTTACAAACATTTACATCTCGTCAAGCATATACTGAGGTTAAAGGTCATTATATTCCTATTATATTAAACAGTTCTTCTGATGAATCAGTTTTGGATATTGAAAAGAGAAAATACTACGTTCAAAATTACGAGTTCTTAATGATGGGATTTCTATTAGATGAAGATGAGTTTGAAGTATCACCAGCAATCTCAAGAACTGCAACATTTTTAGAAGTTGACACTTTTAATGTTAAAAGACGTGCAAGTAAAGAACCTTCGAACCCTGATAATTTCGACTTAAATATTGTATTTAATCAAGGTATAACTTCATTAACAGAAACCTATAGATATCAGGTTAATCTTTCAATAATAGAAAGTGATAATGTTGATAGTTATTCCGTTTATATAAATGATAATTATATTGGTGATGATGTTAGTTTAATTAAGGTTACAACTAATGACACTATTAAAATAGAGGTTGTTAAAAATGATAATACTAAGAGTGCAAATCTTTTAACAAAAGCAAGGTTACTTTAATTATTCACCATAGATATCTTTAACTTCTTTACAGTTATCTTCTATTAGTTTCTCCAAAAACTTATATATTTTCAAACCGTGTTTTTCACAATGTTTTTTTAACAGGTTGTGAGACTCAGGTGAAATTTTTATGTTTTTTATTTTATTCATCGGTAGTTTTTTAAAAGGTAGAAAAAAGGTAGAATTTTTTCATACTCTTAATAAATATGCCAGTATAAGAATAGTTTTTTAGGATTTTTCGTAATATTTATCTAAAAAATAAAACTTAAGAAATTATTTAACAATGGCGACAGCAAACAAAGTATTCGTATCTCCAGGTGTTTATACATCTGAAAGAGATTTAAGTTTTGTAGCACAAAGTGTAGGTGTAACAACTTTAGGTATTGTAGGTGAAACTCTTTCGGGTCCAGCATTCGAGCCGATTTTTATCTCAAACTTTGACGAGTTCCAAACCTATTTTGGTGGTACAAATCCAACAAAATTTGTCAACACCCAAATTCCTAAGTATGAAGCAGCTTATATAGCAAAGGCTTACTTGGAACAATCTAATCAATTGTTCGTTACAAGAGTACTTGGATTATCAGGGTATGACGCAGGACCTTCATGGTCAATAACAACAGTAGGTAACTTAGATAGTACAGGAACAACTGCAGTATCAGTTTCAGGACCTTTCTCAATTACCTTTAGTGGTACATCAGGTACAACAACAAGTATGGAAATTACTGATTATTCTAGTTTACCTGCATCTATTGAAGATATTATAAGTAACCCATATACAACATACACAGGTGGTGAATCAAATATCTTAGATGATATGAAAGATTATTTATATGGTGAAATTACAGACCAATCGTCTTCAGGTTCAACAGGTTATTACTGGGGAGCTGTAAGTGCTGACACATATGCAAGTGTTACAGGTGCTACACCATCAACATACTCAGCTGATACTAATGTATTAGATGTTGAAAATATTAGATTTGAAGATATCGATTTAGACGCTTCTCAGAACGACCCATGGTATTATGCGTTATTTACTGAAAGTAATGATGTATATAACGGTACAGGTTTCGGTATGATTGTTACTGAATTAGAAAATACTGCAGGTTTTAATTATACTGGAACTGCAGAAGTTTACGTAACAAATTACTCAGGTACACCGATGTCTGAATATCACGATTTAGTAGTTGCAACTTTACGTTCAAGAGGTATTGCAACTTATTCAAATGATGATGGTCCTGTTTATGAAGTATCGGGATTAACAGATGTAATGTTAGACGGTACAGGTGCATACTCAGCAGTTACTAAAAACCCGTTTGAAACATTTGCAATTTCAGGTGTTACTGCTGATGGTGACAACTTTACATTTAAAACATCATTTAACGTATCTAATTCAAATTACATATCTAAAGTATTTGGTAAGTCTAACTTCGCAAAACCTAAATCTGAAGTACCTTTATTCTTAGAAGAAGAATATTACTCAATGTTAAACATTGGTTATAGAAAAGGTATGATTAGAGGTCTTAATACTTCTTTATTATCTTTAGAAGGTGCTAGAACAGATACTGACAACACGGGTATTGGTTGGTACTTAGACCGTTACCAAACTCCTGAGACTCCTTATGTTGTTTCAGAATTAAGAGGTAGTAAGGTTTATGATATGTTTAAATTTATCACAATTTCTGATGGTAATTCAGCTAACAGAGAAGTTAAAATTTCAATTATTAACATTTCATTTAACAACGGCACATTTGATGTTGTTGTTCGTGATTTTTTCGATACTGATGCAAATCCTGTAGTGTTAGAGAAATTTACTAACTGTACTATGGACCCAAATCAAAATAGTTTTGTCGCTAAGAAGATAGGTACAGCAAACGGTGATTTCGAATTGAGGTCTAAATTTATTATGTTAGAAATGAATGAAGATGCACCGATTGACTCTTTACCTTGTGGTTTCCGTGGATACTTAACAAGACAGTACTCAGGTGCTAAATCACCATTCTTAGAATATAAAACTGAATATTACACTCCAGGTCAAGTTATTTATAACCCACCTTTCGGTTCTTCGACAGGTACTGATAATGAAACAAGAGCTGCGGGTGATAAAGTTAGAAAAGTATACTTAGGTGTATCTAACACTATGGGTATCGATTCTGATTTCTTCCAATACAAAGGAAAACAAAACCCAACTAGTTTAAAAACTGCTACAGAATCACAACCATGGGCTTACTTAACAAAAGGTTTCCACATGGATTCAGGTGCAACTATCGTAACAATTCCTGATAGTTATGTAACTTCAGGACAAAGTGCTTTTGAAGTAGGTGTGGCTCAGTTTAGAACTGAACCTGATGAAGACAGTCCATACAACAAATTAAACTCTCGTAAGTTTACATTGGCACCTTCAGGTGGTTTTGATGGATGGGACATCTATAGAGAATATAGAACTAATGGTGACAGATATCAATTAGGGGCTGCAGGTTATAGAGCAGGTGCAGCACCATCAATATCTTACCCAAGTGCAACAGGATGGGGAGCGTTCAAACAAATTACTGGACCTGACCAATTAACATGGGGTAATACTGACTACTACTCTTACTTGTGGGGTCAATATACATTCCAAAATCCTGAAGCGGTTAACATTAATGTGTTTACAACACCAGGTATTGATTATGTAAATAACTCTAACCTTGTTGAAGAAGCAATTGATATGGTTGAAACAGACAGAGCAGATTCTATCTACATCTGTACTACACCTGATTATCAAATGTTTACTCCTACGTTAGGTGACTTTGACACTAACTTTATTTATCCTGAGGAAGCTGTAGATAACTTAGAAGAAACAGGTATTGATTCTAACTATACTGCAACTTACTACCCTTGGATTTTAACAAGAGATTCTGTAAACAACACTCAAATCTACTTACCACCGACAGCTCAGGTAGTAAGAAACTTAGCGTTGACAGATAACATTGCATTCCCTTGGTTCGCATCTGCGGGTTACACAAGAGGTTTGGTAAATGCGGTTAAAGCACGTAAGAAGTTAACTCAAGAAGATAGAGACACTCTATACAAAGGTAGATTAAATCCAATTGCAACATTCTCAGATGTGGGTACGGTAATTTGGGGTAATAAAACTCTACAAGTTAGAGAATCTGCACTTGATAGAATAAACGTTAGAAGATTGTTGTTACAAGCTCGTAAGTTAATCTCAGCAGTGGCTGTAAGATTATTATTCGAACAGAATGACGAACAAGTAAGACAAGAGTTCTTAGATTCAGTTAACCCTATCTTGGATTCAATTAGAAGAGACAGAGGTTTGATTGACTTTAGAGTAACAGTTTCTAACACACCTGAGGATTTAGACTCTAATACGTTAACAGGTAAAATTTACTTGAAACCGACAAGAGCACTTGAATTCATCGATATTGAATTCTTAATTACACCAACAGGTGCATCATTTGAGGATATTTAATCACTCAATATATTTATAACATGGGGACTACTACGGTGGTCCCCATTAGCCATTTAAACGTTTAAACAAAAATAAGAACATGGAATTTAAGAAAAAAGTACTTAACGAGACGTTAGATATTAAATCTGACGGAAAAAAATCTTTCTCTAAAAAACCTCAAAACATTGTTATTTCTGAGGCTCAATTAGAAAGATTAATTGAAAAACTTAATCAAAAATAATAGAATTATATGTCTATTAGAAGGATTATAAAAGAGTTTTACGAAGAAAAACAACTTCGTGAAGGGTTTGACCTCGAAGGTAACCCTGACTTAAAGTATTATGCTTTTGATTGGGACGACAATATTGTTACGATGCCCACTCAAATCATTCTTTTAAGTGATAATGACGAAGAGGTTGGTATGTCTACAGAGGACTTTGCAGATTATCGAGGATTAATTGGTGTTGAACCTTTTGAATATAAGGGTAAAAACATTGTCAACTACGCTGACGACCCATATAGAAATTTTGGTGTTAAAGGTGATAGTGCATTTATTATTGACTCGATGATGGCAAAACCAGGTCCATCGTGGAATGATTTTGTGGAAGCAATTAACGGTGGTTCGATTTTTTCAATAATCACTGCTAGAGGTCACACACCGTCAGTTCTTCGTGAAGCAATTTATAATATGATTGTAACAGACCACAACGGTATTAGTAAAGAATCATTAATAGAAAACCTGAAAAAATATAGAAATATGTCGGGTGACGATGAAAAAGATGCATCAATTATGATTAATGATTACTTGGACTTAAACAAGTACCACCCTGTAACTTATGGTGAGGGTAGTGCTGCGAACCCTGAGGTGGGTAAAATTAAAGCTTTAAGTGGCTTTATTTCCTATGTAAAAGAAATGAGTGAGAGATTAGGAAAAAAAGCTTTCTTTAAGAACGATGTAAAAAATAACTTTGTACCTGAATTAGATAAAGAAGTAAAACCACAAATTGGATTTTCAGACGATGACCCAAAGAATGTAGATACTATTAAAGCTTATTTAGATAAAGAGTATAAAGATAATCCTGTAAAAACCTATTTAACTAAAGGAGGAGATAAGAAATTAGTTTAAAAAACTAGTTTTTAATTTCTTTCTAGAGGAGATTACAGAAAAATAAATAAAAGTAAATAGAAAAACTTTTGTAGTTGATATTTATAATAAAATAAACTTAAGAACATAAAAACCAAAATACAATGGCTGATTTATTAATGAAAATGCCCGTTCCTTATGAACCAAAAAGAAAGAATAGGTTTATCCTATCATTTCCTTCTTCATTAGGTATTAACTCTTGGTATGTTGAGTCAACATCAAGACCTAACGTCCAAATAGGGGCAACAGAAATTCCTTTCCTAAACACATCTACGTATGTGGCTGGTAGATTCACTTGGAATACCATAAACGTAACTTTCCGTGACCCAATTGGTCCTTCAGCAGCACAAGCGTTGATGGAGTGGGTACGTCTACACGCTGAGTCAGTAACAGGTCGTATGGGTTATGCTGCAGGGTATAAAAAAGACTTGGACTTAGAAATGTTAGACCCAACAGGTGTGGCGGTTGAGAAATGGATACTTCAGGGTACCTTCTTAACAGATGTTAATTTCGATAGTTTAGGTTATAGTGAGGACGGTCTTGCGACAATTACAGCAACTTTACGTCCAGATAGATGTATTTTGGTTTACTAATATAAAAAAAGTATTGATTAAAAATCAATCACCTATATATTTAAACCATAGAGGTCATTGCACTTCTATGGTTTTTTTATTTAAATAGTTATGGACCAAGCACAACAATACGGACAAATGAATATGAATTTACCACACGATGTGGTACCACTACCCTCACAGGGTGTTTTTTATAAAAACAAAAAGAAATCTATTAAGGTGGGTTATCTAACTGCTCAGGATGAAAATATTCTGATTTCAACTAATAATGATAACTTAGTACAAACATTACTTAAAAACAAAATTTACGAACCTGACTTTTCTATTGATGACTTATTGGAGGGTGATGTTGAAGCATTGTTAATATTCTTACGTAATACTGCCTTTGGTTCTGATTATATCTTTAATTTAATTGACCCTAAGACAAACAAAAAATTTGAAACCACAGTTCAACTTGATGAGTTGAATATTAAACAACCAAATATTAAACCAAATGCTGATGGTTTATTTGAGTTGAATCTTCCTAAAACAGGGGTTAATGTAGTTTGTAGACTTTTAACGTTTGGAGATACTAATGAATTAAGTAAATTAAGAGACGAATATCCGATGAATGTTACTGTTCCTTTGGTAACTAAAAGGTTGGAGAAACATATCGTTTCTATCGATGGGGACACGAACAGAGAAAAGATTTCAACATTTATTAATACTTTACCAATCGCCGACTCTAAGTTTATTAGAAACACAATGTCAGAATGTGAACCTAAACTTGATTTAAGTAGAGTTGTTATGGCCCCGTCAGGAGAAAGAGTGAATGTTAATATCACTTTCGGGGCAGAGTTTTTTCGTCCTTTCTTCTGATTATAAAAAAGTTATGCTTGATGAGTTCTACTATCTGAGTAAACATGTTAACATGAATTACTCGGAACTCATGACTATGCCCGTCTTTGAAAGGAAGTATTTTATCAACAAACTATCTGAAGAATTTGCAAAGAGAGAAGAACAAATAGAAAAGAACAGAAATAAAAGTAGGTAGTTAAATATTTATAGTTAAAATCTAATTATGTTTTTTAATGATGTAGAAAAGACCACCGAAAAAATTAATGATAATATTACTCTTGCAAAGATAGGTCTTAAATCTTTTATAACAGACTTAAAAAATTCAGTTAATCCTAAAGTCATTTTAAATGACGCTATGGAGATTAATATGAAAACGGCAGAGATGGTTCGTACAGTCATAGGTCAAGGAAGGATTATTACTAATCAATTACAGACTACAATGGCTAATGCTACTCTTGAAACTATTAAGTTTGGTCTTACAACTCAAGATAATTTAGATTTATTTGGTGCTATCAACAACGAATTACAAACTTCCAGATATCTTACTGAAGAACAAATCATTAACATGCAGGCAGTACGTCACGCAGCAGGATTAACTGCTGATGAGATGGCTAAATTTGTGGTTAGTTTTGACACCTTAGGTGTGGGTTCTGACATGGCCGTTCAAAAAGTAAAAGAAATGGGTGATGAAGCTAGAAGTTACGGATTGAATGTGGCTGGCTTTATGAAAACTGTTGGTGAGAACATTAAATATGTTGCATCATACAACTTTAAGGGTGGTGTTGATGGATTATCCAAAATGGTTGCACAAGCACAATCATTAAGAATAGATATGGGTCAAGTAGTGTCTTTTGCTGAAGATATGATGTCCCCTGAAAAGGCCATAGAAACTGCTGCAGGTTTCCAAATGTTAGGTGGAGCTGTTGGTGCTTTAGGTGACCCGTTCCAATTATTACATATGGCACAGACTGATATGGGTGGTTTACAAGATAGTTTGGTTGATATGGCG
>Ga0255743_10003476_pt1 | contig 12442 bp, 10 predicted proteins | sample 101ome_19_FD_179950 | JGI IMG/M metagenome (GOLD analysis project Ga0255743, IMG submission 179950) | Coastal salt marsh microbial communities from the Groves Creek Marsh, Skidaway Island, Georgia - 101405AT metaG (version 2) | ecosystem: Environmental > Aquatic > Marine > Intertidal zone >... | reverse complement strand
CGAACGTCGCGTGCGCCGCTCCGCCTCGTCCGCTCGGCGCGATTCCGAACCGGTTCGCGTCCCGCGTCCGCACGTCCGGCGTCGTCGTCGTCGCGCACTCCACCGGTCCCGCGAACGCCGCGAACGCCGCCATCACCGTCATCACCGCCGTCTTCGTCGCCATCGCCATCGTCGCCCGTCCGTCCGTCCCTTCGCGGACTAACGGGTGAACGGGTGAGGCGCGCGCGACCGAAACCGCGCGCGAGAGAAGATAGATAGACAGATAGATAACGTATAAGTGTACATAAATATACATAACGATAACATACTTTATAACAGAATCGATCCATAAATACAACACACAGTCTGGAGAGAGAGTAAGTATCCTTTAACTTGTAACTAACAAAATATCATCTAGTATAAGTATGAAACACGCGTATATAAAATAGAATATCTCGAGAATCACGTGTGTACGCACGCACTCGGTTCGGTTCGTTTCGGGTCTCGTGCGCCTCTCGTTCGTTCGTTCGGGTTTACGTCTTCACACCGGCGAGCGCGGGAGAACACGCGAACGAACCGAGTACGAACCGAACCATGCGCGCGGTCGGAGCGGTGAACGCGATAACCTCCCGAACTGCGACGACGACGACGACGATAAGGAGGCGGAGGACTCTTTTGAGAAGCAGAGGGACGACGAAGATGACGACGATGGCGATGGGTTCGGGCGGTGCCGATGATGATGGGCGAAAGTCTCGCATAGGGCTGTGCGGATTGGCGGTCATGGGACAAAACCTGGCGCTGAACGTGGCGGAGAAAGGGTTCGATATCTCGGTGTTCAACCGATCGAGCGATAAGACGGACGTGTGCGTGGCGAGAGCGGAGAAGGAAGGGCTCGGGGAACGCCTGCGCGGGTACCGGGACGTCGGGGAGTTTGTGAACAGCCTGGCCAAACCGAGATGCGTCATCATCTTGGTGAAAGCCGGTGCCCCGGTGGACGCGACGATCGAAAATTTGTGTAAACACATGGAACCGGGTGATTGTATCATTGACGGCGGGAACGAGTGGTACGAAAACACGGAGAGACGAAGCCGAGAGTTGGGGGAAAAGGGAATTTTGTACGTCGGCATGGGCGTGAGCGGCGGCGAGGAAGGCGCGAGGAACGGACCGTCTATGATGCCGGGGGGATCCAAGGAGGGTTACGAAATCATTCAAGACATCTTGAAACCGGTGAGCGCGCAAACCGATTCCGGAGCTTGCGTTACCTACGTCGGACCGGGCGGGGCGGGTAACTTTGTCAAGATGGTGCACAACGGCATCGAGTACGGCGACATGCAGCTCATCTCTGAGGCGTACGACGTGCTCAAGACGGTGGGCGGGCTCACGAACGACGAGCTCGCCGCCGCGTTTACCGAATGGAACCAAGCTGAGCTCGAGTCGTACCTCATTGAGATTTCCAGCCTCATCTTGGGCAAGAAGGATGATCAGCCCGGTAAGGAGAGTGACTTTTTGGTGGACAAGATCCTCGACAAGACTGGCATGAAGGGCACCGGTAAGTGGACCGTCCAGCAAGCCGCTGAACTTTCCATCGCGGCGCCGACGATCGCGAGCTCTCTCGACTCGAGATTCATCTCCGGTCTCAAGGATGAGCGCGTCGCCGCCGAGGCCTTTTACGCCAAGCACGGCTTGGCGCCCGCCGCCGGCGCCGGTCAAGTTGACAAGCAGCAGCTCATCAACGACGTTCGATACGCGCTTTATGCCTCCAAGGTTATGTCTTACGCGCAAGGGATGAACTTAATTCGCGCGAAGAGCAACGAACAAGGCTGGAACCTCAACCTCGGCGAAATGGCGCGCATCTGGAAGGGTGGTTGCATCATTCGCGCCGGCTTCCTTGACCGCATCAAGAACGCGTACGACCGAGACGCCAACCTTCCGTCTTTGCTCGTTGACGAAGAATTCGCCAAGGAAGTCATCCAACGCGAAGGTGCTTGGCGCCGCGTCGTTACCGCTGCCATCAACTCTGGCGTCGCCGTCCCGTCCATGTCTGGTTCTCTCGCGTACTTTGACTCGTACCGCCGCGGTCGCTTGCCCGCCAACCTCGTTCAAGCTCAGCGTGATTTCTTCGGATCTCACACGTACGAGCGCACGGACATGGAAGGCTGGTATCACACTCTGTGGAGTGACATGAACAGTGCCGACAGCATCACCACTTCCGGCTACAAGGCTTAAAATAAAAGGTGGATGTTTTGACAAAGAACAAATTGCCACACGCACATGCGCGCGCTGTACAGAACCAACTTTTTACTTACACAGGCTGTAATGCAATGCTACCATGAATCAACTGCTACAATCGTACACTTCCTAAATCCTATTGCTATTTTATCAAAAGACTGACGCGATGCGATCGTCCAAAGCCCCCACGCGCGGTCTTTTAACGCCGGGCGCTTGTCTACCTCTCTCTGGCGCGCCGTGTGTGCTCGGAAACGTCGGCATCTCTGATGGCGGCTTCGGTGGCGGAGCCTCGCTGAAGTACGGATGCGCGAGCGCCTCTTTGGCGCTCACTCGCTTTTCTGGGTCGAAAGTGAGCAACATGTCGAGTAAACTGACCCCAGCCGGCGACAGCTTGGGAAAGTTGATTTCGAGAAAGTTGTAAGGCTGGTCTGGAAACTTGAAGTTTCTCACGTTCGGAAGCGACTTCCACCCGGGCCAAATGTTTTCGTTCGGCGATCCAAGTAGAGCACATATCATTTGCACCTGTTGAATCTCGGTCGTTCCCGGAAACAGCGGTTCGTGCTTGAGAAACTCGGCAAAGATGCAGCCGACGGCCCACATGTCCACCGCCGCCGTGTACTTGGCGCTGCCAAACAAGAGCTCGGGCGCGCGATACCACAGCGTCACCACCTTGGGCGTGTAACTCCCTTTATCGATCGGCTCGAAATCGCGCGCGAGACCGAAATCACACAGTTTCAGCTCGCCTCTTTGGTTGAGCAGTAGGTTGCTCAACTTCAGGTCTCTGTGAAACACAAAGCGTTCGTGCAAGTACTCCACCGCTCGAAGCGTCTGCTTTATCAGCGATTTCACCTCGCTCGGCGTAAAAGTCGTCTTGACCGTATCAATCAACCTCGCCAAATCGTGTTCACAGTACTCAAACACCAAAAACACGTTGTTCAACCTGTCGCCCTGAATCACCTTCAACAGCCGCACGATGTTCTCGTGTCGCATCCTCTGCAGTATCCGCACCTCACGCAGCGACGTCAACGGCATCCCATCCCGCTCCTGATCCATCCGAACCTTTTTCAACGCCACGATCGACCCCGTCGAGCGCTCTCGAGCCTTATACACCACCCCGTACGTCCCCTCACCGATGCGTCCGAGCTTTTCATAGTTACCGAGCGTGTTCTCCCCGGGCCCGCCCGCTTCCTCCTCCGCCGTCGTCGCCGTCGCCGCCGCCGCCATCGGTAGCCCACCCGACGGACGCGCTCAGAGAAGAACCAAACCCGCGCGGTCTCGTTCCCGAGGATCGAACGCCGGCGCGTCCGTCGTCGACTCGCGTCGACCGTCGTCGCGGACGCGCGCACTACCCCACTCTATTTTGACTGGTCATAAAGCAAGAAAACGCATAATGTTGAGTAATGAATCGTCAACTTTGTACCCTGTCCCGTCGTCACCGCACGCGCGTCGCGCCAAAATCTTCACACGCGCGCGCGCCGTCGTCGTCGAAACGACGACGAACGACGACGACGTGGGCGAAAATCCGCGTCGGTCGCTCCCGCCGATCCCTTCGTCCGTCGCTTCGTCCGTCCGTCGGTTCGTTCGGACGCGCGCGGGATAATTCAAGTCCATCCCTCCCGCGTAGGCGACGGTTGAGGTCTCGTTCCCCTGTCGGACGGAATCGTAAATAATGGTTGCCGTGTTCGTCCTCGGTGCGGCGACGGTGGGAACGGTCGTGATCAACGTGCGTAAAAATGCGGTGAAAAAGCGCGCGACGTCGTCGATGTTTGAGGAGGAGGCGCGACGAGCAGCGTCCAAGGCGCGAGTGGAGGGGATCGAAGCCATGCTCAAGGAGATGAAGGACAAGGCGGAGAGCGCGGAAGCGAAACTCGACGCGGCGCTTAAAGAGAAGAATGCGATCGAACGGGTGTTGGAAGAGATGGAGAGGACGAAATCTAACCTCACGGTGGAAAATGTCGAGCTTCGGGATTCTGTGACGGTGTTGAAGAACGATTTGGAGGCGCACAAATCGAGACACTCGCTCGTGGTGCGCAAGTGGAGAGATGAATTGGTGACGTATCGGGAGAAGAGTCCGGCGGATTTCTTAGCCGAGGTCATCGGTCTGGTGAGCGATATGGATAACGAGGTGACGATTGAGGTTATCCCAGCAGAAGTGGCGTCGGCGGCGCCGGCCAAGTCGAAGGAGGAGGTTCGACTGGAGGAGTGCGAGTGGGACTTCAACCCGCGACTTGCCGTGGCGGACTCGACTCGGTTGTTGATGCTCGCAAACTCTGGACGCGCAGTCAACTCGAAGCGTGAGGCTCAAGTGAATAAGTACACAAGCGTTCGTCCGATCGCCTCTCCGCGTCGCGCGACGACGCCGACTCGCATGGCTCTTGGCAAGCTGACCAACTCTGGCACGCAGCGAGCCAATGCCATGGCGTCCAAGGCGGCTCAGTTGGTGCACCCGCCGAGCCAAAAGCTCAGCACTCCGCCGAAGGCGGGCAAGGCTGATCGTTCCATCGAGTTCGGTGAGTGCTTGCTCTTCGAAAAGGACATCCAAGACCGTCCCATGGAACACGTCGGTCGTCTCAACGGTGCTCGTTCGGGGGTCGTCGCAGAGATTGCGATGTTTGAGTCTGACGACTTTGTAGGCAGAAGGCCATCGAACGCACTCTCTTTGCGTCGTTAAATGCGTATCGTTTTAAATGTATTTTCAATTAAACGGACAACGTTCTCGCTAAATCATTCTTCATCCTCTTCCTCTTCTACTTTCGCCTTCTTGGCCCCGCCGGCTTCATCCGCTTCCCCGGCTTCGCGCTTCTTGTCGCCTGCTTCGCTCTCCTTCTCAATCAAGGAAATGAGCGTCTCAACGCGACGGCCAAGCTCTTTCGGAGTTCTACTCTTGATGAACCAGTCGAAGCGGAATTGCCAGTGCTGACGAATCTGCGCCTTGAGTTCATCCCAGTTGCCAAAGCCAACCTCTGGAATAGAGCACAGCAAGAAGCGGTCTTCCTCCTCAGTGAACGACTTGAACTTGTTGGGACCGTAAGACAACTTGAGTTCGCGCCACGGGTTCTTGTACATGGCGATCTTTTCTCTAACTGCCTTCAACATGTCAGCCTGACGTTGGATCTTTTGCTCCCCCTTTTCAATGTTGCTAATGATGCGCTGGTGATCGGCGACCTCTTCGTAACGCTTCCAGAACACAGCGCTGTAATCCTTCACTTCCTTGAGCGTCTTACCGTCCATCTCACTCGCAATGGCTTCGACGTTCTCGCGACCATGCTTTTCACTGAGGCGGCAGAACGCTTGGAAGTCTCGGCGGCTCCACTCGGTGAAGCCTTGCGCGAGCAACGTATCCATTTCAGTCTTCTCTTCATCCGTAAGCGCTGGCGGAGCGTTTGGATCTTCTTCCTCGGCAGCATCCGTGGCAGCCTCACCTCGCGCCGCGTTCTCTTCCTTCTTTCTATCCTTGTTCCACTCGTAAGTCTTACGACGCACATCCGCGTCGTAAAGCTCTTGAATGCGAGTCGTGTTGTAGAATTGGAAGTCGTGCATCTGTTGAAGCTTTGCAATCTTCGGTCCAGCGGGCTTGGACGGACGCTGCGCCGCGGCCATGGCGTTGCGATAGTAATCCGTTTCGTTATAGTTCTTCTTACGCTCACGCTTTGGCGGATCGATCCAGTTGCTACTGATGATCGCCTTGACATCGATGCCTTCTGGTAACTCTGAAGCCTTCTTGTCTTCTTCATCTTCGAATTCATACAACGAGTTTTCAGCACCCATGGAGAACTGAATCGCCTTCTCAGTGAAACCTTGCATCTTGCTATTGAGCGCCTTGGTTTCTTCCTCACCGCGAGCCATGATAGCGTCGACATCCTCATCGGTGATGGTGGTGGTCGAGGAATCGAAAATCTTCTCCGCACCGAATCGAACCATCGCCAAAAGTTCATCCTTGCCGAGGTTCTTCTTGTTCTCTTGCAATCGACCTTGTTGAATGACGAGAGCATCGAGAGCAAGCTTCTTGTACGCCTTTTCGATAACCTTTTCTTCGACTGACCCATCGGTGCAGAAGCGGAACACTTGTACTTCCTTCTTTTGACCGATGCGGTGAGCGCGATCCATCGCCTGGAGATCCATTTGTGGGTTCCAGTCGCTATCATAGATGATGACAGTGTCCGCGGTGGCGAGGTTGATACCCAAGCCACCAGCACGAGTGGAAAGCAAGAAGCAGAACTTTTCAGATCCCTCCTTGTTGAACGCATCAATGTGGTCTTCACGAACAGCTCCGTCAGTGCTACCGTCAATTCTGCAGTATTGGTAGTTTCGGTACATCAAGTAGTCTTCGAGAATATCGAGGAGACGAGTCATCTGGGAGAAGATCAATACTCGGCTGCCACGCTGCTGGAGTCGCGGGAGGAGTTTGTCCAACAACGCGAGCTTACCCGAGCTCTCGATAAGGTGTTCGCCAGTGATGTACGGCGGACCTGGTTCTGCACCTTGGAAGAGGTACGGGTGGTTGCAGCACTTTCTCAACTGCATCACAATGTTGAGAAGTCGGGATCTGTCGGCACCACTGTTGACAATGTCGATATCCTTCTGCAAAATTCGCTTGTAAAAGGTCCTCTGCATCTCAGTCATACCAATCTTCAAGATGGTCTCCTTCTTTGGTGGCAAGTTGGTCTCGACTTCCGTCTTGAGACGACGCAACAAGAAGGGGCGCAAAACCTTGTGAAGTTGGGAGACAACCTTTTCAGAGCCACCTTCACCGTCTTCGACGTTGGAGAACCATTCATCGAACTGACCGGCGTTACCGAACACTTCAGGAAGCAAGAAGTTGAGCAAAGCCCAGAGTTCGTGAAGGTTGTTTTGGAGCGGCGTACCGGTGATGAGCATGCGGTTGTTGGCGGACAACATTCTGAGAACAAGAGAAAGACGCGAGTTTTCATTCTTGAGACGGTGTGCCTCGTCGATGATGATGTATCTCCAGTGGAATTTCTTCAAAGCAGTCTTTTCCTTGATGACCATCTCGTAAGAAGTGACGCACACGTCAAATCCTCCAGGAACCAAGTACTTGGCCTTTTGCTCCTCGCGTTCCTCGGCGTTACCGTGAAACTTAAAAGTGCGAATGACCGGGCACCAACGCTTAAACTCGTTCATCCAGTTACCGAGCGTCGATTTTGGGACGACAACCATGTGCGGGCCGGTGATACCGCGGTACTCGTGAAGGTAACCGAGAAGAGAAATGGTTTGAAGCGTTTTACCCAGACCCATCTCGTCAGCCAAGATGCCGTTGATACCGTGGTCAAACAGACGAATCATCCAGTTGAGACCAGCGAGCTGATACTCGCGCATCTTACCGAACTTAATACACGTCGGTTGCGTCGTGAGACGCACGGCTTGGTAATCCTCGGCGTGCTCTACGAGTTCGGCGTCTTCGTCCTCCTCGGCGGCGTGACTCTTGTTTCGACCGCGCTTCCCCTTGTTCGCCGCCTCGTTCGCCGCCTTGGTCCCGGACAAGAAGTGCGCGAAAACCTCAGTCTGCTGCAACAAAAATTTCCATTTACCCTTCTTGTTATCGCCCGCGATTTGTTTGTTCTGCTCGTCACGAACCCGTTCGAGTTCCGCCGTCTGCTGTCGCTTGAGCTCCCTCAAGCGTTCCCGCTCCGCCTTTGCCACCTCCTTGACGCCCGGAGAACTCAAACGTTCCTACGCGACGCGAGAAGAAATCAAAATTAAAACCCCTCATCGTCAGTCCTTCGCCCCTCCGCTCGCTCTTCAATCCTCCTCGCGCGGTCGGTTTCGAATTCAAAAACCGCAGGGTCAACTCTCCTGTTGTCGTCCGAGACGAGACGAGAGATCCCGGGATCACCCGATGGCGGATCCCTTCGATACCACCGACGACCCACCCCGCCCGTCGATTCTTCGCGCGCGCGCGTCCATCGCGTCGTACCTTATCGTCGTCGTAATCCTCATCGCTTCCGTAATCGCTTCCCGCGTCCCCGCTGTCGTCCTCGTCCGGCGCGGCGTTCTCGAACGCGATCTCGTCCTCCGGGTCGAGGTGTTCATCCACCTGCGTCTCTCCTTGGTCACCCATCCTCGACGATCGTTCGTTCGTTCGATGCGTTCGATGCGTTCGATGCGACGCGTTCAACGATGTCGTTCGCCGTTTCCCCCGGGGGTTCGCGCGCGTCGAGCGGAACGCCGCGGCGCGTCGTCGTGTGCAGACGGCGGTCGCGTCCGGTCGCGGGCCATGATGTTTTTGAAAATCTCAACTCACCCTCGCTCGCTCGCCCTCTCAGTCGAGGTCGCGGTCGATCTCGATGGACGTCGTGAAGGTCGTTCTGTTCGCGAGTCTGTATGGATTTTATGAGAAACGAACCGTTGTCCCGCGCTGGTTTTTTTTGATTCTTCGTGTTCGAGGAGCGTTTTTTAGCACCTCGCCATGGCTCTGGCATGAGAAGGTTGGTGAGTCTTTCGTCGGGCAAACGCGCGGAAATCTAAATCTAAATCTAAATCTAAATCGAAGGGATGTCGCGAGCTATGAATGCGTCGCGTGTTGTTACATGGATGGTCGCCTTGTCATTCGTCGCGCGCGGGTCTAGGTTTTGAGCTTTTCCTTTTTTTTCCTATCGGCGAGCTTGGCCGGGTCGTTGCGCTTGGTGGTGGAGAACCGACCGACGCCTTCGAGGAGATGAAGGTCGCTCTTGACGACTTGAACGACGTCTTCGTCGTCGAGAGTGTGCTTGAGACCGACTCTTTGACCGTAGTGCTTGGGACTGGTGCCCCAGACGAGGGCGTACTTGAGTTGCTTGGGGAGCTCGGCGTGGAGTTGCGCGCAAAAGTGCTTGACTGTGATGCCGCCGCGAGCGTCGCTCAAAACGACGGGCTCCTCAAAGTCAGCCTTCTCTCCCATCTTTTTCGTGTACACGCGCACGAGTCCCATGGCGTCCCAGATGCGCTTGAGGAGGTACTCCATGCCGAGATTCATGTAGCACGAGATGCACACCGAGTTTGGTCTTCGGCTCAGACGGTCCACCTCTTCAATGGTCAACGCGTCAATCTTATTGTAGACGTACAGACAGCGCACGTACTTTCTATTCCCCTCTAAAACGTCAATCAATTGATCCACGGTGGCGTCTTCTCTGAACAAAATCTCCGCGTGGTGAATCTTGTACTCTTGACACACCTTGAGCACCGTCTTTTCGTCAACCTTTGTCAAACCTCCTGGAACCGTGTTGTTCACCTGCACTCCACCCGCCTTTTTCCTCTTCCAATAAATCTGCGGCGGTTTTTGGTTCAAGCGTAGACCGACCGCTTCTAATTCTCTCGTCAAAATCTCCTTGTGTTCGTACCTAGAGTTCGCCGCCTCGCTCTTACAAGCGTCCAAGACCATCAAAATCAAGTCGCTCGACTTGGCGCACGCGATGACTTGTCGTCCTCTTCCCTTGCCTTGACTCGCCCCTTCGATGATCCCCGGTAAATCTAAGAGCTGAATCTTGGCATCGTTGTAATGAATAACTCCAGGAATCGCAGTGAGCGTCGTGAACTCGTACGCCGCCGCCTCTGATTCGGTATCCGTGAGAGAGCTCAACAGCGTCGACTTGCCCACCGATGGGAATCCTATGAGGCTCACGCGTCCGTCACCGTACTTGACGACGTCAAAACCCTCCCCGGGACCACCCGAAGACTTTGGCGGGTTCAATAACTCTGTTCTCAGCTTGGCGAGCTTACTCTTTAGCACCCCGAGGTGACCTTCCGTCGCCTTGTTCTTCTGGGTTCTCGACATCTCGAGCTCGATGTCTTTTATCTTCTCCAAGATACCCATGGCTACCGTTTTCGTCTAAATTGTGTCCACCGGAGGATTGAATATGTTATCGCACGCACGTGTTGTCGAGCCTTTATCGCGTTAGACTCGTCCCAGCCGCGCCCGCGGGGGCGTCACCCTCGCGCTGGTTTGTGAAGCAGGTTGTTTCTGGCGCAGACGGTCTCTGTTTGTTCCTTCGTCGTCAATCCTTCCGAGGACGGTCCGAGCAACCTAGGCGACGAATTCAAATTATTATTATGTACACACAACTCTAGATACAAAACTATTCTTCCTACGACAAAGAGGAGATACAGAGACGCGCGGGTGGGATCAGCCTCAGTCTGCTTTCTCAGCTTCCTCTTTGGCTGCGCGCTTTTTGGCTCGTTGTCTCGCCTTGGCGCCCAATCGGCTCTTCGATCGCACCTTTTTGCGAACCTTGCCGTCTCTCGTCCCCCCAGCGCTGGAATCACCCTTACCGTCTCCACCGCTCCCCCCAGTCTTCGATCCACCGCCTTTACCACCCGTCGATTTCTTCTCAAACGCCCAGCCCGCCGGGTGAGAAAAGTAGCAGTCTTCTTTTTGGCAATCGATTCCGTACGAACACGCCGCCGGTTTCTTCTCCACGTTACCTTCCCAGGCTTTGGCGTGCTCAAACACGACGTGTTTACCGTCCAGGTAGTTTTTCGGGTGTTCGTTGTAGTGCATCACGCAATTGCGCGCGTCTTTTCGCTTGGCAAAGTTGACGAAGGCGAATCCCTTGCACTCGCCCGTCGCCTTGTCTTTAGAGACCCACACGCGCTTGATTTCCCCGCATTTGCTCAAGAGTTCGCGTATGGCGGCTTCGTCGGCGCTTCTAGGGAGATATCGGAGGTAAACCTCGCACTTGTCTTGCTCCGCCATGGCGTCGGAAACTGCTGTTGTTGCGTTGCTGCTGCTGTGCTGTGTTGCTGCTTACAAGTTTACAAAGTGCAGCGCGCGCTAGATTGTTGCTGCTTCTATATGCGTACACTCGCACTACCTCCTAGGGGGCGTCTGGGCGAAGAAAGAGTCGCTATCGAAATTGTTACCGTTCCCCAGGCCCGAGGGGTCGGGCGGCTCTAACAGACTGTCCGAAAATTTTGGACTATCAATCGTCATGCCTGTGAACTCATCGACGACTCCGAGCGAGGACGTAAATAAATCTGGGGAAACGACGGCTAAGAGCTCGCCTTGCGCCGCGAACGGTTCTGCTGCATTCGACCCGTCACCGTCGATGACGTCATCGTTACCACCGCCATCGCCACTGCTAGCCTTGAGCTCGGCGTTCCTCGTCGCGAGCTCGGCGTATTTCATTCGCAACTCCTCCACTCGTCCTCTGAGCTCCATCACGCGAGCCGAGCGCTCCTCGCACAGCTTTTCTAGTTCAGTCACCTTTTGCATCTTTTTCAATCGTGACTTGGCTGCTGACACCCGATTCGCCTGCGCCCTCCGTTCCTTTTTCTCCTCCTCAGTCGCCGCCGCGTCGTCTCTCACCAGCAACTCTGTCTCTGGCACCGCCCGCAAGAGCGTCAACGACTCCACGTGCGAACGGCTCCTCGCGTGTCGCACCCCGAGCGGCGGTCTTCCCACGCTCGACGTCGATCCACCGCTCCTACTTCTCGCGTGTCCGGGCTTTGACACCCCTCCACCGCCCCCGCTCGAGGTTCCTTCGCTCGAGCCTCCCTCTCTGGAGAGAAGCGCCCTCTCGAAACTCGCGCTCTCGAAACTCGAACTCCTCGACCGTTCCCGTCTCGTCGTCGTCGTCGGTGGTTTCGGTGGTTTCGTCGTCATCGTCGTCATCGTCATCGTCGTCGTCGTCGTCGTCGTCGACGCGTCTTCGATCGCATCCATCCCTTCCGATTCGCGAATCAAATCAGATTTGTTGGATTCGATTGTTCGCTCCACAGTGCCGAGTCGTCACCCCTCGGGCACCGCGCGCGCGCTCGAGCACCCGCTCGATCCTCCTCGCCGCGGGTGGAGGCGAAACGATGGAATCGAACCGGTTCGCGGCGCCTTCGCGTCGCGAACGTCGCCTTCGCGTCGCGAACGTCGTCGTCGCGAACGTCGTCGTCGAGTGTCGTCGGATGGATGGTCGGATGGATGGACGGTCGGTCGGTCGGACGGTTGGTTGGCCGAACCGAGAGACGGGGCAAAAATATCGCCTCGCTCGTAACCGTATTTTCCAGTTTCGGTTGTAAGATTTAAAGCCTGATTCTCATCGTTATTGTTATTTGAACCTTGAATTTCGTTGAATCGACTCAAACGAAAACTGAATCGAGTAGAGATGAAAACTGAATCGAGTAGAGATGTCTACGCTTCGCCTCGCTCGTAACCGTATTTCCCAGTTTCGGTTGTAAGATTTCAACCCTGATTTCCATCGTTATTTTTATTTGAACCTTAAATTTCGTTGAATCGACTCAAACGAAA
>Ga0255743_10003455_pt1 | contig 12479 bp, 9 predicted proteins | sample 101ome_19_FD_179950 | JGI IMG/M metagenome (GOLD analysis project Ga0255743, IMG submission 179950) | Coastal salt marsh microbial communities from the Groves Creek Marsh, Skidaway Island, Georgia - 101405AT metaG (version 2) | ecosystem: Environmental > Aquatic > Marine > Intertidal zone > Salt... | reverse complement strand
TAACCGCAATGAGCGCCATTTGCACCAGGCTAGAGTCTGCGACCCCGAATAGGTAGCGAAGTCCGCCCGAGGCTTGTTCTGCGCCGTAACCGAGCGAAGTAGCAAGACCAAAGAGCGTCGCGAAAATCGCAAGAATGTCAACGATGTGACCAGGCCACCCCCAGATGCGCTCGCCAAAAATCGGGTAGAGCGCGGAGCGCATCAGCAATGGCAGTGATTTGTTATAACAAAAAAAGGACAGAGACAGCCCGACCACGGCGTAGACCGCCCATGGATGAAAGGCCCAGTGATACAGCGTCGCAGCCATCGCGAGGGCTTGAGTCTCCTCTAGCCCAAGATCGGTGATATTGAGCGGTAGTCGCAACGCATGATTCATGGGCTCTAGGACGCCATAAAACATAATGCCAATACCGATCCCAGCGGCGAACAACATGGCCACCCAGCTAAGCAGGCTATATCTTGCTTCGGCCTTTGGGCCACCAATTCGAATGCGACCCAGCGGCGATGCTGCAAGCGCGATACAGAACAGCAGGAAAAAGTTCATGCTGTATACAAAAAACCAATCGAGTTTTGTGGTCAGCCACACCCTCAGCGAACCGAACCATTCAGCGGCCACTTGAGGGAAGAGCAGCGTTAGCACGACAAAAATGACCGTAACGCTGCTGCTCAAAATAAACACGGGGTTATGGATGTCGAGCCCGAAAGCCTCGATGTTGTCCTGCCCCACTTCGTAGTCAGACGTATAGACGTCTTCGGTTCCTTGGGCCTCAATTGAGGCGTCGGTCTTGGAAGACAAAGATCTCACCAGCTGAAATGAGTAGGGGACCCTAACATGTTGCCCCTAGGGTGTCACATCAGGGGGCTCGGGTAGCGACTGAAGATCGAGCGGCACGCAGCTGAACCCTCGGCGTCGGTCGGCCAGCAATCCAAGGTTTGACTTGGCGAGGCAGGTTCCTTGCGTTTGATGATTGGGGGCGGCAGCGCGCTTGACGCAGAGCGCTGCCCCTTGATTTAGCGACCCTTGAAGTTCGGTGCTCGCTTTGCGAGAAAGGCTTGAATCCCCTCCTGGCCATCCTCTCCCACCGCGCAGCTTGCGATCTCTCGAGTCTCAAGTTCCATCTGAGTTTCAAGGCTGGTGTGGGAGCTTTCGTTCAGAAGTCGTTTGACCGAACCAAAAGCTCTCGTTGGACCGGACATCACTTCGCCAACACACTGCGCCACTGCGGATTCAAACGACTCGGCAGGCACGGCCTGATTGATCAACCCCCAGGACACAGCCTCCTCAGCACTCAGAACTCGGTTGGTGAGCATGAGTTCACGCGCTTTTCTGTCTCCAATGCGCCTGGGCAGGAAGTAAGTTGAGCTCCCATCGGGTGACAATCCAGCCTTGGTATAGGCTGACGTAAATTTCGCGGTATCCACTGCGATCGCCAAATCGGCAGCGACACAGAGACTTAACCCCGCGCCTGCCGCGGTACCCTGAACCGCGCACACCACGGGTGCATCCAGTCGAGTGAGACGACTGATGGCGATGTGAAGATCACCCGCCATGGTGCGAATGAGTCGTCCAACCTCTTGGCCAGCCTCGGCAAACTCCGCGATATCGCCGCCGGCGCAAAAGAGTTTACCGGTCGATCTGATCAATACGCAGCGAAGATCGCTTTGCTCTGCGAGGCGGGTTGCGGCATCACTTAATTCCTTGGCCATCAACGGATTCATCGCATTGGCTTGGTCAGGCCGATTCAAGGTCAGCGTGGCGAGCCCTTGCTCGAGCTGAAGTGTGATGGTTTCAAAGCTGCTCATGGTCGATCTCTTCTCTAGGGTGCGGTTCTGGCACGCAATAGGTGATTCTAGCACCGGGCGCGTCTTGCTCATCCGTCATCGTGCGCTAACTCTACGCATCGAATCAAGACTGGGCGCCTGATGCATTGTGCTCAGCACGTGCTGCGGGCGCCTCGTAACACCAGATCGAAAGTCTATCGGCGTCTCAACATCGACTGACGGAGTCGGAGCGGTCTTACCATTCCGCATGACTGGGGCTTTTGGCGGTCTCGCTTCAATCGCGATCTTTCTGAGAGATGGTGTCCGCGCGTGGCTTCCACTTCGGACGATTAACCCGTGGCTAGAGGCCCTCGGCAAGCGCTTCCCCACGAGACTCAAATTTAGAGGACGTTTCAGGGGCCATGACTTTGCCGATCGAGGCGTGGGTTCAAACCCATTCATCGCGATGTCGAAAGTGGTCTTTTTGCGTGACGCTTTTTCATGACTCTTTTTGCATAAGGCTTTTTGCTTAAGGCTTTTTGCATAGTATGGTGGGCAGACCTTGAATATCTGCTAAAAAGTGAGGGCGCTGATCGAAGACGCAGCGACAGACCCTAGCCAAGGACAAACCTGATGAGTGAGGATGCAATGCCAGAAGCAATCAACCCAGTCGCCGACTTGGCACCCAGACCCGATGCACAGATGGCGTCGGTTGATGAATTCGATTTGATGCGCCCGGACCTCTTTCACGGCGACTACCACGTCGATTTATTTAAGCGATTGAGGGACGAGGCGCCCGTGATCAGTCAAGACGTTGAAGATCTTGGTCGGGTTTGGCATGTCACGCGGTTCGAAGACATTATGGCGGTGGACACCAATCACGCGGACTTTTCATCCGACGGTTCGATTGTCGCCACAGACCAGGAAGAGGATTTTCCGCTGCCGATGTTCATTGCGATGGATCCACCAAAGCACGATCAGCAGCGGCGGGAGGTCAGTGGTGTGGTGGCACCCCGTAACCTAGCCAGCATGGAAGCGTTGATTCGTCAGCGTTGTCGGAAGATATTGTCCGAGCTGCCAAGAGGGGAAACCTTTAACTGGGTTGACCTCGTTTCGATCGAGCTTACGACGCAAATGTTGGCGACGCTCTTTGATTTCCCCTTCGAGGATCGTCGAAAACTGACCCGCTGGAGTGATGTGGCCACTGCGGATGAACAAAGTGGCCTTGTGGAGAGTGAAGACGCCCGGCGAGCAGAGCTCATTGAATGCCTGACTTACTTCACCGAATTGTGGAATCAGCGCGTGAATGCCCCGCCCGCAAACGACCTGATCTCGATGCTTGCACATGGCGAGTCCACAAAAAACATGGACCCCATGGAATACCTGGGCAATCTAATTTTGTTAATTGTTGGTGGTAATGACACCACGCGTAATTCGATTTCGGGTGGCGTTCGGTTTTTGAATGAAAATCCTGATGAGTTTGCAAAGCTCAAAGCCAATCCCAGCCTGATTCCGAATATGGTCCCGGAAATCATTCGCTACCAAACGCCGCTCGCATATATGCGTCGCACCACAACGCGTCCTGTTGAGATTGCTGGGCGATCGATTCCCGAAGGTGAACGCATTTTGATGTGGTACGTCTCAGGCAATCGCGATGAACGTGCGATTCAAAATCCCGATGCGTTCTTAATTGACCGAGCCCGATCTCGGCAGCATCTCAGTTTTGGTTTCGGCATCCATCGCTGTATGGGGAATCGACTCGCGGAGATGCAATTGAGGATATTGTGGGAAGAGATTCTTGCGCAATTTGATCGCGTCGAATTGGTGGGCGAGCCTGAGTACGTGAATTCGAACTTCGTGAAGGGATACACCTCGTTGCCTGTGGTTGTTTTTGATCGTTAGATCAGCGCTTTATGGTTGACGTGACGTCAGAGCGACCGGCGCCGGGCGCTGATTTCGGTCCTAGTTTGTGGGCTGAAGCCCTCAGTCATCATCGAGAGAAGACCCAACCAGCTGCCGACCTACCGACCCAAGCGGATGTGGTCATTGTGGGGGGTGGATTTTCCGGTCTTTGGACGGCCTACTATTTATCCCTCGCTGATCCCCATCGATCGATCACCTTGCTCGAAGCTGAGCATGTGGGATTTGGCGCCAGTGGTCGAAATGGTGGATGGTGTATGGGGTGGGCAGAAGGTATCGATGCCTTGCTCGAGCGCCCCAAAACCAGGACCGAGGGGCTTCGTTGGGCTAGGGCCATGCAGTCAACGCTCGGTGAGATCAAGTCGGTGCTTGATCATGAGTCGATTGACTGTGATTTCCACCAAGGCGGAACCCTGACCACAGCGACCAACAGAGCGCAATTGGCGCGTCTCCAACGACATCATGATCAGTTGCTCACCTGGGGTTTTGATGAATCTGATTTTCAGTGGCTGGCACAAAAAGAAGCGCTAGATCGGGCCAGGGTCGAGGGTGCCTTGGGTGCGCAATTGACGCCACACTGCGCGGTCATTCATCCAGCGAAATTGGTTGCCGGTCTGGCGAGGGTCTTACGCGCTCGTGGGGTGCGTATCTACGAAAGGGTTCGGGTAACCTCAATCAGAGGTTTGATGCTGAGCACGAACCGAGGCAATGTCGCTTGCGAAACCCTGATCCGAGCGACTGAAGCCTATACGCGGGAGCTTCCTGGCTACGCCCGTTTAGTGGTACCCGTTGTGTCTGCCATGGTGGCAACCGCGCCACTCAGCGACGCCTTATGGGCATCGATTGGTCTGGCTGACCGTCCCACCTTTTGCGATGCGCGTCGCGTGACGGTCTATGGTCAGCGCACGCAGGATGGTCGAATCGCGTTTGGTGCACGGGCTCGTCATGTTCGTGGCACGTCGCTACCCGCACAGTACGCCTCCACCAATCCGATCTTCGAGGAAGTTGAACGTGCGCTGTACTCTCTTTTTCCTCAGCTTTCTAACCACGCGATCACGCACCGTTGGGCTGGCGTGCTGGCGATCTCACCCCGGCGTCATCTAGAGGTGGCATTCGATCGAGATACCCAGCAAGGACATTTGGGCGGGTATATGGGAGAAGGTGTCGCCGCATCAAACTTTGCCGCGCGGCGCTTGGTCGAGCGCATGATGAACTTGCCTTCGGATTGGGTCGACGCACCCTTCTACGTGTCGCGGCCGAAAAAATGGATCCCTGATCCTATGCGATCAGCGGGCATCGCGATTGCTCGCCACGCCGCTGAACGAGCAGACGCAGCTGAACAAAAAGGCGCAACGTCGCCGTTCTGGGGCAGGGTGTTCAACGCGCTCGTATAAAGAGTCCGCGCTTAATACCGCTATTCGAATGTCGGCTCGTCCCACCAGGGAAAAAATTCGGGTAGATCGGATGAGACTTTGCCCGGGAAGACGGGCGCACGTTTTTGGAGGAAAGATTCCACGCCTTCAAAGGCGTCCGCGGATCGTCCTCTGTGATAAACCCCTCGAGAATCAATTTTGTGCGCCTCCATGGGGTGGTCGGCGCCCAGCATTTTCCAAAGCATGTGCCGGATTAGGGTGACAGAAACAGCCGACGTCATTTCCGAGAACTCGAGGGCAAGCGCTTTAGCCGCAGGTAACAGGTCTTCTTCTGCGTGGACGCTGCGAACGAAGCCGCGGTTAAGCGCTTCGTCTGCTTCAAATACGCGTCCAGAGAACGTCCACTCGAGTGCTGTTTGAATACCAACAATTCTGGGTAGGAACCAACTTGAGCAGGCTTCTGGGACAATGGCGCGTCGAGAGAACACGAAGCCATAACGGGCTTTTTCTGAAGCAAGGCGAATGTCCATGGCGCACTGCATGGTGGCGCCAACGCCAACTGCGGGTCCATTACATGCTGAAATCAGGGGTTTTTTGGACTCGAATAATCGAAGGGTCAGTAAACCCCCGCCATCACGCTGCAGACCGCTTGGTCTCCCTGGCGCATCATTGTTGAAGGTGTCTTTTCCAGAGGATAAGTCTGCACCCGCGCAAAAGCCTCGTCCCGCGCCGGTAAAGATAATGGCACGCACCTCATCATCAGCGTCTGCCGCATCCATCGCATCGATTAACTCTTGCATCATTTGACCGGTGAATGCGTTGAGCTTGTCGGGTCGATTCAACGTGATCGTCAGAATGGGGCCGTCTTTTTCGTAAAGGATTTGTTCGAAGTTCATCAGCGTTCCTTGGGTTAATTAGGCGTTGCGGGCAAGTTCGTGAAAGAGTGCGCGTTGGGCATGGCTACCGCCAATCGTGTGGAGCGTATCAAATGTCCCTTCGAGGAGGGACTTCGCTTCGGTCGTCTGACCTTTTGCGCGAAGCGCTAAGGCCTCGGCGAGATCCTTTCCTACGGCCTGACAGGTGAGGCCTTGCTCTAAGGGACTGTCGCTCCAAGCGTCAATACTGGCCATGCCTCGTTCGAGCGCCGATTTGTCACCAATTCTGGCCGCGATCATCACATAATGCAGCGTAATGAATACGAGTTCCTGGTCTGTGATTCGGTGCTGATAGTCGGAAAGCGCGAGCCAACGTTCGTTCACGTTAAGACCTCGCATTTCCAATCGGTGCAGCAGGCTCGCGGCATTGCAGACATCCAGATAAAAGTCATCCTTCAGCGGTCGGATCAAGCAATCATCGTAGAGCTGAAGCGCGGCTTCAGCCTCACCACTGTCGACCAACATCAGGGCTTTGTGCCAGTGGAGATGGTTCGTGAAGTTGTTCGTGGATTGCCAGTGCGGCAGGCATTCGTCCATCCATTGCAGGCCCTCTTGCCATCGGGACTGCATGTGGAGCACATGAGCAACCGAATGTGCGGCCCACATATCCATTGGGTCGGCAGCCACTGCTGCGCGACCCAGAGCCTCGGCTCGTTCGAAGTGCCCCGTTTCTTCGTACCCAAAACTGAGCATGCCTTCGACAAAGCTTCGCCAGCGGTGATCTTCGGGCCATGCTGTAAGGCTAGCGTCGGTCGCGTCTCGCATGGCCTTAGCGTCACCTCGATAAAAGTGAAGATGGTTGGCCGCTTTAAGGGCTAACAAGTCCGTAGGATAGCGAGCCAACAATTCTGCTAATCGTTTGCTGACGAGGACAAGGTCGTCCCGCAACCAAGCATCGATCGCGTCCCGATGCAGCGATTCTCGATCATTAAGTTCAAGTTCGCCTAGAGCCCCAGCGGCCTGTTGCAAGGGCACTTTGAATCTCGGATCACTGGCCATCTTAAGTTGGTATGACTTAAAGATATGACCTGTGGCGAAGGTCGGGTCGTCCTCCAAAATGGGGTGAAGACTGTCCATGGTATCTGTGGCATAGCGGAGATATCGGTCAATGACCTGATCAAAGCGATGCACCGAGTCGTCGCGGTCACAAGAGTGGTGAAGTCCGAGATGATCCTCTATCTGCATAAGCCTGTCCGAAAAATTGCGGTTTGCGAGCCAAAAAAAGGCGCTCTGCCTTTGTGGAAGGTCGACCCAGGATCTGATTTCGATGAGGGAAACGACCGAATTGCTCCACGATTAAAGCGTGGTCTCGAAATGAGCGCAAGAAGCCATCAAGCAGTGCTTGCCAAGGAGGCTCGGCTTGCTCGCTGAGCCTCAAGACCGCCAGAAGACCTTCGGTTTGGTCGGTTGCCGATTCGCTGTGATGAAGCGGCATCAGCGTGAATACCCGCTCGATTGGGGACAGTAAGGCCCAGTCATCTCGAGACAGGATGCTTCGGGTTAACTCGATCGCTTCTGATGAGAACGCGAAGGCGTGAGGGGTGCCTCGGAAGATGTGTCGTGGAAACTGATCCAATGCAATCGTTAGGGCAAGGGCCTCGTCAATGGTGCGCGCCGTGTGACGGAAGCCCTCCAGCGGTGAGGGCGTAGCTGAAAATAAGAATCCAAACCGGTGTGCGATGTCTTGGTCCAGCCGCTTGCCACCTCGAAACCAAATGCTGTATTTCGCCGCAACCTGCTCTGGATCAAAGCGGTCGATGCCAAACCATAGTTTGATGATGTCGCTAGTGGGTAAATCCATCGGTAATCTCGCCATCAGGCAAGTCAAGATAGCGGCGCAGGTAGTTCACCAGAATGTACAGCGGGATCGTGTCGAGGAGTGCCACGACAACTTTGAAGAGGTAGTTGCTCATCATCAGCGAAAACAGCAGTCCCAAAGTCATAGCGCCGGCAAGGAACTGAGCGCCAAAGGTCACTGCAACCACCATGACCGAATCCACGCCCTGGCTCACGATGGTGCTGCCGTTGTTTCGTAGCCAAAGATGTTTGCCGTCCGTCAGGCGCTTCCAGAAGTGGAACAACGCCACGTCGCAATACTGGGCGGCAAGGTACGCCATCATCGAGGCAAACACCGCGCCGCTGGTGGTGGCGTAGAGCAGCGAGAACAGTTCGATCTGGTTCATCGCTTCGTCACCGTTTGGAAGAGGCACGGGCTCGGCAAGCGTCAAGGTCTGCCATGGTGCTGGCGAAGTGGCGGCAGGCATGGCTTGGCCCAACCAAATGAAGCCAATAATAAAAAAGTTGAGTCCAAGGCCTACGGTGACCAAGAAATTCGCGCGTTTTTTTCCGTAGAGTTCGCTGATCAAATCGGTACACAAAAAAGTCAGCGGATAAGGGAGCACGCCCACGGCCAGTGCCCAGGGGCCAAGTTGAACGAAACGGGTAATGCCCAGAATGTTCAGCATGGTCATGGCGCATAAAAAGACCCCAGCAAGGACGAGGAAGACGCGTTCGCGGCGAACGAGGATGGAGTCAGTCATGGGGTTCTCCGGTAAATGTTAAGACTCTTTTTGTCCCAGATTGGCGTGGAGCACTGCGCCATTAATGACCGGGTGATCAGCGCAGAATCGAATCGTCTCGGCGATTTCTTCGGGTTCTATGAGGCGACCAAATGTTGACAGGCCGCCAATCACTTGAAGAACGGAGGCGTCGTCGCCCACGTGGGCACGCAACATTTCGGTGTCGGTAAATCCGGGACAAACGCAGGCGGTATGAATGCCTGTGCCTGCCAAATCCTGACAGGATGCCCGCATCATGCCGATCATGGCGTGTTTGCTGGTCACATAGCTAAACGAATTCGCCACAGCTTTTTCGCCTAGGGTGGATCCGATATACAGCAGCGCGCTTCCCTCACGCATCAGAGGCAGCAACACGTGATTGAGCATCTGAGGGCCAACCACATTGATCATCAAAATGTTGTTCAACTCGCTCGCGCTGGTGGTTTGCAGCGTGTCATTCACCAGTCGTGCGGCATTATGAATCAGGACGTCAACCTGGCCGTCTAGCAGCGGCACGAGCTGACTTTCCAGCACGGCTTGTGCGCCTTGATGCCCAAGGTCGACCTTGACATCGGTAACACCCTCGAGGCCGCTCGGGCTGCGAGAGAGGTTGAAGACTCGCGCGCCACTTCGGACAAATAATTCAGCGGTGGCCCGGCCGATGCCTTTGCTGGCACCCGTGATCACAATATGCTTCATGAGGCCTGCCACTCCGCAATGCCCCATTGTCCTGGGCTAGAGGCAACCTTGAGGGTCAGCTGTGTAACGCCAAAGCTTTGAAATTCAGGCAAAGCTTTTACCCGTTCAAGGAAATAGCGCGAGAACTCTTCTACCGTGGTGTTGGCAATGGGAAGAGTCAGAACGTCTCTCGGAAGGAAGGGGATGCGTTCGCCATTGAAGTGAGCCACCACATATCCGTCTTCCTCGCCGATCTGAAGATGGGGTGACAGCTCGGGTAGCAGGACCTTTTCATCGATTTCGTCGCAAAGGGCCCGAAGCGCGCGTTTAATGATGCCGTAGTCAAATAAAAGACCGGCCTCCGAGAGTGCCGCTGTTAGTTGGCACGCGACTTGGAAGTTATGACCGTGTAAATCCTCTCGATCCGTGGCGTTGAAAATCGTGAAGTGCGCAGCAGAAAAATTCATAGCCTCTTTAGCGACTTCGATGGTGGCTAAGCGTTGAGTCAACAGGGGTGGTCCGATGATGTTCAGATCCAGTGTACCCCAGGCGCTTAAGTCGAGCGAGGGTAGGCACTTAGTGGTGTGTGCGGGTCAATTCTGAGAGACTCGACGGGTGACTGAATCGCAAAGTCGATGATCAAAGAGGACAACAGCATGGCGTTATCAAAGTTAAGTCGGTCGATCAAAGGTAAGGTGGTGATCGTGACGGGGGCGGCCAGTGGTATGGGGCGGGCAACAGCGCATCTCTATGCCGATGAAGGCGCCAAAGTCGCGCTCATTGACGTCAATGAGGGGCCGCTCACCGAGGTCTTGAATGAGATCCGTGGTGCAGGCTACGAGGCGGAGGCCTGGACGCTCGACCTTCTTGACCGTTCCGCAATTGCGCCTTGTGTTGATGCCATTGCGGCGCATTTTGGGGGTATCGATATATTGATTAATAACGCGGGGATATCCATCCCAGCACCAATCGACAGTGATCATTACGTTGACGCTTGGGACAAGGTGTTTGGCGTGCTCATCACTGCGCAAACGCTGCTGTGCCGCGCGGTGCTGCCCTACATGCGACAGGGTGGCTGGGGCAGAATCGTCAACATCGCTTCGACGGAAGGCTTGGGGGCCACCAAATACGGCAGCCCCTATACCGCCGCAAAGACGGGTGTGATCGGGCTGACTCGCTCACTGGCCGTGGAATTAGGCCGAGAAAATATCACGGTGAACTGTGTTTGCCCTGGACCGATTAAAACAGGGATGACCGCTGGAATCGCCGATGAGGATAAGGTGGTTTTTGCCAAGCGAAGAACCGCGCTTGGCCGCTACGGTGATCCTGAAGAAGTCGCCCATGCGACCTTTAGTCTCACGTTGCCAGCCATGCAATACGTGACTGGGGTGACTTTGCCGGCAGATGGTGGACTCACGATCAAGAACGCGTAGATTCCGAACCGTTGGAATCGGCGTGGGGAAAATTGCTGTTTGAGCGCGTGGTCGGGCGCGTTATCCAGGAGTTCTAGCAATGCCATGGATACGGAGCTGATGAGTCGCTGTCTTTGAAGGGTGACCTGACTTTCATCAGGCTAACTGCGTGAGGATCAATCGCTTCCGTGTTGTTGGATCCCCGGTTGGCCCTGCCCTTATAAACAAGCGTCCAGCTGTGCATTAGCGTCGTATCGGTGAGGCCCTCACAAACCCTGCAACGAAGCCAAGGATACGATGGCGTTACAGGTCGGCGAAGCTAGGTGATCGTCAATGCCAGGCACGCAGTCTCTAGCCCCGTCACCTGAGAAGGGGCGGGTTCATCGGCTGGCTATGCTGAGGCAATGCCCTCGGCTAGCGCTGCCGGGACCTCAATGCTTCGAACACGCAGGTACTCACCGAATGACTTCGCTTGACCGTCGATTCGATTATTTGAAGAGACCCCTTCGCCAAGAATGTCGCGAATATAAAAATTCAGTGATCGCATATTCGGTAATTCATACCGCTCAATGTCATATTGCGCCACATCAGGGCACAGCGCCTTCAATTGCTCGACCGTAAGAAAGTCGTGCAAGAACGCGTAAGCTTCATCACTTCTTGCCCAAACGCCGCAGTTCGCAGCGCCGCCTTTATCGCCCGAGCGAGTGCCAAAGAGGCGTCCAAACGGAAGGCTGACCTTAGGTCCCTCGGGGATCGGCGCAAGGGTTTGAGGAACCGTTTGATAATGAATCTCGGGTAATCCCAATCGCTGCGTGGGCAAGACCTCAATCGAAGTGCCATCGATGTGCAAGGTTTCCGCCACTTTTTGGCTATCGATCAATGTTGGCCAGTAGACAATGCTTGGGCTGCCACCACCGATGGTGTTGCCTCGACCCGTATTACCGGGAATCGTGGCCAGTGATAACTCCGTGATTTTTGCATGAAAGAGGCGACCTACTTTTTTAGGGTCCTTTGAGGTACACACGACCCGTAGCGCCGCGTGGGCTTCCTCGTTGGATTGGCCATCAGCTTTGTCACTGCGGATGAGTTGGACATCGACACTGTCAAATTGCGCTCGCCCGCCCAGGTTATGAAAGATCTGCTCAAGATAAAGTTCGGCTTTCTTTTCAATGTCGAGTCCCGTCAGCAGAATCTCAATGCCGTTCCGGTAAAGACCCTTGGTATTGATGCAAACCTTGTGGGTTGGCGGAGGAGAGCTGCCGCGGCAGCCCGTGACCCGCACGCGATCGGTACCTTCCTGGGTAAGCTTTAAGGTATCGAAATGCGCTATGACGTCGGGATTGAGGTAGGCCGGACTACCAATTTCGTACAGTAACTGGGCGGTAATGGTCCCCACTGAGATGAGTCCGCCGGTCCCTGGGTGTTTGGTCACCGTAAAGCTGCCATCCACCTCGATTTCGGCAATGGGATAGCCGACGTTGATATAACTGGGGACCTCCTCAATAAAGCTGTAGTTGCCGCCACAACACTGGGCGCCGCATTCGATGATGTGACCCGCGGTCAGCGCGCCGGCAAGCGCATCATATTGGTCGCGTTGCCAATTGAATTTCCAGGCGGCTGGGCCGATCACCACTGCCGCATCAGTCACTCGGGGGCAGATGACGATGTCTGCGCCTCGATCGAGGGCCTCTTTGATCGCCCAGGCCCCGAAATAAGTGTTCGCGGTAACCACTTCATTTTCAGAGTCAGCGAGTCGCGTACCTTTATCCAAATTAATGAAGGCTTCACCTTCGGCTTGAAGTGCTTCGAGGTTGGCCGTCAGGTCATCGCCGTCGATGTAGG
>Ga0255743_10003448_pt1 | contig 12489 bp, 7 predicted proteins | sample 101ome_19_FD_179950 | JGI IMG/M metagenome (GOLD analysis project Ga0255743, IMG submission 179950) | Coastal salt marsh microbial communities from the Groves Creek Marsh, Skidaway Island, Georgia - 101405AT metaG (version 2) | ecosystem: Environmental > Aquatic > Marine > Intertidal zone > Salt... | reverse complement strand
GCGTACGGCACTGCACTCCATAATTCTTCAGGAACGCTGGGGAGGGCGGGTCCAAGCACTGGCCAAACGCTCCTGTCAAACGAAGATGCTGGATTGACTAAAATCAATCTCGTTATCAAATCGGGCCGTTCGCACGCGACGCACAGAGCGAGAAGACCTCCCATGGATTCACCGACGAGAAAGACGTCTGTCGTTTCACCGGAACGCCGAGACGCAATGTGCGCTTCGAGATACTCGCACACGACTCGAACGAGCTCGAACACGTCGCTTCTATCACTCGCCGGAATGTTGAGCGCAACCAAATCAAACTCTTTCGACAAATACGCAAACTGCGAAGAAGCGCTGAACCCGGTTCCGTCCAAACCCGGGAGGTACACTGCGAGCGGCTTGCTCGTTGCATCCGCCTTGCTCGTCGCGACGTGCTCTTCGCCTTCTATGACTGGACAGAAGATGCGAGGCGGTCCAGCTGTGTCCCGACCTAAGACATCGCGCAGTGTCACGCGTTTTCCATCGTCGTTTGCGCCTCCGGACGTCGACGCGATTTCCATGAATGCGTCGTCCGAAACGCGCCGCATCGACGAACCGGCGCTTCTGACTGCGACGCTTCTGGACGACGCGGCGACGCGCGAGCGAGCAGCGCTTCGAGCGCACGCAGAGGAGGAAGACGTCGATGCGTTCGCGCATATCGACGGCCGCATCGCGACAAATCGGGAAGTCGGGTCGTCGTCGTGCAGTGCCGTGTTACGCGTTTGGATTAATCCAAGTAAGTGGATAGGCGCGTGACGTCACTTTAGCACTCACAGAGGATGTCCGTATCCGCGACGCAGCAGTTTTCCTCGACGGGTCCATCGCGCGCGTTCGCGTCGAAATCGTTTCGAACGTCAACGTCGCGACGGTGTTCGCGCGTCACCGTCGTTACCGCCGCACAAGACTTGTCCGATGCCAAGGTGGTCGTCGTCGGTGCCAATGGCAAGACTGGACGCCGCTGCGTCGAGTACTTGCGCGAGAAGACGCAAGCGAAAGACGTCGTCGCTTGCACGAGAAGCGGTTCGTACGACGGTGGGTCCACAACTGACGGTCGAGTGTCGTCGATGAGCGTGAATGTCGCTACTGCGAGCGTCGCCGAGCTCACCAACGCGTTTGACGGCGCCAAAGCTGTCGTCTTCGCGGCTTCTCAATCGCAAGCGGGCGGCGACGCGTCGCAAGTGGACCGCGATGGCGTTATATCGTGCGCGCGAGCGTGTCTGCGCGCAGGGGTCGAGCGATTCGTTATCGTGAGCTCGGGCGCGGTGTCGAAGCCGGCGTCGCCCGTGTACATCTTCCTCAACTTGTTTGGCGGCATCATGAGAAACAAAATTCTTGGCGAAGACGCTGTTCGAGCGCTTTATTTCGACCGACCAGGCCAGTATTACACCATCGTGCGTCCAGGAGGCCTGTCTGAAGATCCAGCGCGAGGCGTTTCGGCGTTGGAACTCAACCAGGGCGACGAAATCTCTGGTCGAATTTCTCGAGAAGACGTAGCAGCGATTTGCATCGAAAGCATCACGCAAGAAGATGCCGCGAACGCGACGTTTGAATGCTACAGTTGGGACGCGGCCAAACCGCTTGGGGAAGTTGGCTTGTCGAACATGATGAAGGCCACCACGGCAGAAGGCGAGGTGAAGAAAACTGGCAAGGAGCGACGCGGGAGCACGTGGGATGAATTGTTCTCCGGCCTGTCAGCTGACGTGCCGGGCGCAAAACAACAAGGTGAAGGTTTTACGTTGTAATCTCGGTAAATCTATAAAATAGTATTGTAGAGGAGTGGCGGCACTCATGATACACATCATTGAAACGCGTTTGGATTCCCATCCGCGTCTATTCCCTTGGATAAATACATCGCGTCGTTGCTCGCGTCGAATACCATTCGATTACGCCCGATGACGTCCAATCCCAATGCCATGAATGGCGACACGCTCGCGCCTAGAGCATTGAAAGCTGGTAAATCTCCGACGCAACACATGCCTTGGTAAACAGATTCGAGATCTTCCGTTTCTCCGATGACGCGCAAATCGTACGGCGCGATGGCCATACCCATTGTTTGACCGTCCACGCCCTTGACTTGTAACCCGCCCCGCTGTACCTTTTCGGAGTCCGGTCCGATGCCGGCGTTTGCGCTCGCCATCCAATTGACCACGCTAAAGAACGATCCCATGTCGACGATTGCGTCAAACGTTTCCGCCCCGTTGAGACTGCATCGAACCGTCTTGAGACCAACCGGATGTTTTCGCATGGGAATCTTAACCAAGTCGTCCACGCTTAGGGCGCCGTCCGCAATCGCACCCTTTGGCCAGAAGGAAAGCGCTGAAGTCGCGAAGTCGAATTCTATTTCAAACTGTCCGAGTAAATCGAGCCCGATGAGTCCGCCGATGTAAGGAGGTAAACCCACGGCGGCGAGATCCGTCACAACGGCGTCGAACGAATCGAAGCGCTTCGCACCGAGGCGGACATCCTTGATGGACACTTTTTGTCTCAACGTTTCACCAGTGCCAGTTAAGCCACGCACGGCGGCGCCCTCCGTCACTTGGCCCTTGTCCAACATGGAAACGACTTTCGGGGTGACGAGCGCCGTTGTAGCGCCGGTGTCAATGACGAAATCACAGAGACCGATGTCGCCTCCTACGTCCAGCGTCACTACTGCGTATCCAGCGCGAGGATTGCCGGCGACGTTGCCCAGCTGTCGAAGCGGCGTCTTCGTGCATGAGTTTTCCAGAGACATCCACGACTCGGCAGCCCTGCGTTCTAAATCGCTCTTCTCGAAACAATCGGCGTAATCGACATTCATCCTCGCCAAGTACTGCTTGAGCGATTTCGCCCGCAAGCCTTTCGCTCGCCGCACCCACCGCTCGTATCGCGCTGAATCAGCCGAGGATGTCGAAGGCGCGTCGTCAGCCTCATCAGCACTCGCTCGACAAGGTTGAAACGACGCGCGAACGCATCGCCGCGATGGAAGCGAACGCATAGTCGGTGCGCGCGCGCCCACGCATGTCATAGTTGCTCGCGTCGTCGTCGTCGTCGTCGCCATCAAGAAAGAGTCAGTCAACGAGCGAGGCACTTTATGACGGATGGACAAGAAGTGTACTTTTTCAGCCTTCAGAAGGAAGACCTCGACCTCACACCACACCACGTCGAAGTCGAAGTCGTCGCTTCGATGGAGTCGCATCTCGGGTCCTTCCACCAGGCGACGCTGCGATGGGATTACTTTGCCCTCATTAACGACGCCGCCCGTCGGCGCTCCGAGCGCACAAAGACGGGCGACGACGATGGCGGTGCCGATGATGCCGGTGCAAACGACGAGGGCGGCGGCGCGACGGTTGTCGATGGTTCTTCGGATGCTCCGGCGTTTTCACCCTCGGGCAAGCCGTGCGAAGAGGTGCCTCTGAGATTTAACAACGCGCGCGAGTACGTGGAGACGTTCAAGCTGCTTATATTAGAGGAGTGCGCCGCCATCGTCAAACGCGGGTCGGACGACGAGCGGGAGCGAGCGTCGAAAGTCGCAGGCGTAGTGGAGGTTATCAGACGCGGAGAATTCCACGCTGGAAAGTTTGCTCTAGAGGAAGAGGACGCTTTGGAGTTTCACGACAACGATTTGGTGCTCTTGACCAAAGTGAATACGGATTTGGACGATAAAAACTCGGGAAAGAGCGCTCGAGCGACGCACGCGTTGGGCATCGTCGAAGGTCGCGAGTCAAAGACGACGCTGCTCGTGAAGCTCTTCTTACCGGATTCTAGCGGCGCTGCGAGGGCGAGAAATGTGAACGAAAACGGAGCCGCCGTAAAGAGAGCAAAGTTGAGCGACGCAGAGTTCAGCGAGGGAGATAAAAAGCGGTTTAGGTCTGTGCGTAACGCGCTCACAGCGGTGAAGGGCGAACGCTGGTTTCTGAAAAATCTCGCCAATCTGTCCACGGTAACGCGGGAGTGGTTGGCCATCCACGCGTTTCCGTCTCTTCCGTACGCACAAACTATCCTCAAGGCGACGCCCAGCGCGGATGGCGGGGCGCCGACGGGCGCGAACATGTGGACCATGCCGGATGCGCTGAAGAATGAAATTGAGCACACGTACAACGATTCCCAAGTCAAGGCAGTGCAGACGGCGCTCAACAGAGACCCGCTCGTGTTGATCCAAGGACCTCCTGGAACGGGTAAGACGCGCACGATTTTGTCATTGTTATCCGTTCTATTGCATTCGGTGCCGAGTGTGACGGCGCATACGAGCGTCGATTTTGAATCGTATGCGAAAATGCGCGACGAACGAGTGGAAATGACTGCAGAGGAGAAGAGCGCGGCATGGAGACGAGCGTCGCCTTGGTTGAGCGGTGCAAGTAACCCGCGCGATGCTCCACCGATGTTCGTCAAGAATGGTTCGAGCCACAACAATTTGGCTTCTGAACCGGCCCAGTCTCGGACGCCTAAGGCCGCAACGACGCGGCTTCTTGGATCGGACGCGTACAAGCGTCTAAAGATTCTGGTGTGCGCGCCGTCCAACAGCGCTCTCGACGAGATTGTGCTGCGTATCCTGCAGAGTGGACTGGTGAACGGCGCCGGTGAGACGTACTCTCCCAAGGTCGTGCGCGTGGGGCTGAGCGTGCATCACAGCGTGAGCGAGGTGAGCATGGAGACTCTATTGGCGCAACGACTCGGCGAGCTCGGCGAGCACGCGGATTCCGTACGCAAATTTGAAGCAGCGCTCGAGCGCGATAGGCTTAAATATGCCATCTTGGAAGAGGCGAGTATCGTGTGCAGCACGCTTTCTTTTAGTGGATCGGGCATGTTTGCCCGAATGCTAAAACCTTTTGACGCCGTAATCGTCGACGAAGCGGCGCAAGCGGTGGAACCATCCACTCTCGTACCACTCGTCTACGGCGCAAAGCAGGTTTTTTTGGTTGGTGACCCGAGACAGCTCCCAGCTACCATTCTGAGCTCAACCGCCATTGAAAACAAGTACGACATGTCCATGTTCAAACGCTTCCAGCTCTGTGGCTATCCCGTGCACATGCTCAAGACGCAATATCGCATGCATCCGGCGATTAGAGACTTTCCATCCAAGTGCTTTTACGACGACGAGCTCGTCGATGGGCCGAAGATGGCGGCGCTCACGGCGCGTCCGTGGCATAGACTTAGTGTTTTCAGACCCTTTGTTTTCTTTGACATCAAGGGTAAGGAGTACAGCGCGGCGGGACACTCTTGGGCAAACGACGACGAAGCCGATTTCGCGGTGGCTTTGATTTCGAATTTACTGAAAAAGTTTCCTGAGCTGGGCGTCGGCGAACACGTCGCTGTCATCTCTCCGTATAAGGCTCAGGTGAAGAATATTCGGCAGAAGATTAAGGAACGCCTCGGAGCCGAAAGAGCGAAGGCGATCGATGTCAATACCATTGATGGTTTCCAGGGCAGAGAAAAGGATGTTTGCATTTTCTCCGTCGTGCGAGCCTCGCAGCACCGAAAGCACAAGAAGAGTAGAGGATTGGGTTTCGTCGCCGACGAACGCCGCGTTAACGTCGGCTTGACGCGCGCGCGGGCTAGCTTGTTCGTGTTGGGGTGCTCGGAGAGTATTCGAGACGATGAAAACTGGGGCGTTCTCGTCGAAAGTGCGCAAAGACGAAAGTGCGCGCTTTCGGTGACCAAGCCGTACAGCGCCTTCTTCAGCAAACACACAAAGGATTACGACGAGGGCGATCTTTCTGATGATGAAGCCATGTACGACGCGAGAGAGGGCGGTGAGCAACCGGCTCTGCTCATGGATACAGATGACGAGGACTACAGGGACCATTCCAAGGGGCACGTGCACACCCCGTCTTGGACTGGCGCAGCTGAATTTATTGAAAAGAATGAGCTCCTGAGTGCCCAAGGTGGCTTTTTCAAGGATGGTGTGAAGGATGATTTCGTCGTGGAAAACACGAAAAAAGGTGACGCCGTTGGTGGCGACGGAGACAACATGCTCGCTGACGTCGAAGACGGTGACGACGCCGCTCGCGACGCATATACAGAAAATTCTCCCAACGAGCCGAAAGCGTCCAAGCGGCGAAGCGCACGAGGCGCGGCCAAGTAGACGACACGGACGAACGATTTGTAAAACGAAATAAAACACGTAATAGTCATGTAATAGGAGTACGGAATCACGTTGGTGGAAAGGCTGATTTCATCGTTTCATCGTACGTTTCTGCTCTTCATCGCGATCACGACCTTTACAAGACGAAATGTGAGAAATGCGCCAACAAAGTGATGGTCAGTCACACAATGCATGAGCGTTTTCTCGACGAGAAGAGAGACGTGTGTTGTTTTTTGGCCAGGCTGTGTTGACGCGATGAAGTGGACGACGCGACGCGATACAACGCGCCTCGCGGATACGTACCCACGCGTCGCGACGACGAGAGGTCGACCCACGAACGCGTAGATAAAGGGACATTCACGTCCACGGTTTACGTCGTCGTCGTCCGCGGTTCTCGTTCGTTCCTCGCGCGCGCGCTGCGTCCGTGTCTGAGTGGCGCAGGCTTTCGAATTTCAAAAAAAATTCACCAGACGCACGCAGCGTCGCCGTCGGGGGATCGAACGAGGCGATCGATCGCGAGTGGTCATCGCCATGGCGTCTCGACACGGTTTAGATGAAGACACCAAACAGACGCTCGGTCTGCTCCAGGCGCAACTGCGCGCGCAGGCGAGAGAGATCGCCAGCTTGCAGAGACAGGTGGTGGATATAAAGCGCGAGCGAGACCAACTCGCGGGTAAAGTGTTGAAACCGCTGAACGAGCGCTTTGCCGATTGCGTGAAAGACTTGGTAAAGGAGACGTGCTGGTTTAGACTGAAATCCGTCGAGGAGGTGATCGACGCCAACACGTACGAGTCGACGACGAGGGCAGAGTTTGACTTGGCTGGCGCGCACTCGACGTTTGAGGCCAAGTTTCCCGATTTGAAGGCGGCGAAGATTACGACGAGCGAGAACATCGGCGCATTTGGCGTCGAATTCAAGTCTCGCCCGTTCAAAGGAGAGTTGCTGCAGCTCAAGACGAGATTAGATTTGGAAAAGTTGCTCAACGTGTCCAAGGCGCCGACGCTGGTGCTCTCTCCAGAGCCGGCGCTCCCGTGGAACGCAAAGACCAAATGGAATCCCGCCTTGGAGACGAACCTCGACGTCGACGGCGTCGCGGTGAGCGCCAAGTACACCATGGTTCACGACTCGGTGTCGATGGATCACCTGGACTTTGACATCAGCACGACGCACGAGGAATACGGACAGCTCTCGCTCTCTCGCGTGAGTCAACACACTGTAGCCGAGGACAAGCTCGATGTCAATTCGGGTGGGTGCTGGCGCGCCGGATGGGCGCAGCGCAAGGGTGAATTCGATCTGTCAGCCAACTTTATGACAGACAATGGCTTAGAGTTAGAGATGAGCGCTCGGCGTCAAATCGCCAAGCACTTCAATGGGAAAGCGACGGCTCGAGTGGCGAAGAAGGAGCTCGAGTTTCAAGTCGGATACGAATTCACGGAAGAGCTCAAGGGTTGGGAAGTCGTCGCGAAGTCTGTGCTCACGACCCAAGGTTTACAGAACCCGACGTTCCAGCTCAATCACGGCTGGGAATTTTAAGGTTTATCAGACGCGCGGGGTGAACAGAAAAAGAAGCTTCTGACGTCGCCTTTGGGATGTCGTTCTCCTAAGATGTTTGTTATAATCTTTGCTATCTATTGTAAGCTACGCGTGTGAATTCTCACACCCCGGGCATACCCGATGTGAATCCCTTACCGCGACCACGACCTCCGCGGCCTCCGCGGCCTCCTCGACCCCCGCGAGCGGGACCACCGCCCCGCCCGCCCGCGCGACCTCGCCCGCCGCCGAGCCCGCCCGCCGCCGAGCCAGGCGTGAATTTCTTCGCCTTCTTTTGTCCAGGCTTCCATTCACCACCGTAAAAGTCATTTTTCTTTCGCTGTGTCGTACCGCCGAATCGCTGCTCCGATTCGTCGCGATCGTCGCCGTCGTCATCTTCGTTGTCTTCGTCGTCGAACCACTCTTCGTCTTCATCTGGACCTTGTGGGTCGTCGAGCGCTAGGTTGTAAATCTCGCGGGCAATCTCCGTGACGCCAGCGCCCGTCGACGTCGATGCCATCAAGACCGTTGTGCGCGCACGTTTCGTGTACCGAAGCTCCTCTTGGATGAGATAGGCTCGACGAGCGAGCTCGTTTGGATTGACGTAATCGCACTTGTTGAGAATGACCGCGCACTGCGTCTCGCCGTATTTTGACAGAAAGGCGAGCATTTCTCTATCCGAAGCCTTCAATCCGTGGCGAGCGTCGACGACGAGATAGACGCGCTTTAACGTTGGACGACTCGTGAGGTACATGTCCATGAGTTCGTTCCAAGTTTCAACCCGGCTTTGTTTGGCGAACGCAAAGCCGTAACCCGGCAAATCGACGAGTCGTACGCGCTCGTCTAGCGAATAAAAATTCAAACTCTGAGTCTTTCCCGGAACATCGCTCGATCGAGCCACCGAACTGAGCGTGAGGGCGTTTATCAACGAGCTCTTCCCAACGTTAGAGCGCCCGGCGAACGCAAACTCGGGCACGTCATCCTTGATTTTACTCGCCCCCTTGCCCACGGCGTGCGTCGGCGGCTCCTCCCCTCGTCTCGAAGCCGCCGCGATAAATTTCGCCGTGCGTTTGCTCCGCCCCAATCCCAAAAGTTTCTGCGTCTTATAGTCGAGCATGCTCACGTCGTACATTGCGTATCGCGTCGTCACGTCGCTGATTTCGTTTCGATTTCTCAAAACGCGCGTCGTTCGACCCGCCGTCGAAGCCGTCGTCGTCAAATTGTACTTTTTGATCCGACCCATGATGGCTCCGTCGATCGGCAGCGCCCTAAACTTGGCCCGGTTGCTCAGTTCATTTTTCGTGTCCCCGGAGAGTTCGTTCAAAAGTCTCTCCACCTTTAACCCGCCCTCGGGAATCGTGGACCGCAACGGAGGACCGGAAGCGTCTCTCGTCGTCGAGGCGTCGTCCGTCGCCCGCGCGCGCCCTTCGTCGCCGCCGTCCACACCGCTGATACCCCCGCTCGACCCGGCGCGCACCGCGACGCCCGTTCTCGTCGACGACGCCCGTCTTCTCTCTCGCCCCGTGAACGTCCACGTCGACGAGTAGCCGGGCGACGAAGCGCCGCGCACGAAGCACCTTCGAACCGCCGTCATCGTCCTCGCCACGGCTGTGAAGGATGCCGACGCCGCCGACGACGACGCGAACGCCGACGACGCGTTTCCGCTCGCTCGTCGTCCGGGGGTGATTCTCGCTCGACACATCGCGCGCATCGTCGTCGTCGTGAGCGTCGTGACGGACGGACGGACGGACGGACTCTGGGCACCGAGCGAAGAGCGCGTCAGAGAGAGAGCTGACTTCGTGCTCGATGAAAGTGCACTCTCGTTAGCTTATTTTTCTCTTCTTTACGTGGAATGTATACTTTAGTACAAGTACCGGTAGTACTTCAACCAACCTCTCATCCTACTCCATCCTACTCCTGACTTCGCGTCTTCGCCTCGTCGTCGTCGCCTCGTAATAACTTTCGAACGTCCTCGTCCTCGCACGCGCGCTCTGGGGTCTCCCCGGACGCCGACTGCACGGCGACGTCGGCGCCCGCCGATAGGAGAAAGCGGACGACGTCGGCGTGTTCGCCCCGGGCGGCGAGGTGAAGCGGGGTCTCGCCGTCCTCGTCTCGCGCGTCTAGTAACTCGCGAGTTCGACCGAGGTCGTCGGCGGCGCTGAAGATTGCGCGAACGACGTCCAGGGCGCCGGACGCGCACGCGTCGTGGAAGGGCGTTCCGGCGTTTTCATCCAGCGCGAAGACGTCGGCGCCGGCGGCGACGAGCGTCTTGGCGAAAGCGGACTTGCCGTAGAGCGCGGCGAGGTGTAACGCGGTCTCGCCGTCGGCGTTTTTGGCGTTTAAATCCTCCCCGGCGCTCTTCGCCGCGGCTACGATGTCCTCGAACGCCTTGGCCGCGGCCGCGGCCGCTTCGACGTCGCCGCTCGGACGAGACGCGGCTACCGAGGCGGCGGCTATGACGTCCTCGTCGTCGTCGCACATCCGAAGCGCCGCGCGCACGGACGCGCCCACGTGAGACAAACCGTCGTCGTCGTCGTCGTAATCCACACCCTCGGCGCGTAACGCACCGAAATCCCGGGCGTACCGCGCGTCTTCGTCCTCGTCTTCACCGTCTTCACCGTCATCTCCCTGCGCTCGTCGCGGCGGCGCTAACCCGTGTTCCTCGAGCCTGTCCCGCAGCGCCGTTCTCAGCGCTTCGAGTTGGGCGAGCTCCAACGCCTCCGTCTCGCTCGGGACGCGTCCGCCGTCGCCGCCGCCGCCGTCTCTGTCTTCACCCATGCGCGCCGTGCGCTCGACGCTCGACGCCCGCCCGCGCGTGGGTGTGGGCGTGGGCGCGCGCGCGCGTGTGGCGGCTCCAGCGGGTGCGCCGTCGTCTCCTCGGTCCTTGGTTCGCGCAAACACTTCCAACGAACCATCCGTCCGTCCGTCCGTCACAGCCCGACGGACGACGAAGATGACGTCGACCGCGTCGACCACGTCGTCGTTTAATTTCGATGGGAAGACGATCGTCGTCACGGGTGGGAACCGGGGGATCGGGGCAGGGGTCGTCGACGCGTTTCTTCGTCGACACGGGGCGTCGCGAGTGTACAGCGTGAGTCGCTCGACGCGAGACTCGAGCGAGGAGAACGGACGATTGATTGGCGTTTCCGCTGATTTATCCACCGAAGCCGGGGTGGGGAGGGTGAAATCAGTGATAGGTGCGACGCCCGTGCACGTGCTCGTGCATAACAGCGGGACGTCGTGGGGGGAGGCGTTTGAGACGCACGAAGGATGGGCGAAGACTTTCGAGCTCAACGTATTCGGAACGTTTCGGTTGACGAGAGCCTTGTTGAACAATCTGAAAGCGGCATCGACGCCGAACGATCCGGGAAGGATCATCATCATAGGATCGATCGCTGGGATTCAGCCGCAAAAGTACCCGACGTTTTCGTACGACGCGTCTAAAGCGGCTTTACATCACTTGGCGCGCAAGCTCGCCGACGAGTTCGCCTCGAAGCGGGCGCTCGATATCACCGTGAATGTCGTCGCCCCGGGTTACGTGCCGACGAAGATGAGCAACCAATTGTCGAAATACGGAGAGTCCCAGGATGATATCGTCAAGTCGTCGGTTCCGTTGCGTCGAGCAGGGCGACCGTCCGACGTCGCGGGCGCGTGCGCGTTCCTCGCTTCGGACGCCGCGAGTTGGATCACGGGAATTGTTTTACCCGTCGACGGCGGGTTCTTGGCCAAGCTGTGATCACGTCGTGTTGGGCCATTTCGATTGATTATTCATTGTTTGGTTCGGGTTGTAACATAACACACTACTGTAGGTACTGCCGAGGTTGTATTAGCGCTTCGCGCGCTCACGAGAGCAGCCTTGATTAATGTTCACAGGCAATCGCTTCCGTCGGCGTTGCATCTTCGCAAGAGATTACCAAACTCTGGATGGAGCGCGAGCATCCACTTTTCGCGCGTTTCCGTCTGACGATCCAACGCCGCTGACCCGGCTGGTTCGGTTTCTTCCTTTTCGTCATCCACGAGGAGGATCCAATCCCCTCGTCGTCCTCGCGAACGCACCAAGGCGTTTTCCGCCCGGCGCCCGACGGTTTTCGCCGCCGTGGACGCGGCGTCGCGCACCGGCACGAACGGAGAGTGCGCGACGCGAAACGCCCGACGCTCTTTGATAAAGGGTAAATGTGTGTGATTGACGACCGAGGCGTCTTCCGCGCTCGCTAGCCGCATCGTCGTCTTCGGAAGTTCAATGCCGCCGACGCGCCGAAGCAACGTCCCGAGCTCCGGATGTTCCGTCAGCATCCATCCGCGACTTCCTTCGACGTTTTCGCCCGAGTCATCCTCGCCCGCGAGCTCTAGCCAGTCGCCGTCGGTGATGGACACCCCGACCACCCGCGCGCCTCGAGAAACGACGGAAACGATGCTCGAATCCAAGTGCGGTTGCGCTCGCACGGGAACGCGCGCGTGCCTCACCTCGTACATCGCCCTCTTCTCCCCGCGAGCGAGTCGATTGTAGCGCAAGTGCCACGTCGAATCGTGTCCCGACATTGCGCTCTCAATCCGTCCCATTCCAGATTCGTCGCTCGCCGAACCCATCGCGCGTCCTCCTCTTCCATCCTCCCGAGCGGTCTCCTCTTCCACCGCCGTCGCCGTCGCCGTCCCCGTCGCCGTCGCCGTCTCGCCCTCTCCGTCGTCTCCGTCGCAGTCAAACAGACACACCGCCGCCTCCTCCCCGACGAGCGCCCCGAGATCTTCCACGCGTATCGCCGTCATGATTTGATGATGAGACAAAACAAACGGTTTCGTGACTCCGCGTCGTTTCGTCTCTTCTTCCCGCCGAAGACCCTCTTCTTCCTCTTCCTCTTCCTCTTCCTCTTCTT
>Ga0255743_10003437_pt1 | contig 12515 bp, 11 predicted proteins | sample 101ome_19_FD_179950 | JGI IMG/M metagenome (GOLD analysis project Ga0255743, IMG submission 179950) | Coastal salt marsh microbial communities from the Groves Creek Marsh, Skidaway Island, Georgia - 101405AT metaG (version 2) | ecosystem: Environmental > Aquatic > Marine > Intertidal zone >... | reverse complement strand
TTACAGGGAATGCTATGGCTGAAAATGCAAATGAAAAGTTATTAATTGAACTATCTCATGGTGATGTTGTTATTGAATTACACAGTGATATTGCCCCATTGCATGTTGATAGAATAAAAACATTGGCAAAAGATGGCTTTTATGATGGAATTATTTTTCACCGTGTAATAGAGGGTTTTATGGCTCAAACCGGTGATCCTACAGGAACTGGTTATGGTGGATCTGATTATCCTGACTTGAGGGCTGAATTTTCAAACAAACCATTTGAAAGAGGAACCATAGGGATGGCAAGATCCAGTAATCCAAATAGCGCTAATAGTCAATTTTTTATCTGTTTCGAACCAGCTTCATTTCTCAACGGTCAATATACTGTCTGGGGGACTGTTATTGAAGGCATGGAAAATGTTGATAAAATTGCTAGAGGTGAACCACCTGCAAATCCTGATAAAATTATCAAGATGACCGTTGTTGAGTAATAAAAGCCAATTCAGTGAACATAGATTTATTTGACTTTGAACTCGATGAGAGCAAAATTGCTCTTGCTCCTGTTCATCCTCGAGATAAGTCAAAATTGTTACTGCTTGATAATAAAAAACAATTTCATAATTTAATATTTAGTGAACTTCCGTCATTGTTAAATGTTGGAGATACATTAGTTATTAATGAAACAAAAGTCATACCAACCTTTTTTGAAGTTTATAGGTTTAGAGCAAAGAATAAATCTAGAATAAAAATAAATCTCATAAAAAAAATTTCTTTTAGTGAATGGTTGATATTAGCTAAGCCAAAAAGGAGACTTGTTGTTGGTGATAAATTGTTATTTTCTGAGGTCAATAATGTAGTGGCTCAGATTATAAGTTTTGAAAAAGAAAATCATATAAAAATCAAATTCAATTTAGAAGAGGGAGATCTAGATGATTGGCTTTTTGCAAATGGTCAGGTTCCTTTACCACCATACATTACATCCCAACGTGATTTACAAGATAATGATAAGGTTTCATATCAGACAGTTTATGCTGCTCAGAATGGATCTGCTGCTGCTCCAACTGCAGGTCTCCATTTTACTGAAAAGCTACTAAGACAGATTGAACAAAATGGTGTGAATATATGCAAAGTTGTTCTTCATGTCGGTTCAGGCACTTTTTCTCCAATAAAAGTGGAGAATGTAAAAGACCACAAGATACATTCTGAATGGTGCTATTTGAGTGAAGATGCGGCAATGCTTTTGAACAAAACTAAATCCAATAATAAGAAAATTATTGCTGTTGGAACAACAAGTATGAGAATTTTAGAAACTGCAGTAGATGAAAATGGGAATTTTTCCAAATACATTGGTGATACAGATATTTATATTACTCCTGGTTTCAAGTTTAAGGCAGCTGATGCAATGATTACAAATTTTCACTTACCAAAGTCATCTTTGTTTGTATTGGTGTGTGCTTATTATGGAATAAATGACATGCAACGCGCATATAAATTTGCAATAGATAATGACTACAGATTTTACTCATATGGGGATGCTTGTTTTATAATGAAAGATAATAATGTTTGAATTATTAAAAACCAATAACAATGCACGTTATGGAAAACTGAAACTGGCACATGGTGAAGTTGAAACGCCAGTTTTTATGCCCGTTGGGACACAAGGATCAGTGAAAGCTATGTATACTGACGCACTCAAGCAAATTGGTTTTAATATAATATTAGGAAATACTTATCATCTTTATTTAAGACCAGGTTGTAGTATTTTAGATGCGTTCGGAGGGTTGAATAACTTCATGAATTGGGATCGACCAATACTTACAGACTCTGGCGGTTTTCAAATAATGTCTCTATCTAAATTAACAAAAATTGATAAAGAAGGCGTTCATTTCCAATCACACATAGATGGGAAAAAATTTTATTTAACACCTGATTTATCAATGAAAATACAGCATTCAATAGGTTCGGATATACACATGGTCTTAGATCAATGTATTGAATTTGATGACAATAACACTCAAATAGAAGGGGCAATGAATTTATCCTTAAAATGGGCTGAATTATCGAAAAGATCTTTTTTTAAAAGTCCTGGTCGAATGCTATTTGGTATAGTTCAAGGTGGAGTTGATGAAACGTTGAGGATTAAATCTTCAAGAGAAACAGTTGATATTAGTTTTGATGGTTATGCGATTGGTGGGTTAGCAGTTGGTGAAGGACATAAATTGATGGTTAAGACCTTAGATTTTACAATACCTGAGTTACCAACAAATAAACCAAGGTATTTAATGGGTGTTGGAACTCCGATGGATTTAGTGGAGTCTGTGAAGAGGGGGGTGGATATGTTTGACTGTGTTATGCCTACAAGGGCTGGAAGACATGGTTTAGCTTATACAAAGAATGGAAAAATTAACCTCAGAAATTCTAAATACGCAGAAGACAAATTACCAGTTGATGAAACTTCAAACTGTCCAATCACCTCTCGTTATTCCAGAGCATATCTTCATCATTTATTTAAATCTAAAGAAATGCTAGCTGGTATGATCACAACTCATATTAATCTTAATTATTATAATAATCTTATGGTTAATTTAAGAAAGGCTATAATTAATCAGAAACTCGATGACACCATCCTGGATATATACGAAAACTGGGATAAAAAAGAAAATATCTGATTAGTTATTGATGTAAATTAAAATAAAGTATATTAAATATAACATGTTATAGGGGCCCTTAGCTCAGTCGGTAGAGCAGGTGACTTTTAATCACTGTGTCATAGGTTCGATTCCTATAGGGCCCGCCATAAATATCACTTGCTACTGCTCTAATTATTTCAAATAATTAATTTAATCACGTTGATAAATAAACTTTCTAAACATAAAAAAACCATGAAGTAAAATTGGATTTTTATAGTTCCAATATTTTTTATTGTGGTATATTAAAGTTATAGTTATTTAATATTTACAGGAGAATATTATGCCGTTTGAAGGAGTACATAGAGTTGGTCATGTTGGCATTTGGGTTAAAGACATAGAAAAATCATTAGATTGGTATAGAAATGTTGTAGGACTAAAGTTAACAGGACTATGGGGTGAACCATACAGAAAAGATAGACAATGTTTTGTTAGATGTGAAGATTGGCATCATGACATTGTGTTTTTTGAAATAAGTAAAGAAATTGACAGAGACACTCTAGATAGTTCCGATACTGGAAAGAGACACAAACCTGGTGTTCATCATATTGCATTTGAAATACCTGCAAGAGAAGATTGGTTAAATGCATTAGAGCATTGCAAAAAGAGTGGTATTCCATTCGTTTCAGGACCATATGTACATGGACATGAAGCTAAATATGTTGAAGATGATGATACATTAGGATTTGTTGGTGGTAGTGGTAGTCACGCTTTTTATATAACTGACCCAGATGGAAATAGATTAGAGTTCTATACTTGGATGATGAAAGTTACAAAAGAATGTGTAGCTGCACCAAATCCAGATTTTTAATATATTCTTTTTTACTTTTAACAATATTATTTGTGCCTCTTTTAGCTAAAAAAGTAGAGGCACATGGTATTGTTAATGTAACAGGTGTTGAAAATAATACTGGGCACATTATACTACAAATATTTGAAACTGAGACATCTTTTAAAAAATTCACACCCGATAGAATATATAAAAAAATTGCTACTGAAGGAGTAACTATTATTCCTTTAGAAGATTTCCATGAAGGTGAAGTAGCTATTTTTGTTTATCACGATGAAAATGATGATGAAAAATTTAATACTTCATTATTTTGGACTCCGAAGGAAGGCTATGCATATAGCAACTCATACATACCAACAAGTATACCAAAATTTAGTATGGCGTTGTTTACTGTAGAGCACGGTGTTCCAATAGATCTTAATTTAATTTATTAACAAGGCTTTATATTAATGTTAGGCGGTTTTTTAGCGCTGTTATCAGCTGCTTCGTTTGCACTTAATGTTACAGCACTGAGGAGAGGTGTTTTAACTGCCTCCGTATTTCAAGCAATTGCAATAACTGTTCCAATGGGCGTACCGTTGTTTCTTATAATAATATTATTATTTGATTGTTGGACTGTCTTGTTAAATTTATCAACAAATTCAATTATTTTTTTTAGTATTGCTGGGGTCTTGCATTTTGTATTTGGTAGATACTCAAACTATCGATCAACACAAGCTCTTGGAGCAACTCAAGCAGGTCCGATAACTCAATTAGCCTTATTCGTATCTATTTTCTTTGCTTTTTTTGTTCTTGATGAAAATATTACAATATATCTTTTAGTTGGAATGGCATTGGTATTACTTGGTCCAACAGTTATTTTGTTAGCTAAAAAGAAAAATACTATTACACAGTCTGGTATCTCTATTGATTATAAAAATGGCTACAAATGGGGCGTACTTTGTGCTCTATGTTTTGGATCCAGTCCCTTTTTTGTTAAGCTAGGACTTGATGAAGGTGGTATAAAGGAGAATATTGCTGGGGGCTTTGTTTCATACATTGCTGCTACAATATTTGTTTTTCTTATATTGTTGCTTTCAAGATCTAAATTAAAAGATATTTATAGTTTGAATAATTCGGGTGCAAAGTGGTTTGTTGTCACAGGACTCCTTGTGTTTCTCTCTCAATTATTAAGGTATATGGCATTGGGAGTTGCGCCAGTATCTGTGGTAGAGCCTATACAAAGAACAACCGTTATATTTCGTGTTGTATTTAGTTGGTTACTCAACAAACAACACGAAATTATAAACTTAACTGTTCTAATAGGAATACTTCTGTCGATTATAGGTGTTTACCTAATAATCTGGCAGATATGATTACTGCATGAAGTAATCAACATCTTCAGCAGTAAATTCTACTGCTCTGTTTTCAACTTTTGGTTTGTCTTTTTCACCATTCCAAATGTATAGAGCTGTTAATCCCATGATGGCAACAATTACTGCCATGATTATGTATTGATTTCTGTTACTCATCTTTTACTCCATAAAATACGTATGTCTATATATACCAAAGATCACTAATTGTTAAAGTAAATTAGTTAATATTATACAAATATTAGTTTACTATTTCCCACATTTTCTCTGTGGTAACAGGCATATTCAAATTTTTACCATCTATGTTGTTACTTTCTAGTGCGTCAACAATTGCATTCATAATAGTAGGCAACGCACCAGAGATACCTGCTTCGCCACAACCTTTGATACCTAATGGATTTGTTTTACAAGGAACCGGGTGTGATTTGAACACGAATTCTTTAGGAATATCCGCAGCTTTGGGCATTGTATAATCCATGTAAGATCCAGATAATAATTGTCCATAATCATCATAGCATAGATTTTCCATTAAAATTTGACCCTGAGCTTGAATTATTCCACCAAGCACCTGGCCCTCTACAAGTAATGGATTAATCAAATTACCAAAATCATTAACCGCAACATGTTTTATTAATTTTACTTCACCTGTTTTTGGATTTATTTCCACTTCTGATATATGACAGCCATTTGGGAATGATGATGGAGGAGTATCCTCAGCTAATTCACCATCCAAACCTTGTGGCAGATCGGCTGGCAATTGTTTATTTTTAATCAACTCCTTGACTTGATCATTTAAATCTAGAATGTTTAATTTGTGATTTGTGTTTGGTATTTCAAATTCACCATTATTAAACTCAACATTATCTGCATTATCACCAAATATATGGGCAGCTAACTTTTTGCCATTATCTATTACAATATTTGAAGCTTTTAGTAGTAATGTTCCACCTGAAATCGCACTTCTGGAACCACCTGTTCCAGTTCCTGCAACTAATTCCTTACTATCACCTTGTAATAATTTAAATTTTTCCATTGGGATACCAAGTTTGTCGGAGACTATTTGGGCAAATGATGTTAAATGACCCTGACCATAATCAAGATTACCGCTTACTAAGGTAATATCTCCATTATCATCAAATCTTATTCTACCCATTTCAACACCAACCGGAGCTGTAACTTCAAGATAGTAAGTAAGGGCATGACCTCTTAACAAACCATTCTTTTTTGATTCATTAACTCTATCTTGATAAGTATCCCATTCAGCAGTTTTTAAGGCATCATTTAAAACACTTTCAAAGTCACCACTATCATAAGTCAATCCTGCAGCTGATTTATATGGAAATTGATCATTTTGGATAAGATTTATTCTTCGCAATTCAACTGGATCTATATTCATTTCTATCGCAGCTTTTTGAAGTAATCTCTCCATAATGTATACGCCTTCAGGTCTTCCTGCACCACGATATGCTCCAATAGGTGTTGTGTTTGTAAATGCTGCAACTGTGTTAATATATAGTTTTGGAATTTGGTAGGCGCCGCAGAAATTGTTACGAATATTTGCAGATTGGGCCATTGGACCCATTAAGCCCAAAAAGGCTCCACAATTTGCAACAACATTTATTTTTGCTGCAACCATTTTCTTGTTTTTATCAAATGCTAGTGTTGCATTAATCCATGAGTCTCTTCCGTGTGTGTCTGATAAGAAGGAGTCAGTTCGAGTGTCTTTCCATTTAACGCTTTTTCCAGTTTTCTTAGCACCAACAAGTGATGCAATATATTCTGGGTATGGGCTAGACTTCATACCAAAAGATCCACCCACGCTATGTGTGTGGCAGTGCATTTTATCTCTCGGAATGTTAAAGATGAATTTAGAGAGAATATTTGAGAAGCCAAATAGACCTTGAGATGGGGAGTGTAATTCATATTCTTCCTCATCTTTATGATAAGATGCGAAACATGCCCTAGGTTCCATTGCTGAAACAATTAACCTACTATTTCTCAATTCAATTGTGGTTTTGTATTCAGCATTTTTAATGAGTGTATCAATCTCACCTTCATCACCAAATTCCCAATCAACAGCTACATTATCATTCATAGCGGGATGTATGGTAATATCTGATTTGATGGATTCATTGGGGTCAACAATCACATCTAATTCTTCAACTTCAAGGTTAATGAAATCTGCAGCATTCTTTGCATTATTTAGTGTATCAGCAATTATAAATGCAACCGGTTGTCCCACATAATAAACTTTGTTTTTTGCAAGGGGAAGTAATGGTGGCACATTGATAGGGTTACCATCTTTGCCAAGCAACTTGTCTGCTGTTATGCATGGGATTGGCCCAATATTTTCATTGTCCATGTCAATATGAGTTAAAACATCAACAACACCAGGTTGTTTTTTGGCTTCATCAACATCGAGACTTAAGATAGTTGCGTGAGCATATGGAGATCTGAATACGTATGCGTTATTAAATTCGACATCAGCTTTATAGTCGTCTGTGTATGTACCTTCACCTTTTAGCAGAATTGGATCTTCAAATCTGGAAACAGGTTGACCCACTGCGAACTTTGTAAACGATAAATCTTTTAAATCATCCATATCTATAACATCCTCATTTAATAAAAAATTATTTATAACTATTAAGTATCATATCTGATGCTTTTTCTGCAATCATTATCGTAGGGGCATTTGTGTTACCCGACACTAATGTTGGCATAATTGAAGCATCAACCACTCTTAATGAACGTACACCATTGACTTTAAGTTCATTATCTACAACAGCCATATCATCTGTGCCCATTTTACATGTTCCTACTGGATGATAGCTTGTTCGACTCATATCCCTTAGATAATCCAATAATTGATCATCACTATCTTTTTCGGATCCTGGGTATTTTTCTTGAACTACATATTTTGAAAAGTTTTTATTCTCACAAATTCTTCTCACTATGCGAATTGCATCTATTAGTTTCTGTCTATCGCTTTCTACAGAAAGGTAGTTTGGGGCAATTTCAGGAGGTGAGAGGGGGTCTAATGATGATATTTTAACATATCCTCTGCTTTCTGGCCTTAGTAGGGTGCAAACAACTGTAACGCCCGGATATTTATGAGGGGCACCTCCGATAGCTGTTGTTGAGAACATAAGGACCAAACTTTGAATGTCAGGAGTTTCAAATGTTTCATTGGTTTTGAAAAAACCTCCTGCATATGCAACACCCATACTCAGCATACCCTTGCGTTTGAATATATACTCTAATCCTGCACCAATTCTTTTAGAGAAGTTGTTATAAACATCATTAACAGTAAAAGGTTTATTAAGTTGATAAATTACAGGTGCGTTTATATGGTCTTGCAAGTTCTCCCCCACACCTTTTAATTCATGTATGGTTTCAATACCATGACTATTCAGTAATTTTTTCGGACCAATACCTGATAACTGCAATAATTGAGGTGAGTTGAATGCTCCCAAAGATAAAATTATTTCTTTTTTCGCTCGTATGACATTTAGTTTGCCATCTTTTAGATATTCAATTTCTTTTGCTACTTTTTTATCAAATATAATTTTTGTAGCGTGTGCTCCAGTAATTATAGTGACGTTTTTCTTTTTCTTCACATCACTGAGATATGCCTTTGCCGCACTCCATCTTCTTCCCTTATAAGTTGTCCATTGATACGGACCAAAACCTTCCTGTGTTTCTCCATTGAAATCATTATTTTCTCTGAATCCTTCCTCTACAGCTGCATCCACATAAGCTTTTGCAAGGGGGTGATTATCTTTATGGTCACTTACGTGTAAATTTCCATTTACACCATGGAATTCATTTTCACCTCTTTCCTGTATCTCAGCTTTTTTAAAATAAGGGAGTATATCATCGTAGCTCCAGCCAGTGTTACCAAGCTGTCTCCAATGATTATAATCTTCTTTTTGTCCTCGGATATAAATCATTCCATTAATGGAGCTGGAACCACCAAGTACTTTGCCACGTGGTGCTGCCATAGATCTCTTAACCCAACCGTCATCATTCTTGGTTTGGTAGAGCCAATTAACATTCTTGTTTGTGAATAATTTTGCATAACCAATAGGAACGTGAATCCATGGGTTATTGTCTCTCCCACCGGCTTCCATTAGGCAAATGTTATACCTACCATTTTCTGACAATCTTGAAGCTAAAGTACAACCCGCCGACCCAGCACCTACAATTATAAAATCAAATTCATCCATATATTTTGTGTTATTTTCTCATTGGTTTATCTATAAAAAATATATTACATAAATCAAAAAAATGTAATATTAATTATACATTAATTATTCAATTAACAATAAAAGGTTGATGCTATGCCAATAAAAAAACCCGCTGAACTAAATCACAAAGTAAATGAACTAATTAAAAACAGATGGAGTCCAAGAGCATTTGATGGAAAGTCTATCAATAAAGATGTCTTAAAAAGTTTATTTGAAGCTGCAAGATGGGCACCTTCTTGTAATAATTCTCAACCTTGGAGATTTATTATTGCGCAAAAAGATAATGAAGATGAACATAACAAAGCACTGTCTTGTTTTAATGACAGGAATCAAAGATGGGTAAAGAATGCTCCTGTTATTGGGTTTGTGTGTGCTTATCAGTTTATGGGTGAAGATAAGAAGAATAGAACATACTTTTATGACACAGGCATGGCAATGGCTCAATTTACATTGCAGGCTTTGGAACATGATTTGTACATACATCAAGCTGGAGGAGTTTTATTGGATGAAGTAAGAGAAAAATATTCAGTACCAGAAGATGTAGATGTTGTGTGTGGTTTTGGTCTTGGTTACCAGGGTGAAGCAGATATATTACCTGATGAATTGTCTGAAAGAGAGTTGCAACCAAGACAAAGAAATCCAATTAATGATTTTGTGTTCACAAATCAATTTAATAATAAATTCGAATAATTTATGAGTAAACTTATGAAATCAAATAATAAAGAAACTGGGATTGCTGTTATAGGGGCCGGTGGTATTGGTAATTTAAGGGCCCATTCATGCAAACAAATAACACAAGTAGATTACATTGCCGTTTGTGACATTAAAGATGAAAAATTAGAGAAAGTTGCTGAGTCTGTGAAAGCAGATGTAGCAACCAATAACTATTCTGAAGCTATTGAAAATGATAGAGTTGGTGCTGTAATTATCTCAACGGACGAAGAAAATCACTATGATGCAACTATGAAAGCTGTTTCACTTGGTAAGTCGGTTTTGATTGAAAAACCATTTGTCCTTGATCTTCAAGAGGCGGACAATATTTTAGCGAAGGCAAAAGAAACTGGTGCTGAAGTATTCGTTGGTTATACGCAGAGATTTAGGCGTAAATTCTTATTGGCAAAGGAAGCCGTCCGAAAGGGTCAACTTGGTGACATAGTTTTCTCAATGGGAAAGATTTATGTCACAAGAGCAGTTGGAGAAGCTGTTGCTAGTAGATCACCAAACACAACTCCTTCAATAAATACAGGGACTTATCTTGTTGATTTAATGCTTTGGTATAATGAGGGAAAAAAACCTGTAGAAGTATATGCAAAATCAGCAAGTAATGTGTTTAAAAGTTATAATCGTGATGATTTTCAATGGATGCTTGTGACTTATGATGATGGATCAGTATCATCTTTAGGGACAAGTTGGCTTCAACCACGACATTGGCCTGCATATACAGCAACCATGGAAATAGATTTACAAGGAACAAATGGTTCTCTTAATATTGATGACGCGCATAGGGATGTCGTACTTGTGCCAGGCGAACCAATACCATGCCCTTATACACCACAATATAATGTGGATGTTGCTTTTCTAGGTTCTGCAATGCCTGGTGATTTTGTTATGGGTGAATTTTTTGGGCCCATGAAAGAGGAAACTGATGCATTCATAAGACATACTCTGGGAATGGGAGGTGTAGGTCTTACAACCGGTGAAGAAGCTAGAACAATACTAGCTCTTACAATGGCTGCAGATAGATCAGCAAAAGAAGGGGTTCCTATCAAACTATAGGTTCGAACAGAATATGACAAAATTAAACGTTGACCCTAATACACTCTCTAGACCAGAAAGATATAAATTGATGTGTGCTTTGGTTATTCCAAGACCAATAGCATTAGTTACAACTTTATCTGAGGAAGGAATTGTTAATACAGCTCCATTTTCATTTTTCAATGTTTTTTCAGACAAACCGTCAATTGTAGCTCTTGGCGTAAATGCTAGACCTGATGGTGGGCTCAAAGATACTGCTGCAAATATCAACTATAGAAAAGAATTCGTTGTTCACATGGTAACTTTTGATATTGCAGAAAAAATGAATATTAGTTGTGTGAATTTTCCTCCAGAGATTAGTGAAATTGATGAAGCGGGCTTTACACTTAGGGACTCTCATTTGTTGGAAACTCCATCAATAAATGAAAGTTTGGTGGCACTGGAATGTAAATTACATTCTATTACAAAACTCGGTGAAGATCGAAATTTAACGCTGGGTGAGGTTGTGAATATATCAACTAACACTGACGTATTAGATACCGAAAAAAATTATGTTAACATTGATAATTACCGTCCAATTGCAAGACTTTTTGGAAATATGTATGCGCAATTGTCAGATTTTTTTGAACTAAAAAGACTTAATTACGAACAATGGATGGAAGACAAAAAGGATAAATAAATGGACTTCAATTTTACTCAACAACAAGCGGAAATGAGATCACACTTACAAACATTTTTAAACAAAATATGTCCTGATGATTATGTTGAAAAATGCGATAAAGAAGGGGTTCCGCCATATGAAGCCTATAATGAATTATGTAAAAGTGGCTGGCTTGGTCTAATTATCCCCGAAGAATATGGTGGTATTGGAGGAGATGCTGTAGATCTTGCTATCTTATTAGAAGAAACAGGTAAAAGATTTGAAGAGCTTGCGATGTGGGTTTTTAGAACGATGACTTGGGGCGCGTTCGCAATTATGACGCACGGATCAGATGAACAGAAAAAGTTCTTTCTACCTAAAATTGCAAAAGGAGAATTATCATTTGCGTTTGGTCTAACAGAGCCATCATCTGGATCTGATGCTGCCGCTTTAAAAACACGCGCTGATACAATTGGGAATGATAAATATTTAATAAATGGACAAAAGGTTTTTACATCAGGTATGGATGTTAGTGATTATTGCCTAGTTGTATTGAGAACTTCTAAAGAAGACATGAAACAGAAAGGTATCACTACTTTTATGGTAGATACCAAGAAAAAAGGTATTGAAGTTAAAAAAATAGATACATTAGGTCATAGGTCAATTGGAACAACGCAAGTTTTCTATAATGACGTAGAAGTATCTAAAGACGATATTATTGGCGAGATTGGTGGTGGGTGGAAAATCTGTGACTCATGTCTATGGTATGAACGGTTATCATTGTCTGCTGCTAGAACTGGTGCAGCAACAGCTTGTTTTGACTTAGCTTTAGAATATGCAAAGAACAGAGAACAATTCGATAGGCCTATTGGAAAATTTCAAGCAATATCTCACAAACTAGCTGATATGAAAGTGATGTTGGAAGTATCGAGATTATTGTTCTATAAATTTGCAACTTCAATTAATGAACAAAAAGCAAGTAGGCATGAGGCAGCTATACTGAAGTTGTATACAAGCGAGGCATACACAAAAATCACTGAACACGCTATGCAGATATAT
>Ga0255743_10003426_pt1 | contig 12526 bp, 4 predicted proteins | sample 101ome_19_FD_179950 | JGI IMG/M metagenome (GOLD analysis project Ga0255743, IMG submission 179950) | Coastal salt marsh microbial communities from the Groves Creek Marsh, Skidaway Island, Georgia - 101405AT metaG (version 2) | ecosystem: Environmental > Aquatic > Marine > Intertidal zone > Salt... | reverse complement strand
GCTTGGCCATCGTTAGCATCGTCGCCTTGTTCTTCAGAAACGTAAATAACATTACCACCAAAAATATCTGGATCAGTAAATGATAAATTACCAGACCCGTCTACTTTTAAAAGTTGACCATTAGTACCTTGGCTTGGAGGCAAAACAAGTGTATATCCATTGTCTAATGTGTCTGGTGCTTTAAAACCAACTCCATCATCACCAGAAGCAGTTAGTTCTCTAAATGTAAGTGTTTTTGCATTTTCAATATCTACGTTATCTTTAACATTTATACCATCATTGGTAAAAATCATTCTATCAGTGTTGTTAACGGTTGCTGTAATTGTTGCAACATTATCTGCACCTAAATCATCAATTTTGATTTCAGTGTCACCTTCAAAAATTCTTTTTGTAATGTCTTGTACGGTATTATCGTCACGTAGCAGATAAACTTTACCATCTGCTGTGTTAATTGCTAATTCACCGGATTCAAGTTGAGATACTATTGGTTGCTTACCTGCAACCGCACTACGCTTGTGTTTAATTGTTGTTGCCATTAAGGCTGCCTCCTATTTAGGTACGGGTCAAGTCCAAAGACGCCCAAAACTACACGATAGAAATCGCTGTAATGTTATTTATCATAGGAGAAAAAGTAGTAGCTTAATTAAAAGCTACCACCGTCAATTGTATCAGTCCAAACTGGAGTTGAATCTGCTGCACCTGTTACGGTAAGTATTTGGAATGATTCACTTGCATCACTAGTTCCTGCTGCATCAGTAACTTGTACTGGATTAGCAGTATCACCGTAAAGTATACCATTTTCAGTAAATGTGCTTACACCAGTACCACCATATTGTACTTCAAGATCAGTTGTAAGTGTTAGTGTGCCAACATCTGCATTAGTAATTGTAAGTCTGCTATTAATAGCATCAACTATTTCAGTACTATCATCACCAAACAAACTACCTCTAAATCCAGCAGCATCAGCTATACCAGTAACATCTAAGTTTTGATTAACTTGTAAACTTGTTGTGATTGTAGCTGTTGATTCACTTAATCTAAATTTTTCAGTAACAACGCCTGCTGTCATAGAACTTACTACTACATCAAAGTCTTCTTGTGCAGAAGTAACGTCTTGTGCTATAACATCAATTTGAGCACCAGTTTCAAAGTTGCTTCCACTAGTTTCTAGTTCAAACTTAACACCTGTACCGCTGCCTATAACTGGTGAACCTGTTTGTGTATGGTGAGCAAATGTCATTGGATATACAATATCATCTGCTGCACTATCAGGTGCATCCATTATAATTTTCAAGCCATCTTGTGCTAATACTTCGTTTGCTCTAATATCTAGTTTGTCAGTTGCATATCTAGTAAGTTGTAATACTCCGTCTGTATCGCCGCCGATCCATCCGCCAACATGTAAATTCTTTTGAATTCCTACGCCGCCGTTTACTCTTAGAGCACCTTCCTCTTTACTATCTGATTCTCTGTCATCTTTAATCCAAACATCAACACCGTCTTCTAATGTTAATCCATATGCGTCTAATGTTGCACGTAAACCGCCACCAGTAAAGAACTCTAGTTGATCATTGTTTGCACCTGGGCTAGTTTCTGGACGGATAAATGTGTTTTGATCAACGTCTTTTAATCCGCCTAGTACACCCCATTGTAAACCATCGTATCCTTCGTATGCGTTAGAATCAGTGTTGAAACGTATTTGTCCTACTGCTGCTGTTGGTCTTTCTAAATCTGTACCAACCGGTACTTGAATTGCTTCAACACTATCAAATACGGTAAGTTCGTTAGCAATTGTTAATGTGCCAGTTGCTGCACCTATGTTAACACTTGTTGCATCACCAAATGCATTTATTGTTGTTGCATTTGTGTTAAAGACATTAAATGTTCCTGTTTCGTCAGTGGTAATGTTTGTACCATTAACTTGCATATCTCTATCAGCAATAATGTCCTGATCTGCTGTAATGTCTACACCAGCATGTATGTTACGTTGTGAACTTATACCACCTGTTACTTGTAATGCACCTGATGTTGCATCTGTAGCATTTGTTAAGTTTAATATTGTAACAATAGGAGTTGATCCTATTTCAACTACTTCGCTTCCGTCTGTAGTATCAATCACAAAGTAGTCTGAAATGTTTTCATGTATGCGAACTGCTGCATCAGTGTTATCAGGAATATCAATATCGGTAATACCGTTTATATCAATTGAATCTTCAACTCTGTCACTACCTAGTCTAACATTACCGTCAACTTCAAATAGTCCACCTACATAAACATTTTTACGTATGCCTACACCACCATCAACTACTAATGCACCTGTTGTAGTGCTTGTGCTTTCGCTATCATTTCTAATTTCTACTTTTGGTTGTTCACCAAATGTAACTTTTTCTTCATGTTCGCGAGTATTAATGCTAATGTAATCTTCTGTACCTTCAGTAATACTATATGCTTGTAAACTTTCGTCTGGTATAGTAATTTGTACATCACCGTCAAACACAATGTTGCCATTAACGGTTAAGGTACCTTCAACTAACAAGTCTGGATTGATTGTAACTAGACCTGTTGCTGCACCAATATTAATTGTTGTAGCTGCACCAAATGCTTCAATAGTAGTAGCACTTGTATTCAACAAGTTAAATGTACCAGTAACATCAGTTGAGAGCACATCGCCTTGAATATCAAAATCACCGTCTAATATAACGTCACCGGTAATTGTACCACCAGTTAATTTATTTAGATATCTGTTTTCTACATAATTTACAACAGCGTATTGTGTCGGTGCAGTGTTACCATCTGCTGTACCATTACTTGCTGTTAAGTTAGGGTTATTACTAATTTCTTTTAGTTCAACACCAACTGGAATGTTATCTCTAACTAGAGGACCAATACTTGTTAAACCACTTAGGTCAATCTGGTTAGCATTCAGTGTAATTGCACCTGTTAAAGCATTTACACTAAAGAAGTCTCCAACTCTAAAGTTACCAATTTGGTCAACCGTACCACCAGCAAACACTTTACCTTGGTCAGTTTGAATAATTTCATTTTCTGCAATAGGTGATCCGCCAAAGAACGGTAATGCATTGTAGCTAATACCTGCACCCACATATTCAAATGCGTGACCTGAAGTACTAATTGTACTAACATTATATAGAGCAGCAAGTGTGTCTTCTTGTACGGTAATCAAACCTGGACTTACGGTAATATTGTACGTACCACCGTATGTTGCGTTCAAATCAAATATTGCAGCATCTACAATATCATCTGTTGCATTAAGCACTGCTCTTCTTTCTACATTGTAAGTAGCATTACCTAAAGTGTAGTCATGATCTATTTGGCCCCAACCTGTTGTATAACCTTCATCAACTGCTTGACCTATTCTGTCAACTAGTAGTTCAATTAATTCACCGGCTGCTAAAGATCCATCTGGAATACTTGTATCTTGTGTTTCTGTAACTCCGGTACTAGGAGTTATAGCGTTGTTTTGTGCAACTTCTTTTAGCACATTACCTAAATGATAATATGTAAATGCTGTTACATCAGTTTGATCAGCTGTACCAAAGTTGTTTGCACTATTAAGTATGGTGCTGCCGTAATATGCTAAACCTGCTCTACGAGTTTGTTTGTTACCACCGTACATCATATCATACACTGCTGCATCAATAATATAACCGGTATCTCTCGCACACTTGTCTGTATTGTAAGTAAACTCAACAAGATTGTTATAAATGTAATCAATTGTACCTGATTGAATAGTAACCATTGCATTTAACAATTGGTTTGCAGCATTTTGTTGTGTAATTGAGAGCCAGCTAAAGTTTGGTTCAATTTCGCTCGGTGTACCTAACAACGGTGTAGTAGCACCATCTGCTTGACGTTGAATTGTATCAATTAAGATATCCATCAACGTTCCTACGGTAGACGACTCAGGTGCTCCGCCATATGCGCCTGTTAATACTTGAGATTCGGTGTTACCTGTGCTAGGTGTTACAACAACACCTTGTATAACATCTTGAATTACACCTTTTAAATGTTCCCAAGCGTCTGCTGTTGTTTGTGCTTGACTATCAGGTAGATATTCAACTGCTCCTAAATAGTAAGAAGTAGTTGCAAGTAACATAGCAATGTTTCCTGTGTATAACAAGTCATGTGTTAATGCATCTAATACTTTCTTAGTATCTGATTGACATTTTTCAATGTTATAACTAAATCCATTGTAAGTTGTGTTAATGTAATTAATAGTATCACTTTGTAAAGTAGATTTATTGTTTAATAGATTTTGTCTTGCACTTATAATACCGGCTGCTGGCCAAGTAACATCTGGATATTCTACATTAGGCAATGTGTCTGTACCAAACTCGACGACATCTTCAAATATTTGCACCAGTGCTTCTACATCTGCAATTTCTGTTGCACTAGCATTTGATCCTGATGTGTCTTGAGTTTCAATATTGGCATATTGTGCTGTGATACCGTTACCTAATAAGATATCTTCAATTAATCCTTGTAAGTGATTAAATCCTGCTGCTGTTTCAACTTGTTCTCCTGGAACTTGTGTTGTAGCACCTTCCCAATAACTTTCAGCAGCTAATCTACTTGCTGTGTTACCACCATAAACAATATCATATGTTAATGCGTCAATTACATATCCTGTATCTCTTTCGCACTTAACAATATCAAATGTAGTTAATGAGTTATATGTATCTAAAATATAATCAATTGTTTGTTCAATTGTATCTGCTCTATTTGTAACAATGTCACTTCTTGCAGATTGTAATGCAGCATTTGCCCAAGTTACACTTGGCAGTGTTTCTGCAGGCAGTCCTGAAATGTTACCTGCTGTGATAACATCTTCAATAATTTGTACAAGACCGTCTAGTGCAGTTCCTTCTGTTGCGGTTGCTGCTGGATGAGTTGAATTGTCTTGAGTTTCACCATTACCTGCACTCTTAGTTATAAGATTTGCTTGTGCAATATCACTTACAACACTTGCTAAATGTGCATATGCTGCGGCAGTTGCAGCTTCTGTACCTGTTCCTAGTTGACTAGATGTACCTACATAATATGCCTCTGCTGCACGTCTACTTGCACTATTACCACCGTATAATATATCATATGTTAAAGCATCAACAATGTATCCTGTATCTCTGCGACATTGAGCTTTTTGAGCTGCTGTAAGACCTGTCCATAACACATTGTAGTTATTATTTAACCATGCATCAATTTCACTTTGAATAAAAGTTCTGTTTTGTTGTAGTTGTAACGCAGCATCATCTGCATCTGCTGTAGGTAATGAACTAGGAGCAGGGAACGAAAGTGCATCGACCGTACCATCTCCTGGTTCTGCTGTGCTTTGTGCTCCATTATTTAGAATATCTAATATTTCATCAAATGCAGCATTTGATCTTGATAACGCAGTTGCATCACCTGCAACATTTGTCAATGCTGCCACAAGACCTTTTGCATATGTTATGCCGCCTGCTGTTTCAGTTCTTTGATCATCGATTACAACATATGCATTTGCTCTTGTGTAAGCAATACCATGATATACTGCATTGTAGTTTGTACCTAATGCAATATCCATTCCTACTGCATCTAATATTAACCCTGTGTCTCGTTGACATTTTGAGCTATCAAATGTTAAGAAGCTAGGATAGTTGTTTACAATAAATCTGCTAACATCTTTAATTAAGAAGTCTCGGTTACCTTGCAATCTATCTCTTGCTGCTGTAATCGTTGCTGCTGCACCAGTTGGAATTGGAAATGTTAAAGCATCAGCTGCTGTGTCTGTACTTACAACACCGTTTTGTATAATGTCAATTATTTCGTTTACTGCTGCATTACTTCTTGAAACTGATGTTGCGTCAGCAGCTAGATAAGTTGCTGCTTCGCTTTTTATATAGTTTATAGCACCGATTGTTTCTGTGTTTTGGTCGCTTAACACATATGAACTATTTGCTCTTTGGTATGCTAAACCTGCTGTTACAGCATTATAGTTTGTACCAAATGCAACATCATAACCAATTGCGTCAATGATTAAACCTGTATCTCTTGAACACTTGTCGCTGTCATATACAAACAATGTACCGCTACCATTATCGTATACATTATTGATATATGAAGTAGTTTCTTCTGCTAAGAAATCTCTGTTTGCAATTAATGTGTCAGTTGCATCAATTAATGCTTGACTTGCAGGACCAGGACTTTCAAATACTCTTCCTTCTGAAGGTAGCTGATCATATTCTAAATAATTTAGAACGTCATCCCATCTGTTTCCAACTTGTTCTGCAATGTATGAGTCAAGTGTAACTGCTGCTACTGATAGTCTTTTTGCTTCTCTTAGAGCAAGTATAGTTGCAGGTTTTTGTTCTGTGTTTAAATATGCAACATTTGCTCTATCATATGCTTGTGCTGCTGTAATACTATTATGGTTAGTACCATTCTGTGCATCTCTATAAACAGCTTTTACAATATATTCAACATCACGTTTACACTTTTCTTCGTTGTAACTATAATTAGGATAATTATTTCTAATAAGTGCATTTGCACTATTTTGTGCTGCTACTATATTATCAATAATCTCTAAATATGCATCTTGTAAAGGTTGAGCTTCAGCATCTGTATTAGGATAAGTTTTTATTGGCAAACGTGTTGTGGTTTGTTCAGTAATCATATCTTCGATGTTGAATAGTAATGCATCTAATCTTTCAGCTTCAATTGTAGTAGCTGCTGGATTATCAAAGTTTTGAAGTTTTGTATTTCCTAGTGTAGCTGTAACAATTTGTTCTCTTACAACTTTTTGTATAACTTCACGCATTCTTGCAAATGCATCTGCTAAACTTGCAGTGTCAACTGCTGAAAGACTTGAAATGTTAAAATCATCAAAATATTCAAATCCTTCAAACACGGTTGCAACATTACAATCATACATGATATCGTATGATAATGCATCTACAATACTTTCAAATCCTTTTAAATATCTTTCGCCGTCATCACTATCCCATGTCTGAACAAACAAAGGATGTTCTTCTTCTAGATAAGCAATAAATTCAGCACCTAAAAATTCTCTGTTGGCTTGTAATTGATCTTTAGCATCACGTCTATTAGCATCAACGCCGGCGTGATCTGGATAATCAAATCTAATATCTTGACTATCGCCTTCATCTAAAACATTTACCCAAATGTTAAAACCTTCGTTAACACGATCTAATGCAGTCGAACTTGCTTGAACTTCTGTAATTGCTGTTATAGTTTCTTGAACATTTCTAAAACCATCTATTAAAAGTTGTTTTAGATTTGTTCTATATGTATATTCTCTTGCTTGCTGAACAACTAAGTATTCACTTCCTAGTGCAACATAGGAACCTATTGCTCTAATTAATCTGTCTACTTCGGTATCAAAGTTTGGTCTATGATAACTTAATTCGGTAAATTGTTCCCTAATATAATTAATAACTTCGTCAATTACAAAATCTCTATTTGCAACAATGTTATCTTTTGCTCTGCGAACACCAACATCTATACTAGATAGGTCGTTATATACAACGTCTGGAGCAGCAACACTATCTTGTCTGTCTAAGAATTGAGTTATAACTGCAAACTTTTCTGTAATTAACGTATCTACAGCAGCGTTAGCACTTACTGCAATCATTTCGTCACGTGCTGAATTAATACCATAAATTGTTGCTTCTAATTGATCATTAAGAACTTTTGCACTTGTTGAACGTAGATAAGCTCTACCTGCTGCCAAACTTTGGTAATTTGTTCCCATAACAATATCACCCATAACAGCATCAATAATAAATCTCAAGTCTCTTCTACACACTTCTTCATCATAGTAGAAAGGTGGAATAACTTGTTCAGCAAGTGTAATATAATAATATGTATCGTTGCCCTGGAATTGAATAATACTACCAACTTGCGGTTTATCTCTCAAACTACCAATTTGTATTACACTATTTGTTTGTAAATTAATTCTTGCTGCGGCTTGTATAGTAGCGCCACCTCCTGAAAAACTAATTTGTGGAACCGTTTCGTAACCGCTACCATTTGTAAGAATAGTAACACCTGCAAGTTGTCCTGTTGTAGTATCAATAATAGCCGAGGCAGTAGCTTGCACACCTCCTGCTCCTGTTGGAGCATCTATACTAACAAGTGGAGCACTAGTATAACCGCTACCAGGACTTGTAATAGTAACGCTTGCTACACTTGAATAATAGTCTTGTGTTGGTACAGCACTTGTATAACTTGTTGGATAGAATCCATCTGCAACAACACCGTAAGTACCAAAGTCACTAACAGAGTTTGAAATACTTAGATATCCACCTTTTGTTGTTTTAAATCCTGTTGAACAGAAAACGGTAAAACAACTAACAATCTGTGTGTAACCAAAGTTTGTAACTTCGAAACCTCTACCACCTTGTGCAATTTGAGTAAAGGCATCCGCAACAAATGATTTTACAAGAGATGCTGGATTGTATTCATCCCCGTCGACTAGCATACCGCTGCCGCCGCCTGTATCGTTTACTTGTTTACCAAAAGGTATCGCTGGATTATCAGATAATAATAAAGGTCTTGCTCCTGGTTCAATACCTTCAATTTGTACCGTTTCAAACGGAACAAATTCTGTACCATCATTTAACCACGGACCGTTCATGTTTGTGCAGTTTTGAACATATGGAGAAACGGTACACAATGTTCCTGGTCGAATTTTGACACACCAACCAGGATATCTTAGACCTCTAAATGTTAATTGATACAAGTAACATCCATTACCCATATAAAAGAAGTCTAGTGTATTATTGTTTGGCCAAACTCTTGTGTTACGTAGTTCGCCTGTGCCTGAAATTGTAACAAAGTCAGGCATACTAATTGGATTGTCTTCATAATAGTCACCTGGAGCGACTAAAATTGTTGTTCCAGGTTGAGCTACTGCTACTGCTGCTTTAATTGTGCGTTTGGCTCCATCTGGACCCATACTGCGACCATCGTTTTCATCGTTGCCGTCTTGGTTTACATACAGCACGTCTGTAACTTCAGGACCACTTATATTTCCTGTTACAGAAACGTCTCCTATTATACGTACATCTCCACCCTTTGGGTTTATTTCAACATCACCGTCGGACGTTAAAATAATCGAGTTGTCTCCGACTAGTCTTTCGTGAATCGATTGTCTTTTAATAAATCCCATTTATACTTCCAAATAACTTAATGTTGCATTTAAATTTGTTGGTGTTGCTCCAACAATTATAATGCGGTCGCCTTCTTCTAATACTAAACGTTCTGTAGCAAAAGTAAATGTATCTGCTGCGCCAACGCCTATGTCATTTAGCACTAAATTTGTAGTGCTTTTTGCGCTGCCATCAGGAACAACATGCATATCAAATGTTGTGTCATTAGTTCCTAATCCGTCGTCTGCTCCTGCATTACATACAAGCAGAGTTGTGATAGCATATTTTTTGCCAGCTGGAACGGTTATTAGTGTAGTATCAGTTGCTGCTATGCTTGCATTTGTAATTGCCATTTTTGTTTCCTTTTAAAAAATAATACTAAAAAGTAAGGCTTTATTCCTACTAACTAATTCGTCTTGTGTGTCGTCTTGATGATGAAAAAATACACCCGAGCCGCCATCACCTATTGCTTTGCTATAAATCAATACACCGTCGCTTGGTGCGCTACTTGGATCAGTTTGAGTTGTAAAGTTTGATACTGCATCGATTTGAACATTGCCTGTGCCGCTAGTAGTTAAAGTTAAATTACCAAATACGTTATCGTTTGTAATTGTACTTGTTCCACCATTGATATTTAAGTTAGCAATATCAAGTTGTTCATTTGCTCCACCATAAGTAAATGTACCTATAGTTTGTCCATCAACATTAACTTCAACTCTTGAATTTAATACACTTGGATCTTCATCAAAATCATATGTAACAACTTCTGTGTCAGAATCGTAATCATTTTTAATTCTATCTTGGAAGTTGTAAATATGATAAGATCTAACATAATCTCTTAATAGTTTTACACTAGGTAGTGCTGCCTCTGCTGTTGTGCTTACTAACCTATCAATTGTTAGTGCATCATATTCAATATTTCCATCGACATCATATGAATAAATTCTTTCTTCATAATCTGCTGCACCATTTACGGTTACTACACCAGTTGTACTACTCGATGTTCCTGGTATTAATCCAATGTCTTGATTGTTTTCAGTACGTATTGCACTTGTCCATAAAGACATATATCTACCAACATCATCAGTTAAAGTAAATGCTCCTGCTAAATCGCCTCCGTTTACATATGTATTTTTACTTTCGTCAAAAAGAAAACTTACATATTGTCCGCCAGATGGAGGTGTTGTTCCACCTCTATCCATTAGGAGACCAGCTGTGCCTAAACTTATACCAGGACCTGTTTCACCATTATTAACGATAATTGTATTGTCATCAACAACTAAATCACTAGAGCCAATACTAGTTTGTGTACCTAAAACATTTAGGTTGCCACTTATAGTAAAGGTACCTGTACCTGTGCCACTATCAAAGTAAAAAGTACCACCGTCTTTTACTTTTAACTTGTAGCTATCGACTCCGAGTGTTTCAATCTTTTGAGACATTTAAAACAGCTCCTTAAATTGCTGTTAAGACTAATACGTTTGATGTTGAGTCGTCTTGAATTTCCCAAGTGTAACGATTGTTATTAAAGTCTATCATTGTACGGTTATGTACTTTACGAATATTTACACCATCGCCTGTGCCGCCTACATATCCTGTTAGTACCATTTCATCATCACTTGGAACATCTTTGTCAACTAACGTACAAATACCTTCGTTTCCTGTTCCTGCTGGATTGTCATCTACTTTAAATTTTGTTTCTGATCTTTGTGATAATATAATACCTAATTCGCTAACGCTGTTACTACCAACCTTTACGATTACTGATAGATTTTCTTCATTTGACTCATCACCGCCTGATGCTGTTGTGCCAAAATATCTTTTATTAAGTGGACGTCCCATTGTTTTCTCCTTTTTGACGTTCTAGGTCTACGCAGTGGGTACTGCATAAGTCCTCATCTAGAGGTTCTCTCTATGACATAAGTATTTATCCTTTTCGTAAAAATGGGTTATAATCACCATAAAAAAAGGCCTGCATTTATGATGCAGACCTTTCTCTAATAATGTGATAGGTAGGACTAAGGATTACCTACAAGTGCCGTGACATATCCTGTCTACATAACTAGCACAACCTCACAATAGAATGGTTAGTTCTACTTTCTCTGCAACTCTTAGTCGCCTAAGTCTTACAGCGCCACCACAGCGTGTGAGTCAAGTTAATGCCTATGTGAAGCATCGTTTCCTTGCACTATCTAACTCGGACCGTCGTCTTTGTTATGTACTTAATATAACATATACAAAATAAAAGTCAACCAAAAAAGTCATAAAAAAAGGCCCCGTAAGGCCTTTTTTCTTAATTTATAATCTAAACTTATGAGAAGCTTAGGTTACTTGCGTTAACTTCAACTGCTTCTAAGTAGTCAGCTGCGTTACCTAGTGACGATGCAGTGTTGCTTAGTTCAACATAACCATAACGTGTCATAAATGATACGGTTGGTTCGAATGTTGATGGATCTAGTACAACACCTGAGCTCATTAGTGGGATATATGGGCAGTAGAACGCTGCTGCGTCTGACTCTGAAGTACCTTTGTATCCAACTAGTACGTCATCATCTGCTGCGTATGTGTTAACATAAACTTTCATTGCACCGTTTAGAGTACCAACCATTTTTGTGTTTGTTGGTGCTTCAAATGTGCCTTCAGTTGTACGAGCAAATGCTGAAGTTGTTGCTGATTGTAGTACGGTTAGAATTGCTGGAGAAACAACAGCCCAGTTACCTGCGCCTCTGCGTGTTCTTTGTGCAATTCTGTTTGCTGCACGGTTGACAAGTACTGCCAATGCTGCATGTTCGTCACCTACGAATGTAGCTGTACCTGAAACTGCTGCTTGGTTGTATGTGTCAGTGCCTGTGCCTGCTAGTGTTTTTAGAGATGCAAGAATCTCTTGGTCGATTTCAGCAGTAATCTCTTGTGCTAATGCAGCCATGATTTCTGCTTCTACGTCGATGCCGTGCTGTGACTGAGCGTCCTGTGCTGCCTCGAATGTCCAACGTGCTGATAGCTTACGTGTTTTAGCTTCAACGGTTTGCTTCAAGATCTGGATGCTTAGTTGGTTACCAGCTGCGCCTTCAAGTGCAGCAGTTGCATCAGCTTTTGCTGTTGTAGCATTACCTGAATATGCTTCTGCAATTTTGAATGGGCTTAGTGCTTCTTCACCAGCTACTGCGCCTGATGCGCCTGTGCCTGCTGTATCGCTATAGCGAACACGTAGTGTGTGAATTTGACCAACTGGTCCTGTCATTGGCTGAACGCCAACGATTTCGTTTGCGATGACGGTTGGCATAACACGTCTGATCACTGGTAGGATAACACGATTAAGTGTTGCGATGTTACCGGCAGAAGTAGCACCAGCAGTTGCG
>Ga0255743_10003421_pt1 | contig 12538 bp, 14 predicted proteins | sample 101ome_19_FD_179950 | JGI IMG/M metagenome (GOLD analysis project Ga0255743, IMG submission 179950) | Coastal salt marsh microbial communities from the Groves Creek Marsh, Skidaway Island, Georgia - 101405AT metaG (version 2) | ecosystem: Environmental > Aquatic > Marine > Intertidal zone >... | reverse complement strand
TAACACAAGCTCCATTAACTGGTGCCCTTATAGTTGGCGGCAATTATCAATATGTTATTCCTGCAATAATATATCTATTTAATTTTATAATGTGGCAAGAAATAATGCTAGATATTATTGATATAAATGGTGATAAAAAAAATAATATTAATACAATTCCAGTATTATATGGATATAAAAAAGCTAATATAATAGGTCTAGGATTTCTTTTATTAGGCACAATGATTCCATATGGATTATCTATATCATTTATATTAATACAACTTCCTTTAATATTAATAAATTTATACGCTATAAAAAAAAATAAAATTATAAAAAAAAGTACAATAAATATTTCCAAAATAATTATGCTAATATCAGGTATATATATGTGTAATATATAATAAAAATAATATATATAGATATATTGATGTATAGTATTATTGGACATCGTGGTGCAATTACATATGCTGTTGAAAATACAATATCATCTATATATGCTGTAAAAGCATTAAATCATAATTGGATTGAGGCGGATGTTCTGCTTACAAAAGATAAAGTTCCTATAATGTTTCATGATGAAACTCTTGATAGATTAACACATGTTACTGGTAATGTAAATAGTTATAACTACGACGAATTAAAAAATATTAAATTAAAAAATACAAATAATAAAATACCACATTTGAGTGAATTCGTTGAAAAATGTGACAATTTAAAAATTAATATAATGTTAGAATTAAAAACATGTCATAACGAACACCATCTAGTAAATAATGTAGTAGAAATAATAAAAAAAATTAAAAATATAATAATTATTTTGTGCTCTTATTCCAAAAGAATACTGGCATATCTTAACATATTATATCCAAATAGTAGTTATACATATGTTGTTGATGAAATACCAGATGATTGGTATGAAACAATTAAAAAATATAAATGCTGTGGAATATCAATAAATTACAATTGTAACGAATTAAAGGATATTAAATTATGTTGTGATAAAATACCAACATATTGTTTTACAATCAATACAAAAGAAGATTATTATAACATAAAAAAATTAAACTTTAAAGGTATAATTACAGATAAACCTGAAATATTTTATCCAAAAATATCACATAAATAAAGCAATAACATATAAAATATCACAGTAGAAGAAGCATACATTTTATAATATAATTATTAATTTATTTTTATATATCATTCAAATGGGCTATTATATGAAAAAATTGATTTACACACACTTTACATAAACACATAAACAACAATGAAAGGAACAGCAATGGTTTATGGACACCATACGTGGGAAACACTAGCACAAGAAGATATATATAATGAAATCCCAGTAAAGGAAACGATAAAAGACCCCGAATATATCTATATTGATATATAAGAATATCATAAAATATTATAAGAAATGAGCGAATATAAATACAAAATTATTCTTAAAAAAACAGACAATAATATTGTTAACACAATATATGAAAAAGTTAAAAATATTCATTCAAATGATAAATTATGGTTAGTAAATAATTTGAAAACCTTTGTTTTTAACCATTTAAAACTACCTTTATACGATAAAAAAGATATGGAAGAAATTGTATATAATTATGGAATACAAAAGGCAATTCAATATTATATTTTAAATAAAAAAATATATGAAGAAATTATGAATTTAGTAGAACACGATGAAACTAATTTAATATATGGTATGGCATTTAATATAATTTATGAATATTTTGAATATAGAATAATAGAAAATTAAAGATATTAAAGATATTAAAGATATTAAAGATATTAAAGCTATTGTTTCCATTTTTTGCCACAGATTAAGCAATTCATAAATAGTGTAGAAGCTTCATCGCCAGAACGCGTTTGCAATTCATAATAACTGACCTTTTTACTTTTGCAGCGCGAACAAGTAATCATATCAGACATAGCAACAAGCTTAATCTCATAAGCTGCTTTAAATCTACGTTGATTTTTCTCAATAATTTCTTTCCATCTTTCTGGAAAGACATTATGATATTGCATATATGGTAACATATGTGGAAGAAACTCCTTGTTTTTCAACATACGTTTATGTAGATTTTTATTACCAATGTAACTATCTTTTTTTATATTTGAATAAATACTCCTAGATATATTAATATAAGTATCAAGTAATATTTGACTTTTCCAAGATAACTGTATTCCATAGTTATTAGCATAATCAATAGTCGCATTAAATACACCTATTTCTAAATCTTTTGCTTGTAATTCAGGAATTTTTAATTTTTTTCTTAAAATATCTACAAAATCATCACGAACTTTATTTTTATTAAAGTTATTATTATCTTCGTCTACAACAATAGTATTATTTAATTCAGTATATTTTTTAATTTCATCTTCAAGATTATATAATTTATATTCTTCTGAGGTCATAATATACTTTGTAAATAATATTACAACCTATCATTTTTTTATATATATTAAATAAAAAATGATATAATCATTATTAAGATTATTATCAATAATGAGTAATATTAAAATCAGTGAATTAGTAAACGATAATGTTAATATTGTTGAAATATATTTTGTAAATAAACAACTTGATAATGATGTAATGAGTGTGAAAATGCCACGTGATATTGAAGACAAAATAGACAAGGCTTATAAAAAAACGAAAGAAGAAAAATATAAAATGTATTATATGAAAGATAAAGTATATACATATGAGTTATCAAATGATAACCAATATGTTACATCTAAAACTAAGAAATTGGACACATTATACAAAACAAAAAAAAGTAATATATATATAATAAGTTCCAAAATAGATAAATATCCACAATATGTATTTCCATGCACAAATGATATAGATAATATAAGTGAAGTTACTATAAAAGAATATAAAATATCAAATAGGATTTCAATAATAATAAAAAATGAAGTCAATGAAAATATCAAGACGGTGCTAATTGAATATAAACATTCAACAAATGTTGAAATGGATAAAATTACGGAAATTATAAATAAATTAGTTAAAAATATTGAAGTAATCTTAAATAGTGAGGATATATGACAATTTTATGCTTTTCCTGATTAAATCTAATAAACTGATCTCCTGTATAATCATACATTTTTTTCCTTTTTCTAGTTTTAAATATATTCAAATCTAGAATTATCACATGTGACATTGTAATTTCAACAATGAATATATATATTTTCCCAAATATTAAATCGTTGAAATAATAAAATCCTGTATGAAAATAGTTTAATTTATTTTTCCATTCTATTATATAATTTTTACAATCAGTATTTAAGACATCCCAGTTATTCTTCATAAAATGACGAATACCTATTTTTCAACAAGATAAAAAAAAATTGATAGGTATTATATATACTTATTATTATCCAAGCTGAGAATGATGTCCGTAATCAACTACAACGATTTCACTGATTTTGCCACGAAAATGAATAATTCTTATGAATATCAAGATGATGACTTAGACGCAATCAAGGCATTCCACGACAATTACTCAACATTCATGGTAACAAAAAAATATTCCAATGAATATATCAAAAATATGAGAATGGAATCAGTTATCAACAATTATGAATTCTACAAAAATGCAAAATATAACAAGGAAGATATGGTAAAATACTACAAGAGCAATATTGTAGACAATTTCAATAAAAAGCTTGAACCTCCTAAATGCTTCTTTACCGCAGTAGCAAGAGAAAAGCGACTAGATGCTGAAAGAGAGCTCTTTGAACAAGAAACAGATGATATCAAACATCATTATGATAGTATTAATGAAAAATATAAATTCTTCCATGAACTATCGCAGAAAAATAACGATGAGGAAAGTGACTTTGAAGAAGAATATTATGAAGAAACAGAAGAAGATTACTATTCAACAACAGATAGTGACGATTACGATTATTATTACTATACCGATTACGATTCTGATTGTATGTCAGATGAATATTAAATGCATGCAGCTCTTACTACTATTTTATAATTATATGTTATTTTTGTACCCATTATTTCAACTACTTTGGGTTGCGCTAATTTTACACGTTTAGCAACATACTTTATTATTTTTTTATTACTTCCAGATGTGGTTTCGCGTAATTCAAAGGTTATTTGTTTTCTAGTTTTATGCTTGGTTTTAGCAGCTTTTTTGAATAATTGTGACGCAGCTTTTTTAGCAGCAGATAGAGGTTTTTTAGATTTATAACTACCTCCTTTTTCTTGTACATTAGACGAATCAACAGTGAATGTTCTTTTTTCTCCCATTACTTACCTAATATAGTAGTATAAAATTTTTTTACATATGGATTAATTTTAAATGAGTTTTTATCTACACTAATTATTTTAATAGAATTCAAACTTTTTGCTCGTGATAAAGCTGTATATGTTTGACCATGAGCAAATATATTTGCACCTAAATCAAGTTCAACAGCATCAATAGTCATTCCCTGTGACTTATGAATTGATAATGCATAACTAGTGCGAATAGGCATATGCATTATATATGATGTTTTTTTATTTATAATATCTTTATAATAATTGATATTATGAACGTTATTATTGACATCTTCTATAACTACATAATCACTACCTAAATGCTTTATGATACCTCGCGTGCCATTTACAAGACCCTGTGATATATCTATATTTCTCGTAATAATAATTTGCGCATTTTCTGTTAATTCAATATCATAATTAAGAGCTGTTTTTTCATTTCCTTTACTACATGTAGCTTTATAAAGAGAGGATTTATATCCCCTATTTTTTAATTTCCCAACTTCAATATTATTAATTTTATCAACATCAATATTAACTGGATATAATTTAGTTGGTATTATATTATCTGAAAATTTAGTATCTTTGAGTTTTTCTAAAACTGTTATTATGTTATCTGTACATTTGCCTTTTCTAACTATGCCAAGAATTCTTTGAAATAATTGATCGCCTGTTTGTCTTACTAGTTCTTCTAACACAATAATATCAACTTCTAATTTTTCCCATATTTTTGAGAGAAAACAGTAAAGTCCTTTTACAGGTGCTAGTTGACAGAAGTCTCCAACAAATATCATTTGTATACCACCGAATGGTTTTTCTGCTAGTTTTTCATCTATAAGTTGCCCACGTATTGTTGATAAAATCACTGATATTTTTTCAAATAATGTATCTTCCAACATAGATATTTCATCAATTATTAATACATCTAATTTTATAATTCTTTCACGTATATTTTTATTTGTAATTATATTTTTCACGATATCAGATACTTTACCATTTCCTAATCCAATTCCTAAATAAGAATTAATTGTTTGTCCACCAATTAAAACAGATGCTGTACCAGTTGTAGCAGTTAATCCATAATATTTATTATTTTCACTAAGTAATTCTGTAATATATTTTATAGTAAATGATTTTCCTGTACCACCTGGACCAGTTATAAGAATATTTCTACCATTTAATACAGCATCAACAGCTTCGCGTTGTTTTGTATTTAATAATTCCATTAAATATAATAAAATAAATAATAATAATCAATTTTTGTCATATAGATTTTTAAATAGTGTAATAAAAGGACCATCATCAACTTCATATGTTTTATTTGAACTATCTAATATTTTTGGTATAAAAATCTTACCAACTACAATTGTATAATATATATTAAATATTATGTAAATGCAAACTAATAATACAAACTCATTATATATACTATAATTCGTCGTTTTATAAATAAGCGCGTACACTAATAATAAATATTTTATAAATAATATTGTGAAATTTCCATGAATAACATAATTAAAATGATATGTTATTTTACATAAATTATTTTTGGTATAAATATATTGAGCTAAAAATACAATTAGTAAAGATATTATAGGAAAAGTAATATCTGATAATATAGAAATTATTGCCCATGCTAATATCCAATAAGATAAATATACATCAAACCTATTAAATAAATTTGTAGTCATTTTACAATTTCTCAATATATTTTTTAATTGCCATATTTTTTTTATTATATGCTGATATAAATATATTATTATTTTTTTGAATATATCTAACAACAGCATTATGATATATTTCATCTGTTGTTGGACAATATGTATAATACCATTTAATTAGTGTTGGTTTCTCAATGATATTTGTAAATTTAAAATTATATTCCTTACACATATACAATATTGCTCTTGATATAAATCCGCGCGATTCTCTATTAGGCACAAACAACTTACTTTTATGATTTACATAATTATCATGTTCCAAATGTTTCCAATTTTTATCATTTAAGTCAATATAATCGCAATATTTATAGTTAGAACGATTTACATTTAGTGTATTTAATGTCTTAATTATATTATGCATATCTTTGCTCTGATATTCATTTAACAGTGATTGTGGATATACATGTTCTGCTGTCAAAAACTTGTTTTTATCAAGACAATTGACATTAAAATTAAACCTTGTATATAATGTCGGCATCTTAGTATCATAAATTATTGTGCGCCTAATTATACAATGGTCAGGTATTACGATGGAATTTGTATAACATCTTACAAAATTCACGTGTAATAAAAATGTTATTAATAGTTTTTTTAACATTTAATAAAAGAATATATTATTATTTTATATCATTATTAATATTTAGCTGCTATATCAGGATAAAGTGTTTTAAAAAAATTATACATATTATCATGTATATTTAAATTCTTATTTGTTTCGTAACGATTAATTATATTTTTTGATTCAAAATCACCATGTATCCAATAATGTATCATAATAGGATCCATTGGATATTCTCCTTTTTTAACCATAGTCCAATCTTCATTAGTAAAAGGCATATTATCAAATTTTAAATCATTGATTGGATAAATTAATTCACGATCATCAACTATATGTATGTAATCGTCTTTATTAGCAAAGTTTTTCATCATCATTTTAATATAATTACCGCCAAATATATCAAATTTGCTAAAAATATTAACGCCATGTTGCAAAATACAATCTGATATTCCTTTTAGTAATTTATCTACAAACTTATTATCTTTATTTGCAGCAAAAAAAGCGTTACAAATATACTTATCATCATTATATAATGCATTTGTTTGGCCACTTGGTTCATAAGATATGTAAAACTTATCGCTTGTCATATCAATTAAATCAGCAAAGTCCCTCATTACTAAAACATCTAAATCAATATAAATGCCTCCAAAATGTTTAATTAATAATATTCTGCTAATATCTCCGCGTTGCACACCTGTACGTGCTAAACTATATATATTATAATAATTTGGATAATTTTGATTTATAAATTCTAAAATATTTTTATCAGACCATAATTTAAAAGTATACCCTTTACTTTTTAATAATTTAACATTCTCGTCATATAATAATTTTAATATAGGAGGTAATGTATCAGATTTCCAAGTTTGATGTATAATCTTAGGTATCATTTTATATATTCACAATACATATTGTTTATATATTAATATGAAATCTCTGTCAACAATTTATCAGCAAATATATCAGTTAATATAATAATATTAATTATTTTTATATTGCATATATTAAGTTTAGGAATATATATTGATGTTACATTAAAATTACCAATGATATTAAGAACCCATATAAATTTAAAAATAATTAAATATGCATACATATTTATATCAGTATTGTTGTAATATACCAAGCAATCTTTGTAATAATATACTGGTAATATATGTAAAATTATATTTCCAATAAAATATTCACATGATAGTAGAGTTCGCTTAGATATATTATCAAATAAGCTTAGAGATCTAGAAAAAGGATCTATACCTTGCAATTCTTCAAATAATATTCTTTTATCGTAAACCATAAAACTATGAAAAAGTATAAATATTTGTAATGAATTAAATGCAATAAACTTATCAATAATTTGATTATAATAATCAAAATAATTATTACAAATATAATTTGCTAATATCATAATCATATTCCAATTTGTATATTGACAAAGCTTTCTTTTTATAGCTATATTTTCTATAAATATTTCTGATAATTTTTTTGTTACGGGCATCATTGTTAATATTCCAACGAGAAAAATCTCGAAATCATTTATAACACTCATTAATATAATTACTAATTAAGATATATATAATCTTATATATTTTAATCTAATGGAGATGAAGTAATATCCATTCCACAATATTCTACGCTCTTTTTATCAAAATCTTGCTTAACATATATACCTATATTTATAGCTTCTTCTAATATCCATCTAAAATTATCCCAAAACTCCTGAGTATGTCCTATACTAACAGATGCTAAATGTGCAAATTCATGCAATACCACAAACATCATAGTATTAATATCAACAAGTTTATCACCATTACGTAAACATAATACGATTTGTTCTCCTTTATTAATTGAATAACTAGTATATCCAGGCGTGGATACGCCTTCTTTGAGGCTTTCTGGTCTAAAATTCATTTTTAAATTTGCTACACGTTCATCATCCGCGCCAAATGTTTTTTCCATATGTTCTAACAATGTTATAAGACGTTGTTTAATTTTAGCAATTAAATCAGCAGCTTCTTTTGAGTCGTCTTTTATTTGCACGGTGTATTTTTCATTATCAACTCTACTAGTCACCTGAACCAAGTCTTTTTCATTATACATATTTATGATATAGTAGCCACCTATAATTATAGCAAAGAGTATAACTAAACCTTCGGAACCTACTTCCATTCTCTATTTATTATAATAAATTAAAAATTGATTTTCTATATTTAAAAGAAAAAGTATACTGTTAATTATAATGGAATTTCCGCGCAAAACTTATGAGCCTATTACACCTAAAAAAGATGTAGTTGAGTTTCAAATAACTGACATATATGTTCCTGAAAATGATAAAAATAAGGAAAAAGATTATGATGAGCTTTACACTCTTCTCATCTACGGGACATGTGAAAATGGTGCAACTGTTTGTGTTGATGTTCAAAACTTTACACCATTCTTCTATATTAAACCACCCGAGTCTTGGGAAGAATTGAGTGATGGAGCTTTTGAAAATAAAGTAGCTGAGTTCAAAGAATATATGTTATCGCAAAAATATATGTCGCGATATATGAACCGTGAATATGAAAGAAAGATTATTCCAAAGAATATGGAAAGTCATTTCAAGGATTTAACAATTGTTAGAAAAAAGGATTTCTGGGGTTTTACCAATAATAAAGTATTTCGCTTTATGAAAGTTTGTGTAAAATCAATGAAATTATATAATACTTTGAAATACTACTTTAAAACTTTGGAGAAAAAAGGTTTTACGCAATATGAAAGTAATATTGACCCATTCTTGAAATATCTTCACATTCAAGATATTAAGCCTTGTAGTTGGGTTCGTATTGAAAAATACAAAATTAATGATGATATTAGTAGATGCGATTATAATATTATTTCCAATTATAAAAACTTGATTGCAATTGAAAAAAATAAAATTGCTCCGATTCTAGTAACTTCCTTTGATATTGAATGTACTAGTAGTCATGGTGATTTTCCAGTAGCCAAGAAAACTTACAGCAAAGTAGCGCAAGATCTTGCATTAGTTGCAAAAGCAGGTTATGAATGTGATGAAGAATTTCTAGTGAATTGGATACAGAATATATATTTGGATGATGTTGTAATTGACGAAGCAACTGATCTTAAAATCAACCGAGTCTATGCGAAACGTAAAATTACAAACGAATTTATTCAAAATATTCCAACATTGCTAAAACCTGTTATTGGAGAAATTATAAGTATTCTTGAAAAAATAGCATCATCAGTTAGTGATAATTGTGATGATGAAGACGAAGAAGATAATAATATGACAGTTGCTGAGATAAATGCTGAAGAAAGCAAGATATGTAAGATTTTAGATAATATTCTAATTCCACTTGAAGGTGATAAGATTATTCAAATTGGTACAACAGTTCATTTGTATGGTTCCGACAAAATTGTTTACAAGAATATTGTATCACTAGATTCGTGTGACGATATTGAAGGATGTGAAGTAATTTCTTGTAAAACAGAAAAAGAACTGCTTAACAAATGGAAAGATGTAATGAACAATCTCAATAGTGATATTATTACTGGATACAATATATTTGGTTTTGATATGCCTTATATTTGGGATAGAGCCAAGGAGCTAAATATTATTGAAGATTTTAGTATTGGTCTTGGAAGATTAATTACTCGCAAAAATAGTCTTGTTGAGCAACAATTATCTTCATCGGCTATGGGTGATAATATTCTAAAATATATAGATTATGATGGTATTGTGCTAGTTGATTTGCTTAAAGTAATGCAGCGTGACCAAAAGCTTGATAGCTATAAACTAGATAATGTTGCATCAATATTCTTGGGTGATAAAAAGAATGATTTGAAACCACAAGAAATTTTCAGTAAGTTTAAAGGAAACAGTGCTGATAGATGCGAAATTGCTAAATATTGTATTCAGGATTGTTGTCTTATTAATCGTTTAATTCATAAGCTAAAAATCATTGAAAATAATATTGGTATGGGTAATGTATGTTTGGTTCCCCTAAATTTTCTATTTAGAAGAGGGCAGGGTATCAAGATATTCTCTTTAATTGCAAAACAATGTATGGATCGCGATACCTTAATTCCTGTGATTAAATCATTTAGAGAAAATGCCATTGAAGAAGAAGATGGATATGAAGGTGCAGTTGTTCTAAATCCAAAAGAAGGTATTTATCTAAATGAACCGATTGTAGTATTTGATTATGGCTCTCTATATCCATCATCTATGATTGCGAGAAATCTATCCCACGATTGCTATTTGATGGATGAAAAATATCGTGTAGATGACCCTAATATTGAATATAAAGATGTGTCTTATGACTTATACGAAGGTAAAGGTGATAAAAAAAAGAAGATTGGTGAGAAAGTTTGCACATTCGTTCAATATAAAGATGGTAAAAAAGGTATTATTGCCGATATCTTGGATATGCTTCTTAAAAAGCGTAAGACAACTAGAAAAAAGATTGAATATCAAAGTATTATTGATATAAAAGGTAATAAATATTCTGGACTTTGCACAGAAAAAGATGATAAATATGAATTATTGGATGTTGATACAAATGAAAAAGTAACTATCAATAAATCTGATGTATCAGAAATATTAGAAACATACAATACATTTGAGCAAGATGTATTTGATGCACTACAATTGGCATATAAAATCACAGCAAACTCACTTTATGGTCAAATTGGTGCTAGAACATCATCTATCTATCTCAAAGATATTGCTGCCTGCACTACTGCGACTGGTAGAGAAATGATTATGTTAGCAAAAAAATTCGTAGAGGATAACTATAATGCCGATGTTATTTATGGTGATACGGATTCTATTTTCTGCAAGTTTCCATTAAAGGATAATGAGGGTAATATGGTTCAGGGTAAAGATGCTTTACCATTTGCTATTAAGACTGGTGTAGAAGTTGAAAAAGAAATAGCCAAGATTATGCCTAAACCGCAAAAACTAAATTATGAAAAATCGCTTTACCCATTTATCTTATTTAGTAAAAAAAGATATGTAGGTAATTTATATGAGTTTGATGTTAATAAATACAAGCAAAAATCTATGGGTATTGTATTAAAACGCCGTGATAATGCTCAAATTGTAAAGAAAATTTATGGAGGTGTAATTGATATAATTTTGAAAAAACAAGATTTGCGAGCATCTATTGAATTTCTCCAAGATGAATTATCTGATTTAGTTGAAGGCAAAGCACCAATAAGCGATTTAGTAATTACCAAAAATCTGCGAGCATCTTATAAGGATCCATCTAAGATTGCACACAAGGTTCTTGCGGATAGAATTGGAGCACGTGATCCTGGCAATCGTCCCGTGGTAAATGAGAGAATCCCATATGTATATATTAAAACAAATAGCACTTCTGGTTTACAGGGTGATAAAATAGAAAACCCGGACTTTATCGTTGAAAACAAATTAACACCTGATTATCTACATTATATTACAAATCAAATTATGAAGCCTCTTCTACAATTGTATGCTCTTTGTTTAGAAGAATTGCCTGGTTATGATAAAGATGATAGTTATTGGAATGAAGTAGATAAAAATCTACAAATTAAACCAATATATCAAGATGAAATCAAAAGGCGTAATCGTATCGATAATTTAAAACTTCAAATGGTAAAAGCATTATTGTTTGATAAATATATTGAGATTTTATCTGAACCTAAGAAACCTCGTAGTAAAAAAGTTAAAGAAATTCAAAATGCTGATAGTAATGTAGTTGTTGATACAAAACCCGAAAAAATCAATTCAAAGAAGGTAGATACTACTATTCCAGATGGAGTCTGCAAAGTAGATATTAAAATAACTAAAAATCAAAAATCTGGTAAAATTGTAGCTGACGCATCTATTATTGATAATAAAACTAAAATATGGAGTTATCATAATGATGATTGTAAAGACAAAGAATCAGAAACTATGAAAATAATTGGCGAAATACTGAAACTTAATCAAGAAAAGACATA
>Ga0255743_10003420_pt1 | contig 12539 bp, 24 predicted proteins | sample 101ome_19_FD_179950 | JGI IMG/M metagenome (GOLD analysis project Ga0255743, IMG submission 179950) | Coastal salt marsh microbial communities from the Groves Creek Marsh, Skidaway Island, Georgia - 101405AT metaG (version 2) | ecosystem: Environmental > Aquatic > Marine > Intertidal zone >... | reverse complement strand
GGCTCAACGGCGATGGGACAAAGGACTATACTACCGATAAAGGTGTATATAAAGTAGTACAGGTCATGGAAAAGGGCTTTGGAGCATATGGTAAAAAAGGATATACATTCTTTGATATGACTACTGGCCCATCTACTATCTCTTCTATGTTATTTAATTCGCCCTATAAAATATATGTTAAAAAGCAGCCCAAAATCGCCTAAGATGTATGATTACGTACTAGTATTTGTACATATATAGGTGAAATAGAACGGAGTGTCACCATGAAGAAACCAACTAAGAAATCATTCTATGAGTATATGTCTCTTAAGTTCAATCGTAAATATAGAGACTCAGATGGATATTTAACCCTAATAGACGTTATACAGGAGGCCCAAGACGAAAGTAAGTTCATGGACCTAGCTGAATTAACACTAATGTCCAAGGCCGACAGGCTCATTTACCGCAACGCTATGGCAAATCTGCTTGTGGAGCTTACTCCAGCACAGGTAGACGAATATCTGGCTATAGTAGAATACGGACTAGAATACATCACATGATAGACACTATACAGACTATCTCTATTCTATACCTATACATACTAGTACTCATACACATACACTCTCTATCCAATAAATCAGGTTGATAATCAATCTATTATAATTAATTATGTATTGCGTGGCCAGCACTGGTTGAAATCATGTATTCAAATATCCCCTATATGTATTTAGAGCTATGTTCTGTATGTACTATCTATATATGTATTGTATACTGTATTTGTAGGATATATCGTAAATAACGTAGTTGACATAACTACCCCTAAAACGTATAATAGTATGGGTCAATATCCCACGATCTGCTATTATTTAACGTAACGAAAAGGGTAGAAAACCCACGAAAAAGAAAGAAACATGACAATTACTGATAAAAGGATAAAATCCAATAAATATTGCGCCCTAGTGACAGTGTGTAAAGACGAAAATCAATACCTGAAAGAGTGGATTGATTATCATTTATTAATAGGCTTTGACCATATAAGAATATTAGATAATTTAAGTAAAACACCAGTACAAGAAACAGTTCAAGAATATATAGACAAAAATCTAGTATCTGTTGAAATCAATCATAATAAGAATGACAAATCAAGACAGTGTAAAGGATTTAAGAAAGCATTAGAATATGATCTATATGATTATTTTTGGGTAGCTTGTTTAGATGTTGATGAATTTATAGTATTACTGGGAGATGAATTAAATATAAAAAATTATCTCAAAAAATACGAAAGGTTTGGAGCAGTTGCATTAAACTGGTTAATGTTTGGAAGTAACGGCCACAAAAAAACACAGACAAGTCAAATAGAAAAATTTACAGAATCATTTCCAAAGTGCTCGGCAAACAGGCACGTTAAATGCATAATTAAACCAAAAAATTTTCGTATTTTTGAAAACATGCACTATGCATATGTAGACTATACAACGGTGAATGTTCATGGTAAACGTGTTCAGGGTCCATTAACCGAAAATTTTATTTTATATGAAAAGATGAGAATAAATCATTATTACACAAGGAGCGAAGAGGACTGGAATCTCAAAAGAAATCGTGGACCGGGGGATGGGAAGAATTTTAAAGATACACCAGAAGGTGATAGTATAGAAGGTGTGAAAAAATATACTAAAGAATTATTTGAAAGATATAGCCATTCAGGCGTACAAAATCATGATATTATAAAGTTAATCGAAAGAATAAAAAATGAAAAAGACTCTGCTAGCAATAACAACATATAATCAACTTAAATATACTGAAATATGTAGACAATCTATACCAGAAATAGAAGGTTTGGATGTTATTTTCGTTGACGATAAAAGTACAGATAATACCGTAGAGAATCTAAAATCAAAAGGCTCAAAAGTAATAGAGAAAGACAAGGGGGCTGGATTAACAGACAGTTGGAATTTAGCATACAGAATATTCAAAGAACAAGACTATAATGCCCTAATAATATCTAACAATGATGTAATTTTTAATGTTAGCTTGGAAAATATGTTAAATGGATTTGATCGTTACGCATTTGTTGTTCCAATGACTGGATATGGTAAAGCTGCATGTTCAAAAAAAAGACAAGAGGTACAAACATATCACCGCGATTTTCAAGATTCTGAAATAAACGCTGTTAAAGATAATATTCAGACAATATATAACAACATTAGATATATTCCAATCTCATGGTTTCATGGATTTTGCTTTGGTTTTACTAGAGAAATAATTAAGCTAGAATTAGACGAAAATCACCTATTTGATCCAAAAAATATCAATGTTCACCAAGAGCAAGATTTATATCGAAGACTAGAAAAAAACAAAATATCACCTCACGTATGTACTGGTACTTATGTTTATCACTACGGTTCAATAAGTTTACCATACATGGGTGAAGTAAAAGGACAAGACAGTAGACAACTATTAGATTGGAATAGGAGAAGAATTAAGTGATAATATACGTTGATATAGATAATACTATATGCAAAACGCCAGAAAGTGGGGAATACTGGCTAGCAAAACCTTTGTATGACAGAATAGCCAAGATTAATGATTTGTATGACAGAGGCAATGTTATCATTTACTGGACTGCAAGGGGAACTAGAACTGGCCATGATTGGCGTGAATTAACCGAAAAGCAATTATCAAAGTGGCTTGTAAAATACCATGAATTAAAACTGGGTAAGCCAGTTTATGATCTATTTATAGATGACCGTAATGTAAATTCGGAGACTTATTTTGACTAAAACTAATATCATTGCTGAAATTGGCATCAATCATAATGGATCGATTGATATATGCAAGAAATTAATAAGCATCGCTTCTGTGGCTGGATGTGATTATGTAAAAATACAGAAAAGAACTCCAGACATATGTGTGCCAGAGACTCAGAAAAATAAAATAAGATCTACACCTTGGGGTGAGATGACATATTTAGAATATAAAAACAGAATAGAGTTTAGTGAATCTGAGATAGTAGAGTTAAAAGATTATGCAATAAAACATGGTATCAAATTCTTTGCGAGTGTATGGGATATACCTAGCTCAGAAATAATGGCTAAATATTCTGGTATAGCAAAGATACCTTCAGCATTGATAACTGATTTAGATTTGTGCAAACATGCTAGAGATAACTTCAGTTTACTTATTATATCTACAGGAATGAGTACTGAAGACGAAGTAGAAAAATGCGTTGAAGCTTGTTCTCCAGATATCATTATGCATACCAACAGTACCTACCCTTGTCCAGTAGATGAACTAAACTTACAATATATTAATTGGTTAAAGAAAAAATGGTCTACAAAAGAGATAGGTTATAGTGGTCATGAATACGGATTGGTATCTACATTTGCTGCTGTGGCTATGGGGTCAGAATGGATAGAAAGACACGTAACACTGAATCATAATATGTGGGGAAGTGATCATCTGTCTAGTCTTGAACCCGCTGGTTTATTTAAATTGGTAAAAGGTATTAGAGATGTTGAAAAAAGTATGTCGCAACCAGTAGGACCAAGGATGTTATTACAGGGAGAAAAATCTAAAAGAGAGAGCTTAAGAAAATGAGTTTCCAAAAAGATGGATACACTATTATCCATAATTTCTTACGTACAGATCAAGTAGAAGATTATAGGAACACACTTGACTCCTATTTACAAAACAATAAATCTTACAATGAAACAGGTAATAGTAAAATCATACCCGGATTCGCTGGAAATATACCTGAACTTAAATCCCTGAATTACCTTCATACAGATCATATGTTAAAGAGAATGCTTGGCAAGGTATTCCAAACCGATGATTTTATATTTCTAGACCACTCTGATCTACACCAAAATAAGACTACGGGATGGCACAGAGATACTAAAGATTATGAACGTGGAGGTGGTCGTCCTCAAGATACTTGGGCAGATGATTACTTTATAGTAAAAGCCTGCTTATTATTACAAGACCATACGGATAATCAATACGGTCTGTGGTTTAAGCCGGGAACCCACAAGCAAGGTGTAGATAGTAAAGAGATACATTTAAATAGTGAATGCACAGACTTAATTATATTTGACCAAAGAATATTACACAGAGGTCAAGTGAATTGTCCACCGTATGATAAAGTGTATGGCAAAAACAGATATCTTATTACTTATGGTTATGGTTTAGATAATAAACATTCAGCACTACACCGTGTTGGAGCAATACAAAGACAACAACAACAGAAAAGTAAATTAAAATGAATATTGATATTGATTTTATTGAATCTAATAATAAGCACTTAAAAATCCTTAATGACTCATTTGTTGGTGTGTGTAAAAAAGTTGTCAATTTTTCATGCAAAACCACGCCAAAATGCTCAGTATTAAATATTGGAGGAGGATACAAGAAAGAAATTGAGCAGTGGCTTGAGAATAGCGATCAAGTAGATTATTATTGTTTAGATATAGACACTTCTAGAATAGAAAATAATACCATACAAGCAGACATCACTGATCCTGAGTTAAACATAAACAAAACATTTGATGTAATCATAAGTAAAGATACATTTGAACATATTTTAGCACCTTGGGAGGCAGCTAAAAATATCAAAAAATTATTAAAACAACATGGAATAGGTATAGTGATAGCTCCATTTTCATGGAGATATCACGCATGTCCAATAGATACCTTCAGATACACCCATACTGGAATGAGATATTTATTTGAAAATAATGGAGGAATCGAAGAAATATTTTCTGGATATAAAGTTTTTCCAAGTACTACTTCTTGGTATAAAAGCGGTAGTGATAAAACCATTTCTGGTAAACCATTTACAGAATCTATAGAAGTTATCTATGTTTTTAAGAAAAACCCATCTATAAAATTTAAAACAAACAGATTGGATATAGACAATGACAAACACTAAATATAGTTTCGATGTATATTTGCATTCAAATAAAATGAATAAAGTTGCAGCAGATGTATCTAAATATTCTTTCCTGAAAAATAACTCAGGAATCAATATATACATAGAAAATTTAGAAGATCATGAATATTTATTACAACATGATAACCAGTATTTTTTTAGAGGAAATAATAAATTATTATGGGATGCTTCAAAACATCAGTCCTTTTTTCCGGTAAGATTTTTTTGCGTAGAAACGCATAAAAAACTAAAAAGAGAAAATAAATGGATATTAGTATGTGACCCAGATATTTTTTGCTTATCTGATTTATCATCAATGCAACAGTATATTTACGAAGCTGAAAGTAAGAACAAGGATATCATAGCTTATGATAAACTTTCTTCTTCGATGCTTTTAAACACACAAAATATAGATTGGTCTGAAAAAAAAATCGTAGATGATATGTTTGAGATAAAAAATGATTTTGATAACTGGCTATTGCTTAAGAATAAGGATGTATTAAATATGCCAAAAGAATACAATAGCTATGACTCAATAGATTCAAACACTAAATTATTGCATGTGAGCAAAACAGAATGTCAACCTTGGAAAACAGGTATTCGTTATTGTAAGTCAGACATACACAATAGAATACGAAATAATAATAATTTGAAATCAGAAGTTTTTCAAAGACATCCGAATGAAAAAATAGAAAATACTGTTTTTCAATTATTCAAAAACGCTTACAAAAATCAATACATCAACAAAAAAGATATCGTAGACAATATAGAATTAAATGGACTTAGATCAGACATTTTAGAAATATGCGAGATTGATTTATATGACTATTAAAGATATAGAAACATTTTACCAAGACAACAGAGAATATTATAACAAACTAAAGACCTCAATATCTTCCAACATAGAAGGAAGAATACCTCACCATAAAGTTGTTGTTCTAAATGTATTAGTCAATCTAACGAATATATCTAAGTATTTAGAAGTAGGAGTACACAATGGAGCATCAATGTCTTACGTTGTTAATCAAAACTTATGTAAAATAGATTGTTTTGGATTGGACTTATTCCAATCAGCAAAACTTATGAAAAATTGTGATTCATTGAAATACATAATTGATGATATATCAAAAGAAAAAAGCTACAGAAATATACAAAACAACAACAGCAGCAAAAGTCACATAACATTAATAGAATGTAATTCGCAAGATCCAAGAATCGCAGAAAGTCTACGAAGCCTAGAATCAGATTTATTATTTATAGACGGAGATCACTCATATACTGGCATTAAAAATGACTTTAATAATTATGCGCCAACGGTAAAAAGTGGTGGATTTGTCATATTTGATGATTATGAACCTAAATATAAAGAAATAATGACGTTTTGCAACAAAGAAATCAACGAAAAAGAATTTAGGAAGATAGGAGTATTTATGAATAACGAATTAATACTTCAAAAAATATGAACATTAAAACAATAATACTTGCCAGAGGTGGAAGCAAAGGTATACCAAGAAAAAATATTGTTGACATCAACGGCAAGCCTCTGATACAATATACAATAGAAGTTGCTAAGGCATCTAAAGCTAAAGATGTATATGTAAGTACAGATTGTTCTGCTATTATGTTAGAAGCTATTAAGCATAAAGCCAACGTGATTATGCGTCCATCGAATATATCTGGCGATAATTCAAAAAGCGAAGATGCGCTAATGCACTTTGCGAATACTATATCATTTGATGTATTAGTGTTTATTCAACCAACATCTCCGTTATTACTTCCAGAGGATATAGATAAAGGTCTAGAAATGATAGATAAGTATGACTCTGTGTTTAGTGCTTATAAAGAGCATTGGATTCCACGATGGACTTTGAGTGGAATGCCAGACGGATGGGAGGTTGAGTCTCGCCCAATGCGTCAGGATCGAGAGAAAAAGTGGGTAGAGAATGGAGCGGTGTATATAACTAAGAGAGAATGCTTGGAAAAATCTGGCTTGCGTTACAGCGGAAATATCGGTATACTAGAGATGCCAGCACATAGAAGTTTTCAGATTGATACTATGAACGACTTGGAGCTAATAAAGAAATGCTTGAATTAAAATCTTTAAAAGACAAACACAAGGGCCAAGATATATATGTTATAGGTTCTGGTCCTAGTTGTAATTTTATAGATGCATCTTTCTTTGATAACAAAATATCTGTAGGAACAAATCAAACTTATCGAAAATTTAATAGCCAATACATAGTGCGAAAAGAACATAAGTTACTTCAAGATACATTGAATAATTTTGAAGGAATTACATTAGTATCTAAGTTAGATTGTGGTTGCGGAAAAATAATAAACAGAAGAAATTATGAAAACGAATCAAACTTATGTATATATGATCATCTTGAAAATGTATTCAAGATAAATTTAAAAGCTTTTGAAAAAGAAAATCACCTGTGCGTAAGTCATTCTACGATAACTACCAGTATACACTTTGCATATCATCTTGGGGCAAGAAATATCATATTAGTTGGAGTAGATCACGGAATGCTGGACGGCAAAATGACATTCGATGGATATTATAAAGACATCAAAGAAACAGCTTGGTTAAACTGGGATGACTACAAAAATTGGCTTAAAAAACTAGATAGAGACACTATGGCGATTAAACAAAAAATACAATCTTTTGGTGTAAAAGTATATAGTATCAATCCATTTATAAATTTTAATCTTGAAGGCCATAAATATGAGTGACATAAAAACAGAAATGAATCAAGTAATAAAAGAATTAGAAAATAGAGGAATCAGCGTTAACTCTCATGTGGATAAGGATACAAAAGGACTAGGGGACGTTGTTGAAGATGTGCTTACAAAATTTGGAGTCACAGAAGAAAGATTTAAGAAATGGTTTAACCTAAAAGAGTGCAATTGCAGTAAAAGAAAAAAATGGTTAAATGGACTATTCAGCTGGAAGGTAAGTAAAAAGTGAGCCTATATATAAGACTAAATAAAGAAATAAAACCACAAGAACTTCTCAAGAAGATAGAACAAGAAGTAGTTCAGTACAGGAATAATAATAACTTAGAAGATAGCATTTTGTGTATAGACATTAAAAATGCTTCATGCGTAATTGAAAACATTACACGGGGAAAGATCTCATCTTATTTGGAGCAAAAACAGTGACAGAAAATAAATTGTGTGAAAATAATCATAAATTATTTATCGACTGGGAAACTGGTACAGTCTACGAAAAAGTTTGTGTAAGTATTGCCACTAAGTATACCGTAGATAGTTTTGGTATATTTTATATGTGCGACGAGTGTTATGCAGATGATTGCAAGAGAAGAATCGACTCTGATAGACTTACTTTGGACGAGTAAGCCTTTATCTAAAGAGTTTTTATTGAATAGAGGGTATTGCTGTGGCAATGGGTGTAAGAACTGTCCTTACACCCCAAAGCACACACAAGGAACAACAAAGGTGTATAATATTATGGCAATGAATTCATTATTATTTTTATCTTATTTAAACGAGAGTAAAGCCATGTCATGCACCAAAGCAGTATTAAGAACAATTTTTTATCAGTTTTTTCTTTTATTCATAGGAATATCAATAGGATTTATTTCCAATGCAGAATGGGTTGGATGGAAGACAACACTTGTTGGAAAATCAGTTCAAAATATATTTTTTCCTGTAGAATTTAACGAAGAAACCTGTAGACAGGTAAAACACTTGGGTTTGTACAAACTGTATGCCCTTAATGGTTATCCAGCAAACTTCAAGATAGTAGAGGACGGTTTACTTGGAGAAGAGTTTTACATTGCAAAATTTCAATACACCAACAACAACGGTGATACAGTTGAGAAGATAGACAGCATTAGGGTTAAATGGAAAACTTGGGAATATTATTATATTGACCCAGAGCCTTGGACTGAAGAAGATGCGCGAGACTACCTTGAAAACGGAACACTCAATAGTCACGAATCAGATAAAGCTATGAAGTTATACAAAGAAATGGTACAACAAAACGCCAAAAAAACTTTAATATAAAACTAACATTTATTCTTCTCTTTGGGTGGGTATAAGTAGATATATGACTCATAGTGAGTCATCCCTCCTATTATCCCACCTTATTGAAGGATATACTATGTTAAACTTCTTTTCCTCTAAAAAACGAAGTGCTTTCACATTAATTGAACTTTTAGTTGTTGTTGCTATTATCGGTGTTCTCGTTGGTTTGTTGTTACCAGCGGTCCAATCTGCTAGAGAATCAGCAAGACGATCAAGCTGTGCTAATAACTTAAAGCAGCAGGGTTTGGCGATGCATAATTGTGTTGATGCAAAGAAAGTTTTTCCTCCAGCAGCACAAACTACAGACTCAACTACAGAACATAGTTGGAGATCATATGTTGTGGCGTTTATGGAAGAAAGCAGCATTGCAGATCAATATGACTTTAAGAAAAATTGGTGGGAAAATACTGCTGCTGTAACACAACAGCCCAGCGTGTTCGTATGCCCTACTGCCCTAAAGCCCGCTGGCACATACGGTAACATCGATGGAGCAACGAGAGATGATGATAGTGCTGCACCAAGTTTAGACCCAAATATTTTTGGCTATACTGATTATGAAGTATTTACTGGTGTTAAGCACAAAATTTTTCCAAGTACTAATAATCCATATGCCGTAAAAGGCCCAAAGAATGACGGTGTATTAAAGAAAGATGAAACCACTAAATTTGCCCAAATTACAGATGGCCTATCTCATTCTTTAATGATTGTAGAATGCTCAAGTAGGCCAGATACTTATAAAGCATCTAATGGTAGAACTAGCCCCACTGGTGCTACTAATCAGTGCATTAGTTGGGCAGATAGCTTAGGACCATTTAAGCTTCATGGTATTGATAGCAACGGTGACAAGTGTGATAATTGTGGAGAATTACCATTTAATGGCATTAATGATGGTGAAGCATATAGCTTTCATCCCGGTTTAATGAATAGTTGCTTTGCCGATGGTTCCGTTAGAACTATTAACGAAAATGTCGATCTATATGTATTTGCTGCTATTATTACCAGAGCAGGATCAGAAGCAAATACTGGAGAATTCTAAAGTTTCTGATTGACAAATGACGATGAGAGTGGTAGAATAAACTAGTTCTACCGCTCTCTTTTTTTTGGAGGATACTATGAATTGGCTTGATTTATATAATTTGTTGCACGAAAGAGCAAATAACATTAAGAACTTAGATTCCAAGCTGTGGAGTCAACAAGTAATGGCTCATAACGCAGAAACTGGCGATGAATATGTATTAGATAGTTTTGAGCTTGACGGTAGACTTGTACTTGTTTTTAATTCAGAATCTTGGGATTAAAGACTGGCCCCATCGTCTAGTGGTTAGGACACGGGATTTTCATTCCCGTAACCGGAGTTCGACTCTCCGTGGGGTCATGGTTTTTTAGTTTTTTAACAAGGAGGAAATATGAGACTATTTCTAGCACTTATTTTATCAGTCGCTTCTGTGTCAGCATTTGCTGGTGAATCACCAACTCCTGCTGAACCACAGAGTGTCATGGTCAAGGAAGACTGTAGCAGTTGTAGCGACTGCCGTATTCGTCGTCGCGGCCTTTTTGGCCGACGAGGATACGTTGTGGTAAAGCATAGCGTTTCTGACGGATGTTGCTCAACAACACGGGAAATTATCGACGGTTGCTGCAATACTGTTCGATCAACTACCGTTACCAAAAGCAGGACAGTAACTTGCAACAATGGCAAGTGTAATTGTAAGTAATTTTTAAGGGGGTGCGATAGCATCAATCCCCCGTTTTTTAAGGAAGGAATAAATATGAAAAGGATTTCAATTTGTTTGATTGCTTTAATTGTTATGGGAAATGTTTGTGAAGCGAAAAGAAGATATTATTACACTAATACTAGTTATAAGTCTAGTCCTGTTGATAATTCTTCTGCACAGGGCGTAGCGAATACTATGGCTAGCAGGAATTATGTCAGTCATTTTGGAGGTCATCACGGTCTCTACGAAGGTTGTGGAAGTGGTTGGTCTCAGGAACAAGCGTATCGTAATTGCTGCTATAGTAATAGTGGTATGCCTATTGTAGACGTAGGATATGCTCAGAGTAAAAATGGTATGTGGTATTGCTGCAAAAGATACTCTAGGCGTTGACAAAAAGAATGCCATATGGTATAATAGGATTGTTTGATTTACTTTAACTGAAAGGTTGATTATGAATAGTAAGAGTTATTTCATTGTAGCTGCTTTTGCTAGTTTTGCCTTGAGTGTTTCACTCTGGTTTATGGGCGATCCTGCTGTTGCAAAGGAGCAAGGTATTTTTGTGGGACTTTGGGTTCCAAGTATTTTAACTCTAGGGAGATATTTTAATGACTGATTTTGCCCTTTTCGTCTGTGGCGTTATCGTGACGCTGATAGCAGGCATGGGCGTTATAACAAGTCAAGTATTCATGGGTTATGATAAATTTCATCAACCAGATTATGAATCAAACAAGGAAGTTGCAGAAGAAGTTTAATTTTACGGGGGGAGATAACCTCAAACCCCTATTTTATTTTTACCATAAGGCGGGGAAAGACTTATGATAAAATGTATAGAAATATTGATGAAGATACTAGACTTTTAAACATGGCGAAAAGATACTGGTCTGAGGATCAGTTAACTAAAGAACAAGTACATTGGGTATTAAGTAGTGAAGGATATAGCGATAGGGAAATAGATAATGCGATTAGCGATTATTATTCTATCCATTTACGCTCTACTATCATGTTGCACCACTTTATTGCTCCTGTGGTACTTTTTATTGTAATGATAGTTTTAGTGCTAAAGATTTATAGTTTATTAAAATGACCATTTGGAAAATCTGGTGCAAAGCACTGGGTGAAAAATCTGGAACAACAGACCGACAGAGTGATGGTATTGCATTTATAAGAACATTACTTGTATTGCAGGCTATTATTACAAATCTATTTATAGTTGCAAATATATTGAAGGGATGGTATGAATAAATTAAAGAACTTCCTTGACAAATGACGATAGATATGATAAAATCATAGCGATGCCCTGTAGCACAACGGTTGTGCAAAGTGCTGTTAACACTGAGGTTGTAGGTTCGAATCCTACCGGGGCAGCTTGGGAAGCTAGTGTTTAGGAGTAAATATGAATTGGACTAATATCAAATCGTGGGCTACGTCACATGGGTATAAAGTCAATAGAGAAAAGGTCACAGACTCTCCAAAGAGCTATAATTACTATTGGGAGAGAAAGTCTGACCCTTCTATCTCTGGTACTTCTGATAGTACGTTTAATCTTGCTAGAGATGTATATAATGACATTACTGATGGCAAGTTTATAGAACATCAGAAGAACTATAAAAAGAAAAAAACATACGACCATATACATAATGAACAAACATTTTGAGGTAATATATGCCATACATTAAACCAGAAGATCGCGTTTGGTATGAAAAACCCATTAACGAATTAGCTAGCGCATTAGGAACTGCCAAAAACAATGAAATCATGAGTGACATAGCTGGAGACATGAATTACTGCATAAGTACACTTATTAGCAAAATAATGGATGAACCATCATATGCAAAAATAGCAATTATTACTGGCGTTCTTGAAAA
>Ga0255743_10003415_pt1 | contig 12550 bp, 10 predicted proteins | sample 101ome_19_FD_179950 | JGI IMG/M metagenome (GOLD analysis project Ga0255743, IMG submission 179950) | Coastal salt marsh microbial communities from the Groves Creek Marsh, Skidaway Island, Georgia - 101405AT metaG (version 2) | ecosystem: Environmental > Aquatic > Marine > Intertidal zone >... | reverse complement strand
TTCAAAGTAAATTATCACAAATTAACATCCCTCAAGATGTAGGTCATTTTTGCTTACTTGATAAATTAGTAGTGACCGAACTTAACAATATGCCTGAAAAAAACAAATTTCTTCTTGGATTAAGAACCTATGTTGGATATAAAAGTGCTTATATTGAGGTAGTGAAAAACAAAAGAAAGTATGGAAGTTCCAAAATGTCATTAATGCAATTAATAAACCTTTCACTTGATGGAATAATCGGATTTTCTGCTGTTCCACTAAATTTAATCGGTGTAATTGGAATTTTTATTTCTTTGGGAGCGCTTTTGTTTTCTCTTTATACATTAATTCTAAATTTAGTTTTTAACACAAAAGTTGGTAGTTGGGACTTTGGTCTTACATCAATATATTTTTTAAGTGGAATACAGCTTCTGTCGATAAGCATAATAGGACAATATATATCAAAAATATTTCATGAAACAAAAAAAAGACCAAGCTATATTGTCGAAAAAAAATATGAGTAATATTTAGCTTGTATTTTGAAAAATATCTTATTGAATTAAAAAGGTGTAAACATTGAATACTGTAATTACTGGAGCATCAGGACAAGACGGGATATTTTTAACAGATAAAATTTTGCGTGATTCTAAATCTAATATCTACCTTTGTACTAGAAGCAAAAGAGATTTCAACTTCAATAAGCTTTATTCAATTAACAAAAATGTAGATTTATCACGAATTAAAGTAATAGAGTTAGATTATTTAAATTTTGAATCAATATCTAATTTTATAAATGATGTACAACCAAACTTCTTTTTTAATTTAATGGGTCCTAGTTCTGTAAAAAGCTTCATAGAAAATCCATCTGAAATGACAGAAATAACTAATGTTGGATTCGAAAATATTATAAATTCCCTTATTAAAGCTAGAAATTTTTGTAATTTTTTCCAGGCATCTTCATCAGAAATGTATGGTTATGAATCAGAATCTTCATTCAATGAGTCCTCAAAGTTTGCTCCCAATACTGCTTACGCGAAAGCAAAACACGGTATTCATTTAAAGACACTAAAAATACAAGAAAAATTTAATTGGAATATTGTCTCTGGAATAATGTTTAATCATGAATCAGAATTTAGAAACTCAAACTTTTTAATAATGAAGTTGGTTGAAAAAGCAATAAATATAGAAAATGGCAGCACAGAAATAATAGAAGTTCCTAGTTTAAAAATTGCTAGGGACTGGACTTACGCAAAAGAAATGTGTGATGCTATGTACAATCTTGTTTATAACGATTTTTCTGGTTCATACGTCATAGGATCTGGCAAGTCAACGACACTTGAGGAAATAGTTCAATTTATTTTTAAAATATTAAATTTAGAATATCCAGACTATATTGTCGAAAATAATAGTTCACTTCGAAAAAGTGAGCCAATGGTTGTCACTAGTAATCCTGAAAAAATTTATAAAGAACTTGGTTGGAAAGCTAATTTAAATATTTTTGATATTGTCAATAAAATGTATCAATACAAAAAAAGTTAGTTAAGCAGCTCTGAAATGTAAGCACTAACTTCTTCTTTGTTGTCAATCAAGTCTGTCGTTTGTATATAGTTATTCCAACTTTCGATGTTAAAATTTTCAGAAAAATTTAGATCACCATAGAATACAATCAGCAAAGCTTGGTATTCTTTCTTAAATTTCTTAAATTTTTTAAATTTTTTTGATAATGCATTTAATATCTCATTAGAGTTTTTATTTAATATTTTTTGAATCTTTATAGCATTTTCCTCTTCTTCGCCAGTTAGCTGATTGGGATAAAGAATTAAATTATCAAGATCGTTATTAAATTTAAGTAGTGATTCAACGCAAGCTTTAAACGAATTCATATTTGTTATTCTATATTAAGTAACAGAGTAATTACTTTGTTTTAATTTTCGTCTAAAAATTCTTTTGTTGAATCAACAACAAAATCAAGCATCTCTTTTGTGAGACCTGGGTAGACGCCAAGCCAAAAAGTATTTTCAGAAACATTATTTGCAACAGGATAATCTTCTGGTATTCCCAAATTCATATCCATATAAGCAGGTTGTAGAAGAATATTTCCTGCAAATAATAACCTTGTGCCAATGTTTCTTTCTTCATAAAACTTTAACAAATCAACTCTCTTGAAATTTGCTTTTTTGTTAATGGTTATTGGGAACCCAAACCAACTTGGTTGAGCTTTTGACTCCCATTTTGGAAGGTCAAATACTTCAAATTTACTAAATTTTTCATTAAGATACTCAAAATTTTTTATCCTAATTTCGATGAAATCAGGAAGTTTTTCTATTTGTGAAGCTCCAATTGCCGCCTGCATATCAGATGCTTTAAGATTATATCCAATGTTTGAATATGTATATTTATGATCGTATCCGTGGGGTAACCCACCTAATTGCCAATCAAATCTTTTTTTACAAGTATTGTCTTCACCAGGAGGACAGTAGCAATCTCTACCCCAGTCTCTTAATGATTCAATTATTTTTTTTAATTTTGGTAAATTAGTCAAAACAGCTCCGCCTTCGCCCGTAGTAATATGGTGTGCAGGGTAGAAAGATAAAGTAGCTACATCTCCAAAAGTACCAATAAATTTTCCATCATATTTTGATCCAAAAGCATCGCACATATCTTCAACTAAAAAAAGATTATACTTCTCTTTAATTTCCATAATCTTTTCGAGATTAAAAGGATTACCAAGCGTATGGGCTAAAACAATACCTTTGGTTTTTTCTGTTATATTTTTTTCAATCAAATTTGCATCAATATTGTAAGAATCTGGTTCAGCATCGACTAAAACTGGTTTTAAATTATTTTGTATTATTGGGTTTAATGTAGTTGGAAAATTAACGGCAGATGTAATAACTTCATCACCATCTTTACAGTCAAAATGTTTTTTTACAGCACTTATAGCAAGTAAATTTGCTGAAGATCCACTATTAACAAATAAAGTGTGTCTATTACCAAGAAATTTTGATATAGACTTTTCAAATGATTTTGTATACTCGCCAGCAGTCAACCACATATCTAAACTTGAATTTACTAAATTTACTAAATCTTCCTTATATAAAACCTTGCCGGTTACAGGAACTTTTGAAATATATGGAACAAAGTTTTGTTCAGAGTGGACTTTTTCAAAATAATTGTTTACTAAAGACTCTATCTCTTTTCTTAACTTTTTTTCTATTTCCATAATTTTTAGCCTGTAATTAACTTAGTGAAGACCTTTATCAATAAGTTCTAATTTGTTATTCAATTCAAAATTTCTAATAATTACATAATAAAATGCATTTGTGAGAGTCCCAATTATGTGGTCACACCTTAATAGGCCCTCCGTATCAGCTATGTAATCAAGCCCGGTCAAGTACCTATCATTTTTTCTATCAAATTTTTTTTCTAACGCAAATTCTAAATTTTCAACGTCTTTTTGCAAATATCTTTTTCTTTCCATAGCAATTAATTTATCACCAAACTCTGCTTTGAAAGAATCATAGTATTCCTGCTGTTCGGTGGATAGGTATACATATTCATAACCAAATTCATTAATTCTTTCTTTTATAATTTTTATTGCTTCAACGTCATCAAATGGCTTATAGTGGTCTTTAACAATTTTTTGAATTGCATACTCCGTCCCTCGTATTGAAACACCAATGACTTTTGATTTATTTTGAAATAATGGGTTTAAAGTGTTGTCAATAAATTCTCGAGTCGATTTATTGTATGGTATTAATTTAGTTGAGTTATTCATTTCTAACATTTGATGTTCTGAAGTTAGAATCTTGGCATCAAAAAAATAGTCAAAATCTAATTTGTTAAAATAATATTGTGATCTGTTGTTTGATAAAATTACATTTTTACTTTGATAGACTTCGCTTAACCTAGTATCCATTGGTTGTTCAAAAAAATACTCCCAACTATTTTTTGAACCATTTATTTCATTTTTTTCCCTTAGATAATTTGGGTAATTTTCATAATCTACAACAGGAATGTAATTATTTTTCTGCGCATAAATTAATAAATATAAAATATTGTTTAAATTTGAATATATCCCACCTCCGAGAGACAGTCTGATGACAAAAAATGTTTTATCGGGATTACGATTTCCAAAGTTTTTTTCTTCATGATTTAAAAATTTTGGTTGCTCTGCATGAATAAGAGAATAAACAATCCGTCTTATTTTTTCGGATGGTTTAAAGTAAACGTTTTCCTTAAAGAGTCTTAAATTTTTTTTTGTTTCTAGGTATCTACTATAAAAAATTAGATACAAGCGTTTTAAAAACTTAATCATTTTATAACTCTAATTGTTTCACTATTTATGCAATTTAAAATGGCCATCATTATAATTCTACTTAATGAATTCTAGTGTTAAAAATATAGTAATTTTAGCTGGTGGGAAAGGCACTAGAATGAGAGAAAACCCTCAAGTTGTACCCAAGCCAATGGTAAAAATTGGAGGTATTCCTGTCTTAACTCACATAACAAATTACTTTGATCAATTTGGGGATTTCAAATACATTATTTGTAGTGGCTATAAAGAGGAAGTCTTATTTGATCATTTTAAAAATAACCCTAATGAAAAAATTAAAATTATTTCAACTGGTACCGAAACACAAACTGGGGGACGTTTAATAAAAATTAAAGAGCATCTTGAAAGTGACAATTTTTTAATGACTTATGGAGATGGTCTAGCAGATGTTAAAATTCATGAACTTTTAGATTTCCATAAGAATAATTCAAAAATAGCAACAATAACTGTACACAAACCAGAATTTAGATTTGGTGTAGTTAATTTTGATGAAAACGATCAAGTTGAATCTTTTATTGAAAAGCCAACATTAAACCATTATGTAAATATTGGATTTATGGTTTTAAATAAACAAGTATTTAATTATTTAAATGAGGATTTACCGTTTGAAAATGAGCCTTTGGTTAATCTTGCAAAAAATAAAGAACTTGGTGCGTTTAAGCATCATGGTTTTTTTAGACCAATGGATACCTACAGAGAGTATCTAGAATTAAATGATTTATGGGGAAAAAACAAAGCACCATGGAAACCAGGGTTAAATAATTAAAGAAAAATAGTTATTAATTTCGTTCAATGTATATTCATCGTCAGAATCTTTTATGTGTGCTTTTTCCCAATTTACTATTAATTTAATTAGATCATCAATTTCTAGTTTTGGGCTCCAATTTAGTTTGTCTCTAGCCTTGCTGGAATCGAGATTTAGAATATCTACTTCTTTAAAATTTATATCTTTTGTTTCAATAATATTTGTATCGGTACCCCAAATTTCACTGAATGTATCAACTATGTACCCAGCTGTATATTGATTATTTACCGTAGAATTTAAATTATAAATCTCGGATATTGAATTTTTATAATTTTCCTCTGCTACATAAAGATACCCTACTAAAGAATCCAATACGTATTGCCATGGTCTTACAGAGTTTGGTTGTCTAATTTCGAAATCTTGATTCGATTTAATCGCTTTAATTAAATCGGGAATCAGGCGCTTAAAAGCTCTGTCCCCACCTCCTAAAACATTTCCCGACCTAACTACACTAATGTTTGTTGAGGGATTATTGTTTAAGAAAGAACTTATGATAAATTCTGCACTGGCTTTGCTAGCTCCGTAGTAATCTGTACCCCCTAATATTGAAGTCTCAACATTTTTATCATTTGGATTGAGGTATACTTTGTCAGTTGTCGAAACAATTATAGAGTTAATCGAATCAAATTTGTCAAAGTAATTTAAAACGTTATAGGTACCAACAATATTTGTATTTATTGTATCTAGCGGATTGCTGTAGCCAACCGGGACAAGGCTTTGACCAGCAAAATGAAAAACTATATCTGGCTGAAACGATTTAAATAACTTTTCAGGTATATCTATATTTTTTGAAATATCGATGAAAATTTCATCTTCTAACAACTTGGAAACACAACTTAGCTTATATATTCCCTCATATTTTTCTCTTGAAATTCCGACAATGTTTGACTCTAAATATTTAAGTAAATTTACAAGCCAAGATCCTTTGAATCCGGTATGACCAGTGATTATAACATTTTTATTTTTCCAAAAATTATTTGAATTCATAAATAAATACTAATAAGTAAAATTACAAAAAAACAAAATGTTCTTAAAAATCTAATTTATATCTATTTCTTATAGCCAAGATTTGTTGTTTAAGTACCAATCAACAGTTTCATCAATTCCTTTTTCAAAATCTCTGTCAAACACTCCCCCTAAATTAGTCAAAAGTGTGTTATCTAGTCCATATTTTATATCATGACCAGGCCTGTCGGGATCTTGATTTTGAAGCTGAAATTTAAAATCTTTGTTTAGTTTTTTTGAAATTAATTCTGCTACTTCAAGATTGCTAATTAGGCTCGCACCTGTAATGTTGACTTTTGTAGGTTCTTTTTTCTGAGCTTCATAAGCCTTCTCTCTAACAGTTGAAAAGTTTTTTGTTAAAAACAATATTGACTTAACTAAATCCTGGTTATAAATGTAATACCTACTGCCAGGAATATTATTTGAATCAGTATGAATTAAAATTTCTTCATCGTTGAGTATTTTCTTAATAGTATTAGGAATAAATTTTTCTGAATGCTGCCTTTCGCCGTAAACATTAGAGCAATGTGTTATTAAAGATGGTATTGAATATGTATTAGCATATGCAATTGTTAGCTCTTCAGCTGCTGCTTTAGTTGCCGAATAAGGATTTTTAGAGTTATAACGGTCCCATTCTAAAAATTTTACATCTGCCTCAGACGGACCAAACACTTCATCCGTACTGAAGTAATAAAATAATTCAAGATTTTCTAATTTTCTAGCAAATTCTAATAAATTAAATGTTCCTAAAATATTGTCTTGAACAAAAACTAATGGGTTTTTAACAGATCTGGTTACATGAGAAGATGCACCTATGTGAAGGATTATGTTTACTTCTGATAGCTTATCAATTATTCCTTCATGGGGCTCGGCTTTTAAGTCGTGATAAAAAAAGTTTACTCTTTTTTTAGAATCCTCGTCTACTTCTCCAAGTACTTCGTTAATCCTCTCAAGGTTTCCAGCATAACTTAATCTGTCTATAACAATTAAATTCCAATCAGTGTTGACCAAAATTTCTTTAATCACTAGATGACCAATAAAACCTGCTCCACCGGTTAATAAAACATTTTTACTCATTGCAGATTATGCAGAATCGAACTGCTAGTTCATTTTGAAACGAACAACCGTTTAACCTTTAATTATTCTAACTCAACTTCATTTGAATGTATATGAAAACTTCTTGCTTACAAGAGAAATTAAATTAATTTAAATTTTTCTTCTTATTAAATAAGATTGTTAGAATATTATGATTCGTTGAATTTAAATATGAAAAAAATTGTAATTACAGGCGGTCTTGGCTACATAGGAATGGAACTTTGTAAAGTTTATTCTGGAGATACAAGGAACTTTTCAGTAACAGTCTTAGATAGGTCTTTCTTTTCATCAAGAATAAGTCAGCTTAGAAAATGGGGTATAGATTTTAAACAAATGGATATCCTTGATGAAGAAAGTATTAAAGAAGCAGTTAAGGATGCTGACATCATATATCATCTTACCGAAATAACGGATGTTGGAACTACTATAAAAGACAAAGATCCCATAAGAGATAAGCAAATTATGGATGTTGCCGTAAATGGTACTAAAAATATACTTAAACATAGTAAAGATGATGTAAAAATAGTATTCCCATCTAGCCATGTTGTTTTTGAAGGTCTCAAAAAGCAGGAACTTAATATCAAAGAAGACTTTGAACCCTCTCCTGTACTTCCTTATTCAAAAGGAAAGTTCTTTTCAGAAAATAATATAAGAAAGTCAAATAAAAACTATGTAATTTTAAGATTAGGGTCAGTTTACGGTCTTTCCTTTGATTCAATGAGATTGAACACAGTAACAAATCTTTTTGCAAAAATTTCAGCATCAAATGGTCAATTAAGTTTATTCGCAAAAGGTGTTCAATTAAAAAGTCTGGTTTCAGTTGTAGATGTTGCAAGGTGTATGAAGTTTGTTGGGGAAAACAATGAAATAAATAAAGAAATATATCATGTAGCAAATGAATCAGTAACAATAAAACAGCTTGCTGAAGTTTGTAAAAAAGTAAACAAAAATTTAATTTTAAAAAGTACAAATGACGATATACCAAATAATGGATACACACTCTCTAATCAAAAAATTAAAAAAACCGGTTTTAAGTTTTTATACAATCTGAAGCATTCTGTTGAAGAAATGCACCAGGCTTGGATGAAAAGGGAAATAAGTTTATCAAATGAAGTAATTGAAATTGGTCAAGATGATTTCATTGACGATAGGGGTATTATTTCAAATTACTATTTCGACGATAGTATAAATATGATTGGATATGTTGAATCAAAAAAACATACTTTAAGAGGTAACCACTATCATCCGATACAAACTCAGAAGTGCCTTTTAGTAAAAGGTTTATATATAAGTGTTACAAAAAATTTAAAAGATCCCAACTCTGTAGTTGAAACAAGATTAGTCAGAGCAGGTGAACTTTCAACAATACCACCTAATGTATCTCATACAATGATTTTTCTTGAAGACTCAATGCTATTAAATTTGGTAAACGGTGAAAGAGATCATAAAAATTATGGGATAACTCATACTATTCCACACAAGCTTGTAGATGAAAAGCTTTTTAAAAATTTAATTGAGAGTTACAAAGTGGATTGTAGAGTTTGTGGAGGAGGTTTCACTCACTATCTTTCACTAGGTCTTTCACCTCTAGCAAATAATCTTAATGACAAAAAAAATACTCAGAACGACCTGTACCCACTAGATCTGAATTTTTGTACTCAGTGCTCAAATTCACAACTAAGTGTTGTTGTTCCACCAGAAAAAATGTTTGATAATTACTTTTACTTATCTTCTACTTCTAAGCAATTTAGAGACCATTTTATAAAATTTGCAACGGAGTTAAAAACTAATTTAAAGTTAAACAAAAACTCTGTTGTCGTTGATATTGGAAGTAACGATGGTATATTTTTAGATCCCATTCAAAAATTAGGAATTAAAGCTGTTGGGGTTGAGCCAGCAAAAAATGTTGCCAAAATTGCAAATTCAAACAAACTTACAACATTTCCTGAATATTTTAATAAAAAAACAGTAACAAAGATCGTAAAAAAATATGGAAAAGTTGATGTAGTAACTGCGTTTAATGTTTTTGCTCATGGTGATGGACTTCGAGAAATTTTAGAAAATGCTGAAAGTATGTTAAAAAAAGATGGAGAATTTATTTTTGAAATCCAGTATTTATTAAGAACCATAAAAGATTTAACCTTTGACAATGTTTACCATGAACATGTAAATTATTGGTGTTTATTGTCAATTTTGAACTTTTTTGAAAACTCAAATATGAAAGTGTACAAAGTAAAGGAAGTAGACACACATGGTGGATCACTAAGAGTTTATACCACTAAAAATAAAAATAAACGAATGGATAAGAGTGTAAATAAATATATAGAAATAGAAAAGAAAAATAAATTAGACAAAATTGAAACATATTATCAATTTGCAAAAAATGTAGAAAATATAAAATCAAGTTCATTAAAAAATATAAAAGAAATATTAGAAAATAATGAGAAAATTATTGGGTATGGGGCTCCTGCAAAAGCAACTACTGTTCTAAATTATTTTGGAATAAATGAATCATATTTTGAATATGTACTTGAAGATAGTGAAATAAAACATGACAAATTTATCCCTGAAACAAATATACAAATCAAATCAAAAGAAGCAATAAATGTAGACAGCTATAAATATATTCTTGTTTTGGCCTGGAACTTTTTTGATTCAATTGTTAAAAATAATAAAAATAAATTTCCAAAAAGTAAGTTTATTAAATTAAAATAATTTGCTTTTTAATCTAAATTAAATTTCTTTAATATCTCTGAATAATTTTTTTTATAAAGATCAAAATCTTCATATACTTTATTATCAATATCATCTGGTACAGCTTTTTGTGATTTATAACTGCTTTTCAAGCTTTTTGGCTCTGGAATTTTAAATTCATCATTCAATATTGTATGTAAATGTTTCATTTCTAAATAAAATAATTTTGAGTCAACGTCAAATATTGTATCCTGCCTGTCAACCTCAATTGATTCTTTATATACTTTCATACCTACATCTATGTTTTCATCTATTAAATGAGTTGTTATCCCCTGGGGAATGTTATTAAAAACTGCCCACTTTATTGTGTCAAGACCTCTATTTTCAGGAAGTAGTCCACGATGAAAATTAAAAATACCTCCTGGAAAACAATCTATTACCTTCTTAGATAGTATTCTTGCACCGAGAATTATTCCGTAATCTGGTTTTATATTCTTATAAAAATCTATGGCCTCATCTGAGTTATGCATTCCAACAAAAGTTTTCCAGCCATATGCTTTACCTACATCTGTTGGGTTCAAAATCTCACTTTCAAAAACTTCTTTTCTATTTTTAGATTTTCTGAACTTTAATTCAATCCATGGTTGACTTACGATATATATATTTTGATATTGTGAATTTTTAATTATTTGCATACCCGTTAATGATTTTCTATGTGGAAAATCATAAGTAAAAACTACTATTTTTTCATTACTCATACATTCAATATTATTTACGGTAAATAATTAAATGGGAAATGTGATAAATAACTTTGAAAATTATGAAAATAAATAATTACAAATATCAGTAAGATTGTATTAAAAATTTTTTTATTCGTTTTTTTCAAATCATTGAAATAAATTGAGGCTAAAAAAACTATTAAATGAAATGCTTGAATAATGTAAGTAGATTTAATAGTATCGCCAGTTGAATTTGGATATGAGATTGCAAACAACAAATATCCAAAAATACTTGTTAGAAAAGCTAGGTTAATATATTTAATTAAAAGTGATGATTTGTATTTCTTATAGGAAAAATAACAAAAAATAATTATGATAACTGAAGTAATAATAGAGACTACATTTACTCGTGCTAAGTAATCTCCTATAGATAACTGCTCCCTTCCTATATCCAAAAATCTTGAAGTAAATGTAAAATACCCCCAGTAATCACCCCATAGGTCAGAATATAATATTGAGAAAAATTGATTATCTAGATGTGGCCTAATAGGTTTTGAAAACAAATAGGTTAATTGAGCTGAACTTGGAATATAAAAATTAAAATCTTGATTTGTAAAAGACAAACCTTTTGATTCCATATTAAAAGCAGCAAAAGAACCATATCTTTTATAAAGTCCTATGTAAAACCATCCTGATAACAGAGCACCTATTACTCCGCTTGAAGACCAAAAAATTAAATATTGTCTTTTAAGGGGTTCATAGAAAAGTAAAATAATTAAGGGTATAAACAATAAAAATCCCCATTGTCTACTTAATGCAATACATGCAATAACTAACCCACTTAAAAAAACAATCTTAAAATTAAAAAAATAATTATTACTTTCGGCTCTATGAATAATAAGTAAAAACAAGCTTAAAAAAAATAAAATATATGGCTCGCCTCGAATCATAGATATAGTTCTATAATTTACAGCCAATAAAGAAACGAGAATCAAATAGCTAACATTAAAAATACTTTTTGATTTGTTTAATAATTTTAAAGTATAAAGATTTATTAATATTGTAGCAATGTACATAAGAGACTGAAATATCTGAGTTACATTACCGTAAATTGGACGGCAGTCTGTTAGTAAATCATTTGAATTTATCAAGTTTCTACAAAAAACTTGTACTATTGACGGAAAAAAATATCCCAGTGGAGGATTAAAATATTCTCTTGTTTCATTTTGTGTAGGTAAATTAATTTCTTTAGGAAGATATCTAGCTAAATAATCTACATACCTGAAATGAGCTTCCGCATCATATCCCAATATAGGATTGAAATAAAGTATGTTGTATATTAAAACAAAAATTGTTGAAAAACTAATTACAGTAAAAACTACACCAGAAAAATCTAATTTAATATTTTTCATTCTTAAAGGTCTAAGTATATATAAAAAAAAGAATGCGCGCGGTTTTAAATAGTTTGTTTGTGCAGACTAATAGATCCTATTTTTATTGTGGCCAGAGGCAGAATCGAACTGCCGACCCCTTGTTTTTCAGATAGAGGCAAACCATTTGACCTAAGAGAATTATAACTAATTCATCAATACTTTACAGCACTATATACAAGCTATTTACAGGGCAACTGATACCAAAATATTGCATTGTATTACATTGAATGTTCTCTATTTGTTCTCACTAATTGAATGCTTTTTTAATTTTTTGTAGAATAAAAATATGATTAATAATTTCATAATGAAAACAATTTTTTGGGTTTGGCTTTTTGCTGTTCTCTTTTTGTGGTTTTTATAACTTTCACCTAACTATCTACTTAAATCCTAATATGCAACCAATAACAATTGCTTGAGGTGGTCCAGTTAAAGTTAGTGTTCTTCCATCAAACTCTCCATAAAAGCTTTTATTATCAAATCTTCC